>Ga0335085_10004746_pt1 | contig 22278 bp, 15 predicted proteins | sample Lox_Sample_45_FD_206712 | JGI IMG/M metagenome (GOLD analysis project Ga0335085, IMG submission 206712) | Soil microbial communities from Loxahatchee National Wildlife Refuge, Florida, United States - Lox_Sample_4.5 | ecosystem: Environmental > Terrestrial > Soil > Wetlands | place: USA...
CGATTTCTGAGTGGGGCTCTGACAGCAGATGCCGCATTTCCGGAGGGGGCATTTGGAATGGGCGTGCGACGGACCGTGCTGCATCGAGTGATCGCCGAACAGGCGGAAAGAATGGGGATCGACATTCGGTGGCGAACAACGGTTACGGCGATTTCTGCCGATGGCGTCCACCTGGGAAATCACAAGATCCGGGCCGGATGGATTGTTGGAGCGGATGGAGCGAATTCGCGTGTGCGTCGTTGGGTTGGACTAGACCGATTCCAGGATAAAGTCCGGAGATACGCCTACCGGCAGCATTTTCACGTAAAGCCGTGGACCGATCGAATGGAGTTGTACTGGGGAAGCCGGGGAGAGGTTTACGTTACTCCAGTGTCAAGCGAGCAAATCTGCGTAGCGCTGATTTCCCGCGATCCCAAACTGCGTCTTTCGGAGGCGCTGCAACAACTGCCGGAATTGCAGGCGAGGTTGGAAGGAGTAGAAGTGGCATCAGCGGAGAAGGGCGCCGTCACCGCGACGAGCCGGCTCAAGCGCGTGACCCGAGCAAACGTCGCTCTGATTGGAGATGCGTCGGGCAGCGTGGATGCGATTACAGGAGAAGGCTTGTGCCTTGCGTTCCATCAGGCAAAGGTGTTGGCCGAGTGCCTGGAAAGTGGAGATCTCAGCCGGTATGAGAAGGAACATCGGCGGTTGGCCGTGCGGCCGCGGCTCATGGCTCGCCTGATGCTGGTGCTTGATCGGCGTCCTCGCCTGCAGCGTCGGACGGTGCAAGCATTCGTAAAGCATCCCTCAGTTTTTCAGCGGCTGCTCGAGTTGCACGTCGGAGTGCTGTCGCCTCTGCACCTTGCTGTGGATGGATTGACTTTGGGATGGGGAGTGCTGACTGGCTAAATGAAACGCACCCTGCCTAAGATTGTCCTTCGAGCCGTGGTGTTGATGAGTGCCCTCGCCGGCGTAGTGTCCGCGCAGGATGAGGAGTATCAACTCGATCCCGCCCAGACATCCGTGAAATTTACGTTAGGCGATGTCCTGCACACGGTGCGTGGGAGCTTCAAGTTGAAGCAGGGAACGCTGCAGATCGAGCCTTCGGGGAAGGTGTCGGGGCAGATCGTCGTCGATGCCACGAGTGGTGACAGCGGGAACGGTATGCGGGACCGCAAGATGCATAAAGAGATCCTCGAAAGCGCACAGTATCCCGAGATTGCGTTTCGCCCTGACCGGATCGATGGCGCACTCGCGGGGGCGGGAAAATCGTCCGTGACGTTGCATGGCATGTTCAGCATCCACGGGGCGGATCACGAGATCAGCGTTCCGGCAGACGTTGAGCAAGGCGCCGATCATTGGACTGCGACCGTCCACTTCACGATTCCGTATCAGAAGTGGGGGATAAAGAATCCCAGTACGTTGTTCCTGCGAGTGAACGATACGGTGGAGATCGATCTGGCGGCGGGTGGGAGTGTAGTCAGGCACACAGCCAAATCTGATCAGTAGCCGTCTTGAGGCGCCACGCCTTTGGCTTCCGTACACACATACAAACGCCCGGCGGAGAGATTCTTGTAATCTTCGGTCTGCCCGCTCGGCCAATGGATGACGACCCGTTCGACGCGATCGTGCTTCTCCAGCCCAAACGTGACGGGGAGTTCGGACTGCGAGAGATAGCTGGAGCCCCCCTTGACCATGCGAGTCTGTGTCAATCCGCCGGTATGAACGGTGATAATGGCGCCAATCGCATCGCGATTCGACTTAGTTCCCACCAGACGAAAACGGATACTACGATTTCCTGATTGTTGGTCGTTGCGATATAGATGGGCAGGACCGTTGTTGGTTGTGATAAGCAAGTCGAGGTCGCCGTCTCGATCGAAATCGCTGTACGCCAGACCACGGCCGACTTTGGGCTGATCGAAGCTCCCGCCGACCTCTGAAGCTACTTCGCGGAAGCTCGCCTTCCCGTTGTTCAGGAAGAGCTGCGGAGGCTGGGCATAGCCGACATTGCCTCGAATGTTGCGGACGGTCTCGTCAATGTGTCCGTTGGCCACGGCGAAGTCGAGCCAGCCGTCGAGGTTGACATCGAGAAAGGAGCAACCAAATCCCAGGCTGTTTCTGGAGGCGATGCCGAGACCTGATTGCGGCGCAATGTCTTCGAAACTCCTGCCGCTCAGGCGGTAAAGGCCGATCATCTCGTTGTCAAAATTCGTGATGGCAACGCCAGGCGTGCCGGAGTTATCGAAGTCGGCGACATCAACACCCATCCCGGCGCGGGCCTTGCCTTCACTGCTGAATGCAATCCCTGCTTCCACGGCGGAGTCTTTGAACGTGCCGTTGTGTTGATTGCGGTAGAGTTTGTTGGGCTGAGTGTCGTTGGCAACGAGCAGGTCGGGCCAGCCATCCTGATTTTGATCGAATAAAGCGACACCCAACGACTTGGAACTGCTGTCGAAGATCCCGCTTGTGGCGGTGACATCTTCAAAGGTCCCGTTACCGCGATTGTGAAAGAGCCAGCAGGTGGCACCACGGTACGCTTCGGGCGTGCAGTACGACTTATGCTTGCCATCGAGACTGCAAAATACGTCTGTTTCCGGGGACCACTTCACGTAGTTGCAGACAAAGAGATCGAGCAGGCCGTCGCGGTCGTAGTCGAACCACAGGGCAGAGGTACTAAAACCTTCGCGCTTGCCCAGACCGGCGGCGTTGGTCACATCGACAAAGGTGCCTTTTCCCGTGTTACGGAAGAGGCGGTTCTGACCGACGCACGTGATCAGAATGTCGGGAAAACCGTCGTTGTTGTAGTCACCGACAGCCACGCCCATGCCGTAGAGTTCGACGTCGAGACCGGCGCGTTGGGTCACATCGGTGAATGTACCGTTCCCGTTGTTGTGGTAAAGACGAAGCGTCGTGCGGGATTTCTTGTGGCCAGGCCAGTCGGACCCATTGATAAGAAGAATGTCTTGCCAGCCGTCGCGATCGTAGTCGAGAAAGGCGCAGCCGGAGCCGAGAGTCTCGGGAAGAAATTTGCCGCCGAATGCGCCGCTGTTGTGCTGGAACAGAATCCCAGCCTGAGCGGTAACGTCAGTGAAGTGAAACCCTGGAGAATTGGAGGAGCTTGCTTGCGTGGGCACGCCGTAAAGACGAGAGAATTCCGCGCAAAAAGCAAGACCCGCCATCCCCCCAAGGAAAGAACGTCGATTCACGGAACGTTCACCAGCCCGGCGCGAATCGCGTAGACGACAAGTTCGGCAGTCTTGTGAATACCGAGGGTATTCATGATGTTAGCGCGATGAACGGCAACGGTGTTCGCGCTGAGATCAAGCGCAGTGGCGATTTCTTTGTTGGATTTTCCATCTACGATCATCTGCAGAACTTCAAGTTCGCGCTGAGTCAGCGCCGCACTGCGCTCACCGCGAAGCGCTGTACGCTGTTCGACTTTAGGATCGAAGACGGTTTCGCCTGCCGCAACCTTGCGGATGGCGGCACCCAACTCGAGATCTAGAGCATCTTTCAAGACGTACCCTTTGGCACCCGCTTCAATCGCCTGACGGACCCACGTGCTTTCACTGTGCATGCTCAGCATCAGGACGGCGGTTTCAGGAGAGTGTTCCATGATCTGGCGGGTGGCTTGAAGGCCGTTCAGGCCAGGAAGGGCACAGTCCATTACAACCACCTGCGGATGAAGTTGCTTTGCCAGCTTTATCGATTCTTCGCCGTCTCCGGCTTCGCCGATGACTTCCATGTCGGCCTCATCTTCGAGCATGCGCCGGAAACCACGGCGAACCAGGCTGTGGTCATCCACGAGCAAGACTGTGATCTTCTTTTGCATACGATTCCGCTTTCTCCCTGGGCACCGTCAAATGGACCAGCGTTCCGCCTTCGGGTGGCCGGGAAAAGACGATTTGGCCACCCATCAATTCTGCGCGCTCGCGCATGGCCACCAGCCCGATGCCACGCTTGTTGAGCCTTTCGGGAAAGCCCGCTCCGCGATCCTGCACCTGCAACTCCAGGGTTCGCGGCAGGAAACACAAGAGCACGCGAACCTGCTTCGCCCCCGAATGACGAGCTGTGTTGTTCAGAGCCTCCTGCAAGATGCGGTAGATATGCACGCCAGCGCCGCCATCCACCGGAAAGGGCTCTCCCTGCTTCTTATAGGATATGGCAATTCCGGTTTGTCTTTCCACGGTGGGGATGTACCAATCGAGGGTACTCTCCAGCCCGGCCTCGTCGAGCATGACCGGGTGCAGGGCCTGAGACAGGCTGCGCACGGTCTCCAGGGTGCTCTGGACAGTCTCAAGGACTTCCTGCAAATCGGCCCGGAGGGATGATCCTTCGGGAGCGTGCGTGCCTGCGCGCCGCAACATCGAGCCAACCGCAGTGAGCACTTGTCCGAATTCATCGTGCAGCTCGCGTGAAATATAGCGAAGCGTTGATTCCTGGGTGGCGATCAGTTTCTGGGCAAGTTCGCTACGGCGCTCGGAGATCTCGGCGAGTCGCGCAAAGAGGCGGCGATTCCAGCGAATCAGGGACAGACCGTTGAGAAGAACGGCCAACAAAGTGGCCGCAAGGAAAACATAGACCTGCCGCTGGACGCGATCGTAAATCTGCACGATGCGCTGACCTGCCTGCTCTTCGTTCTCCGTGTTCTGCACAAGAAAACGAGCCACGGCTGTGCTGAGAGCGGCCTGGCGCTCCTGGAGAGAGAGCGTCACCTGGTTGCGTGCTTCCTGCTCCTTGCCTTGTTGAGCGAGATCGAACACGCGATCGACGGCGTCCCAGAATTGGGTGACCGAGCCGGTGAGAAATGCTGTCTGCTCGGGAGTACGGCTGGAAGCGGCGAATCCTGCTTCGAGGCGCATGGCATCGTCGAGGTCCGTGCGGATGCGCTGAAACTGTGCTGACCATGCGGTGAGCGGATAAGGTTCGTCGCTACTGACCATATCGCGCATAGCAACGGCAAGCAGGTTGAGATCATTTTGGATGCGCAACAACTGCAGGGAATCTTTGCGATTGCGATCGACCAACTCGGTCTGAAGTTTGCGAAGACCGGTCACCTGCCACGTAATGTAGGCGGAGTAGGCAACCACGGCCGAGACGGTAATCAACAGTCCCAGCAAGAGGCCGAGGGTGGGTGAACGCTCCGGCGCAGAGGGTCGCGACACGCCCCGAGCATACAACGGCAGGGGGGCACATGTCACAGGCGGAAAGCCGCCAGCCAAGGCGATTCTGTGTGACAATGCTTGATTAATAATGAACCCAAAAGGCTGCCACCGGAGTCCAACAAGAGATTGAGTTCCCCGGATAAAGAAGCTACGAAACCACCCAAGATGCAAAGGCTGAAGGCGGTTTTGCCGGAGGTCTGGAAGCTGATGCGCCCGCGACGGGGGCTGCTGGCGATCGGCTTCGTGCTGATGGTGATCAACAAGGTAGCGGGGTTCGTACTGCCCTACTCGTCGAAGTTTCTGATCGACAACGTCGCTAGTAAAAATCAGATCTGGATGCTGCGGCCGCTGGTACTCGCGGTCTTGTTGGCGACGCTCATTCAGGGCGTCACTTCTTTTTCCCTTACGCAATTGCTGTCGAAAGCTGCGCAGCGATTGATCGCTGAACTGCGCGAGCAAGTGCAGAAGCACGTTTCCCGTCTGCCGGTTGCATTTTATGACGCGAATAAGACCGGGGCACTGGTATCGCGCATCATGAGCGACGTTGAGGGTGTTCGAAACTTGCTGGGCACGGGCCTGGTGGATTTTTCCGGCGGCCTGGTCGCCGCAGTGATTGCGCTCGTGCTGCTGTTGCGGACCAGTGTTCCCCTGACCTTGATCGCGGTCGGATCCTTAAGCTGTTTCGCTTTTGTGCTGAATCGCGCCTTCGCAACGATCCGGCCCATCTTCCGGGAGAGAGGAAAGATCAACGCGGAGGTGACCGGGCGTCTCACTGAGTCGCTGGGCGGAGTAAGGGTGGTAAAGGGATATCACGCGGAAGAACGCGAAGAGAAGACGTTCGCTACCGGGGTACGAAGGCTGCTGGACAATGTGATGCGAACACTGACGGCGACTTCGCTGATGAGCCTGTCGGCGAGCGTTTTGTTGGGACTGGTGGGCGCAGCGACGATGTACGTCGGCGGAAAGCAGATGGTGGGTCACACGCTGACGCCCGGCGGATACATTTCCTACAATCTATACCTAGTCTTTCTGGTAGCGCCGATTCTGCAGGTGGTTTCGATCGGAACGCAGATTACCGAAGCACTGGCCGGGCTCGAGCGCACCCAGGAAATCATGAATGAACGTCCGGAGGATCGGGATCCACGGCGGTCCGTGAGACTCGAAGACATTGTTGGGACGGTGGAGTTCGATCACGTGAGTTTCAGCTATGACGGGACGCACGAGGTGCTGCACAACTTGTCGTTCCGGTCCCAGCCGGGAACGGTGACCGCGCTTGTCGGATCTTCGGGCTCGGGAAAATCCACCACGATCGGGTTGATCTCGGCCTTCTATGTGCCGACGCAAGGGACGATCAGCGTAGATGGCGTGGACTTGCGTACGGTGCGGCTCGATTCGTTTCGGACGCGGCTGGGAGTCGTGCTGCAAGAATCATTCCTGTTTGATGGGACGATTCGGGAAAACGTGGCGTTTTCCCGACCAGATGCGACCGAAGAACAGATTATGCGTGCGTGCCGCATTGCGCGCGTGGACGAGTTCGCAGACACATTTGGCGAGAAGTACGACACGGTGGTTGGCGAACGTGGCGTGAAACTCTCCGGCGGACAGCGGCAACGGATCTCGATTGCACGAGCAATCCTGGCGGAACCGCGAATCTTGATTCTCGATGAGGCAACTTCCAGCCTTGATTCCGAATCGGAGCAGATGATTCAGCAGGGACTTTCTTATCTCATGCAGGGGCGAACGACGTTCGTGATTGCCCACCGGCTCTCGACGATTCGGCGAGCCGATCAGATCATGGTGATGGAACAGGGACAGATCGTCGAACGTGGCACGCATGCCGAACTCTATGCGGCGCGCGGGCGTTACTACGATCTGTACACGCGGCAGCATGGTGTGGAAGAGAACCTTTTTCTCGCCCCTGGTGAAGGCGATGCTGTTGTCGTCGAAGGCAATGGTCCGGGTGCCAAGAACGGCGATGTGAAAGCGGGCGATGCGCTGCGCGTGTTGCGAGGAGAGATGCGCTAGCCGTCATGACGAGCGTTCCGGCAGTTTCCATTCCACGAGGTACCGCCGCAATCCGCAGCGAAAACCTTTGCCGTCATTACCGCATGGGCGAGAACGTGATCCGCGCGGTGGACGGCGTTTCGCTGGAAGTACATGCCGGAGAGTTTGTCGCCCTGCTGGGCAGTTCTGGATCCGGCAAGTCGTCAGTGCTGAACCTGATCGCGGGGCTCGACCGGCCAACTTCAGGGAGCGTGATTGTCCAAGATCGCGACTTGTCGAAAATGTCGCGTGAAGAGCTTGCCAAGTACCGGTTGCACGTTGTGGGGATGGTCTTCCAGTCGTTCAATCTGATTCCCAGCATGACCGTTACCGAGAATGTAGAACTGCCGCTGCGGTTTGCCGAGGTCGAACGTAGCCGGAGGGAATCGTTGGCGCGGGAGGCGCTCGATCGCGTTGGACTGAGCGCAAGGCTGAATCACAAGCCAAGCGAACTTTCCGGCGGAGAACAACAACGGGCGGCTCTGGCAAGGGCGCTGATCAATCGCCCGCAACTCTTGTTGGCGGATGAACCCACGGGCAACCTCGATAGCCACACCGGAACGGAAATCATGGATATGGTTCGCGGATTCAACCGCGAGTTGGGAATGACGGTTGTGATGGTGACGCATGAGCGCGCACTAGCGGAACGGTACGCACGGAGGATGATCTTTCTAGCTGACGGCAAGCTAGTTGATGATCGACCGAATCCCACGGTGCAGGGAGGGCAAAGATGAAGATTCCTGATCTCACCGAACTTGCGCTGCGCAATCTTCGGGAGTCGTTGCTGCGGAATTCGCTGACCACCGTCGGTATCTCCGTAGGCGTGGCATCCCTTGTGGCTATGCTTTCGCTGGGCATCGGGCTGCAGCAAATGGCGTCACGGCGTTTGGTGAAATCGGGATTATTCGACACGATCATTGTGAGTTCTCGGCGCGAACTGCGGGGCATGGGCCGCGAAGAAGAGCGAAGTGGGCCCACCCCGGGGGAAAGCCGGGTTCTGGATGAGCCGGCGCGCCAGGAGATCGAGCGTCTGGCGAACGTAGGTGAGGCGAACCCGGACATTCGGTTTGTGACGGAGTTGCGGTTTGAGGACAAACCACATCTGACAACGATCGCAGCGCTTCCACAGTCGGCAAAGTCAAGTGATGCATTCGAGGGAATGCAGGGGCGTTTCTTCTCCTCAGAGGGTGCGGCCGAAGCGCTGCTGCAGAAGTCGTTCGCAGAAGAGCTGCTGGGGAAGACTCCGCCGCTGGGGGCTCCTGAGCCGAGTGTTTCGGAGCTGGCAAGGCCGCTGATCGGGAAGGAACTGGTGATGCGTTACGCGCAGCGCGCGGCGCCAGCGGCCGAGAATGCACCGAGTCAGCCGGGAGATGACTTTATTGGGACTTCCTACTCTGTGGTCTCGCGAGAACAGAAGCTAACGATCGTCGGCATCGCGGATCTCGACCCGGAGAGCATGCGTGGGCCCACACGGGCCAGAGTGTTTCTGCCCTTGAAGCTGGCGGAGGGTTTGCACGTGATGCAAGCCACGGATTTGCGGGAAGTGTCGCGAGCAGCCAGCGGTCAGGCAGTGTATTCGTCGATTAGCGTGCGGGTGAAGAATCCGGCGCAGATTCAATCGGTCGAAGATGCAATCAAGAAGATGGGATTCACAACATTTTCGATCGCGGATGCAAGCCGTGGGTTGCGCCAATTTTTTGGTGTGTTGTATGCGTTTCTGGGGATCTTCGGGAGCCTGGCGTTGATCGTCGCCTCGATCGGAATCGTAAATACACTGGTGATGGCAATTCTGGAACGGAGGCGGGAAATTGGGATCATGAAAGCGATTGGAGCTAGCGATCGCGATGTGCAGAAGCTCTTTTTTGCCGAAGCGGGGGCAATGGGAATCTTCGGCGGGATTCTGGGAGTCGTACTGGGATGGTCCATCGGACAAGTTATCAACTTCGGGACAAATATCTATCTGAAGCGGCAATCTCTACCACCGGAACATTTCTGGGCTGTGCCGTGGTGGCTGGTGGCATTCGCCATTGGCTTCGCATGCGTCGTCAGTCTGGTTTCAGGCCTGTATCCCGCCGGCCGCGCCGCCAAGCTCGACCCAATACAAGCACTACGTTATGAATAAACTGAACTGAATGCCGGCCTTCTTACGCGTCCGCTACCTGCTTATCGCCTTCGTTGCACTTATTGGTTGTGCAGCCGCGCAGAGCCGAATTGATTGCAGCGCCATTGATAGCCATATCCTGAAGCGCTCGGTCCGGTATTGCGTGTACATTCCGTCGGGCTACGATGCGACTGCCAAGCAACAACCTCCACGCCGGTATCCCATTCTCTACTTACTTCACGGACTTGGCGATAACGAGCAGACACTGTTCAACAGCGGCGGTTGGACTTTGCTCGACGACTTGCGAAAGCAGAAAAAGATGGGGGATTTTCTCATCGCAGCGCCCGAGGGACGGCACAGCTTTTATGTCAACTCGGCTGATGGATCCGTGCGCTATAGCGATTTCTTCCTGCAGGAATTCATGCCGTTGATGGAACGAAAATTCCGGACCGCTGCTGGCCGAGCCGGACGGGCTATCACCGGAATTTCGATGGGAGGATACGGGGCGTTGCGATTTGCCTTTGCGCATCCGGAGCTGTTTTCAGCAGTGAGCGCTCAAAGTGCGGCCCTGATTGTGGAGTCCCCGCGGCAACTGGATGCGGCGTCCCAGGGTGGAGTGCCGTTGCTGAGTGTGTTGGGACCGGTATTCGGGAAGCCGATTGAGGTTCGACATTGGAATGAGAACAGTCCTTTTGTCCTGGCAAAACGCAATGCCGCCGCGTTACGAAAGCTCTCGATCTATTTCAATTGTGGACAGGAAGACAACTATGGATTTGAGAAGGGAGCTGCGGCGCTGCACCACGAGCTGGACCAGGAACATGTTAGACACGAATATCACTCGCATCCGGGGGATCACAGCATCAACTACTTCATGGAGCACTTCGCCGAGGTCATGGAGTTTCATTCCCGGGCATTCGGACTGGTACCGACGCGGTCACCTAAGAACGGCGCTGGAGCTCATGTAAACTAGAGAAGCCGCAAGCGCTCCATTGCCGGAGAGGTGGCCGAGTGGTTGATGGCTCCGGTCTTGAAAACCGGCGTACCCGAAAGGGTACCGGGGGTTCGAATCCCTCCCTCTCCGCCAGTTACATGATTTCGGGTACTGCGCCCTGAGATTCATTTCACTTCAAAATTGTAGGTTCCTGCTCCCACTCGAACCACCGGCGTTCCGCCTTCGGGGATCGTGTCGATCGGCTTGCCACTTTCTGTTACACGTGTCCCCGCGATGGAGGGCAGGTAAACCTTGGCCGATGTGTTCGCGGGGATGGTGATTCGCAACGAAAATGGGCCCGCATTTGTCCCTTTCCAATCGCTGACGATCCTCCCGTATACGGATTCGTATTCGGCATGTGCCGAGGACATCTGCGGGTCAAGATGAGGGTGAACCACAATTTCCTTGAAGCCGGGGGAGTCCACGGTTGTATCGATTCCGGCGGCGTAGCGATATACCCATGCGATCACGGAGCCAAATGCGTAATGGTTGTAAGAGTTCATTGCGGGGTCGCCGGTGTCGCCGTTCCAGCGCTCCCACCATGTGGTCGCACCTTTGGAGAGCATGTAGCCCCAGGAGGGGTAGGTTTCATTGAGAAGGAGTCGATAGGCGACGTCGGAGTGGCCATGATCGGCGAGCGTGAAAAGTAAGAAAGGCGTACCCAGAAATCCAGTGGTGAGGTGCCAGTTATGCGCCTCAATGTCTTTTACCAGCTTGTCAACCAACTTCGGCTCCAGAGCCTCAGGAGTCATTTTGGTGTAGAGCGCAACCACGTAGGAGGTCTGCGTTCCGGTTCCGACGGTTCCATCGTCCTTGATATAGGACTTCTGAAAAGCTGAGCGGATGTTATTTACCACTTCGTTGTAGCGCTGCGTGTCGGTTTCCTTTCCGACAGCGTGGGCCATCTGCGACATCATATTTGCGATCAGCGCCCAATAGGCTGTTGCCAGCAGGTCTTTATTGATGTTGGAATCGGGGGCCAGCCAGTCAGCGAAGTTCGGCCCTACTCCATTCTTGCGGATGAAATCGGGATTGCGGTTCTGGATGAATTCCATCCAGCGCTGCATCGCATCCCAATTCTTCTCAATGACGGCCTTGTCTCCGTACTGTACCCAGGTGGTCCAAGGTACGATCACGCCTGCGTCACCCCATCCTGGCGCACCGACCATTCCTTCGTTCCACGGGGATGTTCCCTGAATTCCGCCTCCACCGATTGGGAGTGTGTCGGGCGATACGTTGGTAAATGAGCCCTGGGCCGTCTGCGCATCTACGATGTCTTGAATGAATTTTTCAGAAAAAGCAGCAATGTCGAAGTTGTAGCTTCCCGTGCGCCAGAAGACGCCCGCGTCGCCCATCCAACCGAGACGTTCGTCGCGCTGCGGGCAATCCGTCGGTACACTCAGAAAATTTCCTCGCTGCCCCCACAGGCCAATTTCCCACATCCGATTCACCAGATCGCTGGAGGTGGTGAGCGTTGCGGAAGGCTCTCCGCTCACGCTACTGAGCACATTCCCCTGGATCGCGTCGAGCGGGGGCTCGCCGGGAAAACCCGTTACCTCCACGTAGCGAAATCCATGAAATGTAAACAAGGGGGTGTAGGTTTCCGTGTCGCCACTGCGAAGAACGTAGGTGTCGGTTGCGTCGGCGTTCCTGAGATTCTGAGTGTAGATCGTTCCGTCGGGATTCAGAATCTCGGCAAATCGCATTGTGATTTTGGTTCCGGTTGCGCCCTTGACTTTCAACGTTGCCGAACCAACCATGTTCTGCCCCATGTCGAAAACATAGGCACCGTTGGTTGAGGGCCTCACACTCTTCGGTTGAATTCGGGTGATCTCTCGCACCGGCGGATCCAATTGGGCCGTCAAGGACGCTGCCGGTGCTTCTGCGATAGTTGCTGCCTTCCATTCGCTGTCAGTGAAACCAGGTTTGTCCCACCCGGCCTTTTCGAGGCGTGCATCGTAGGCTTCCCCCGAATAGAGTTGCGACTCGACGATGGGCGACGCTGCCGCTTTCCAGGAACTGTCCGTTGCAATCAGATTGTGAGATCCATCGTCGTAGTCCAGTTCTAGCTGCGCTACGAAACGATTCGGAGGCGCAAAGAAATAAGCGCCGACCCAGGTCAGAGGACTGCCGTACCATCCATCGCCCAACAAGGCTCCAATCACGTTGGAACCAAGCGCGACCTGATTTGTGACGTCGTAAGTCTGGTACAACACGCGCTTCCGAAAATCAGTAAAGCCCGGGGGCAATTCCTCGTCTCCGACACGATTGCCATTCAGGAACACGCGGTAGCTTCCGAGGGCGGTCACGTAAAGCCTGGCTCGACGGATCTTTTTGGCGGTATCAAAACTTCGCCGGAGGTACGCAGCAGGCTGTGGCAGGGGACCCGGATCGCCGAAACGTGCGTCTGTTAAACCGCCAGCAACGTTCACATGATGCCAAGCGGTGTCGCCCTCGAGGCGCGCCTTCCAGTGATTTCCTGTTGCGAGTCGTACGATATGGCCGTCGGGATTCGTGATCTTGATGAGTGCTGCCAATCCTCCAGCGGTCGTCTTTGCCTCTTTGCCCGGACCATATTCAGGTACTGGAGGACTTGTGGCATCGATCTCGACCGTGTTTTTGCCGGCGCCCAGTTCTGCGGCAATGTCACGACGATCGAACGCTTCCCAGCGGCTCTTATTCCCAACTTTATGGCCGTTGACCCGGGCATCGTAAGCGCCATGTACGGCGATAAACAGAGCAGCATATTGAGGCTTTTCTTTCAATTTCAGCGCTGTTTTGAATCTGACTGTCGTCTTCGGCGTTGTGGCCAGAACATCCTGGCCTGGTAGCCAAATCCATCGAATTGCAGCACGATCATCCTTGTCTTCGGGATTTCCCCAGGCGATCCATTTCGCTTGCCAATCTGTGGGGCGCAACAAACCCATCTCCCACCACGCTTCCTCTGCTGAATCGTAGACCTGACCGCTGACGTCCCACACGCGGACCTTCCAGTAATAACGTCTTCGTGACTCCAGTGCGGGCCCTTTGTACGCGATACCAACGGACTGCTCCGACTCGACCTTCCCGCTGTCCCAGACGTCCACTTGGCCTGATTGCAAACGATTGCTGCTCGTCGCGACCAAGAGCTGATACGCGGCCTGCTTCCAGTTTCGAGCCGTGCTGTCACTCTGCCAGGACAAACGAGGAGCAACGAGATCGATACCCAACGGATTGCGGACGTATTCGCAGCGCAGGCGAACAGGAGTGGCAGAGGCAATTGCCCCCAGGATGGCCAACGCGATAAGCAAGTGCGACAGTTTCAGACGTTTCAATCAACCCTCCTGTGGGCCAAGGCGTGATGGGCAGAAGCAGATCTGCGCAACACGGGCCTCTGGTGGCCAGGTGTACAATCCCAACTACTGTTTTATGCCGGTGCCAATTCTAAGAGCTTCTCTGCAGAAGTGCATGAAATCTGTCGAAAAAACCCGTGAACATTTGCGGATGGGACTGTAGTCTTCCGTTCCGATGAGAGGTTCGCATGGACGCATCGCAGGTCTTCGCTGCGCTTGAGACATTTCGCATTGAACTTCCGTCCTGGGGTTTTGCCAATACAGGGACCCGCTTCGGAAAATTCATTCAGCCTGCCGCGGCTACCACGACTGAAGAGAAATTCAGCGACGCTGGCCAGGTTCACTTGCTGACTGGAGTCTGTCCGACTGTGGCACTACATGTGTTGTGGGATTGCCCGGAAGGAGTAGGGAGCACCGATGAGATCAAGCGGCATGCCAGCCGCTATGGAGTTGCAGCGGGATCGATTAATCCCAATCTCTTTCAAGATCAGGAATACAAGTACGGTTCGTTTGGAAATCCGGACGAATCGATTCGCCGGCGCGCCATGCAACATACGAAAGAAAGCATCGAAATTGCCCGGCGCCTTAATAGCAGAGACATTTCTTTCTGGTTTGCGGATGGCTCAAATTATCCAGGCACGGCGAATATCAGAGAGCGCAAAAAGTGGTTCGCTGAATCGCTGCGGGAAGCGCATGGAGAACTTTCACCTAATCAGCGAATGCTCGTGGAATACAAACCGTTCGAGCCTGCTTTTTATCACACGGATATCGGCGACTGGGGAATGGCACTGATACTTTCACGGGCGGCGGGCCCGCAAGCGAAAGTCCTAGTCGATACCGGCCATCATTATGCTGGGCAGAATATCGAGCAGATCGTAGCGTGGCTGCTGTCCGAGAACATGCTGGGCGGCTTTCATTTCAACGACCGACGCTATGCTGATGACGATTTGACGATGGGTTCCGTCGATCCCTACCAGGCCTTTCGCATTTTCCACGAAATCCGATTCTTCCAGTGGGAGACGGGGCAGCACGCCGAAATCGCCTATATGGTGGACCAGAGCCACAATCTCAAAAGCAAGATCGAAGCCATGATTCAGACGGTGACGACGGCACAGCAACTCTTTGCCAAGGCCGCATTGGTGGATTGGAAGAAACTCGCGGTCGCGCAGGAGGACTGCGATCTGATCCGGGCAGAATCGCTTCTGCAAGATGCTTTTGCGACTGACGTGCGGCCGATGATCCGGGAGTGGCGTGATTCCAAAGGTCTTCCCAAAGATCCGATGGAAGCATTCCGGCAGAGCGGCTACCTGGAGCGCATTACGAAAGAGCGAGCAGCCAAGAACGCCCACAACGTTTCTTCCTATGCGTAATCCAACTCACCCCAAACCATATCTGGCGTTCGATTTCGGAGCCGAGAGCGGACGCGCAGTCCTTGGGCATTTAAAGGGTGGCCTGTTGACCACAGAGGATATCCATCGCTTTCGGAATGAACCGGTGGAATATGGAGGCTCGCTTCATTGGGACGTCCCGCGGCTCTGGCTGGAAGTACGCAGTGCCCTAAGCCGCGTCGAACACCTCGAACTCGCCAGTATCGGCGTGGATGCATGGGGCGTGGACTATGCCCTGCTCGGCGAGCGTGGCGAACTTCTGCAGAATCCGTATCACTATCGTGACCGGCGCACCGAAGGAGTCATGGATGAAGTATTCCGCAAGGTGCCCAGGGAAGAGATTTACAGGATGACCGGCATTCAATTCATGTCCATCAACACGCTGTATCAGCTTTTCGCTGCACAGCGAGACACACCGAACATCCTGGCGGCCGCGAAGCAGATGCTCACGATTCCGGATCTGTTCAACTATTGGTTGACCGGACACTCGGTGTGCGAATTCACGAATGCGACTACGACCCAGCTGGTTGACCCGCTCCGCCGCAGTTGGGCTACGGACCTAATGCAAAGAGCAGGCTTGAACCCTGCGCTGCCCGGGCCGATTGTTGAGCCCGGCAGCGTCGTCGGAAGATTGCTGCCTGCCATCGCGCCGAATCCGTGTTTAGCAGGAACTCCGGTCATCGCTCCGGCGTGTCACGACACAGGCTCCGCGGTGGCTGCGATCACCGCACGCGGGGATACGGCCTTCTTGAGTTCAGGAACCTGGTCTCTGATCGGCATTGAACTCGATGCGCCCGTGCTCACTCCCGCTGCGCTGAGAATGAATTTTACGAACGAAGGTGGCGTAGGCGGGACTACTCGACTTCTGAAGAACGTGATGGGGCTTTGGATGTTGCAGGGCTGCCGAAACGTATGGAGTGCGCGCAGTGAGTCCGTGGACTATCGGGAACTTGTCGCGTTAGCCGTCCGGGAGCCAGCATTCGCGTACCTCGTCGATCCGGACGACGAATCCTTTCTGCGCACGACGGACATGCCTGCAGCCATGAATCAATTCTGTCGCAGAACGCATCAGCCTTCTCCCACTACACCAGGCGCGTATGTGCGATGCGTTTTTGAGAGCCTTGCTTTGAAGTATCGGCTCGTTCTGCGCAGCCTCGAACAACTTTGCGGGTATCGCATCCGCGAAATCCGGGTGATTGGTGGCGGTTCAAAGAACCGCTTGCTCAATCAGTTCACCGCGAACGCGACGGGAAGAAGGATTCTCGCTGGACCTACTGAAGCAACGGCGCTTGGGAATATCGCAATGCAGATTCTTGCTACGGGCGAAGCATCATCGCTTGCAGAAGTCCGCGCTATTGTGGACCGATCCTTCCCGATGGAGGTCTTCGAACCGGTTGAGACGGATCAGTGGGAGCAGCAGGCGGAACGCTTCGAACAATACTGTGGGATGATTTATGCCTGAAATCAAAGAAACAACCTATCTGAAAGATCTGTGGGACGAGGGACATACCGGTCAACTGGCCGGGAACCAGTTGGCTCTTTTGCGCTATCGGTCGAATCTGCTGGGCGCGGATCTGCGGATCACGAATTTCGGCGGCGGAAACACCAGTTCGAAGATTGAGTTGTCTGACCCATTCACCGGCAAGCCCGTTCGCGTGCTGGCAGTGAAAGGAAGTGGCGGCGACATCGGATCGATTGCTGAATCGGGCTTCGCTCTTCTCTACCTCGATCGGCTGGAGCAACTGAAGGAACTCTATCGCGGAGAAGCCTATGAAGACGAGATGGTAGCCTACTACCCTCTATCGGCGTTCGGCGAGAACCGCGTTGCCGCATCCATCGATACGCCTCTTCATGCATTCCTTCCATTCACGCATGTGGATCATCTTCATCCTGACTGGTCCATTGCTCTTGCCGCCAGTGCAAACGGAAGGAGAAAGCTAGAACAGTTCAATAAAGAATTTGGGCGCAAGATCGTCTGGGTGCCGTGGCAACGGCCCGGATTTGAGTTGGCGCTTCTCATCGAACGTGCGGTGAAAGACAATCCCGGAGCCGAAGGCCTGATCCTCGGTGGGCATGGCTTGTTTACGTGGGGCATGACGCAACGGGACTGTTATTTGAACAGCATCCACACCATCGACCAGATGGGGGAATTCATTCAGCGGCACCAGGCAAAGAAGGGCGTCTTATTTGGAGGAGTCGAGCACCACGCACTTGAAGACCGTAAGAGCATCGCCATCCAGATTTTGCCTGCTTTGCGAGGAGCCGTATCTTCGAATCGTCGAGTTATTGCTCATTACACGGACGACGACGATGCATTGAACTTTGCCGGATCGAAGTGTGCGAGGGAATTGAGTTCTCTCGGCACCAGTTGCCCCGACCATTTTCTGCGCACGCGAGTTTGCCCGTGGTTCCTGCAATGGGATCCTGCGAAAGAGGACCTATCGATTCTCAAAGCACGAATTCAGAAAGAAGTGACGAACTATCGCGCAGGATACGAGAAATACTACAAAGAATGGGCGGCCACCGACTCGCCCAGGCTCCGCGATTCCAATCCGTCCGTCGTGGTCGTGCCCGGGCTTGGCCTGTTTGGATTTGGCAAGAACAAGAAAGAAGCTCGAATTACAACGGAGTTCTTCATCAACGCCATTCACGTCATGGCGGGAGCAAATGCTCTGGAAGACGGTGATGTGTCTCATCCTCTTCCGCAGGCGCGGACGGCTGAGCAGTCCAGGCAGTTTACGCAATTCCACAACTACGTCGCACTTCCTCGCTCGGAGGCATTCCGCATCGAATACTGGGCGCTTGAGGAGGCGAAGCTTCAACGCATGCCAGCAGAGGCAGAATTCAGCCGCAAGATTGCCTTGGTCATCGGCGGGGCCAGTGGAATCGGGCGAGAAGTCGCCCTGATGCTCGGGCGCAGGGGAGCGCATGTTGTTGTCGCTGATTTCGATGAGGCAGGGGCCGACAAAGTAGCCGATGAGGTGGGCAAAGCCTCGTCTTCCGAATTTGTGGCAGCGACAGCCGTCGACTTGAGCTCCTCCCTCTCGTTGGAGGAAGCCGTCAAATTCACGATCTCAAAATTCGGTGGGATCGACATCATCGTAAATACGGCGGCCGTCTATCCCGTGCCTGGACCAGACAGCGAACTCTCTGACGAACAATGGGCGAAGACGTTCCTGGTCAATGTCACCGGCAACTATCTTCTGGCGCGCGAGACTGAGTGGGTTTTCAAAGATCAGCATCTGCCGTCCAGTATGGTGCTGACGAGTTCCGCGAATGCAGTAGTCCCCAAGAAAGGCAGCGAAGCGTACGACACCAGCAAAACAGCTCTGAATCATCTGATTCGCGAGCTTGCTATCAAGCTGAGCCCTGACGTGCGGGTGAATGGAATCGCTCCGGCGACGGTCGTCGCCGGCTCAACGATGTTTCCACGTGATCGTGTGATGCAGTCGCTGCAGAAATATAAGATTGACTTCTCGGACTTCGAACCCACCGAAGACCTGAGAAGAAAGCTCGCCGATTTCTATGCGCAACGCACGCTGACCAAACGGCCGATCCTGCCGCAGGATTGTGCGAATGCGATTGTGTGGCTCGCCAGCGATCAGAGCGGCAAGACAACCGGACACGTCATTCCTGTGGATGGCGGGTTGACGGAAGCTTATCTGCGTTAAGGGGAAACCATGCAACGGATCTGCTTCGTGTTGCAGGTCAAGCCTGAGCGGCTTGAAGAATACAAGGCGCGCCACCGCCAGGTGTGGCCCGAGGTGCGGGCCGCCCTCCGCGAAACCGGATGGGGAAACTACTCGCTCTTCCTGCGCGAGGACGGTCTTCTGGTCGGCTACCTCGAAACCGAAGACTTCGAGCGCGCCCGGGCCGGCATGGCGAGGTGCGAAGTAAATGATCGGTGGCAGCGCGAAATGGGAGATTTCTTCGTTCAGACCGATGGAACTCTCCCTGATCGTGCGATGCGCCCATTGGAAGAAGTCTTTCACCTCTAACGTGGCCTTGAGGAGCAAATGAATCTTAACCCGGCATTGGGTGTTTTTTTTCACTGGCTCGGCGGTCTCGCTTCCGGAAGCTTCTACGTTCCCTATAAGGGTGTGAAGCACTGGGCTTGGGAAACATACTGGCTGGCCGGAGGTTTCTTCAGTTGGATCATCGCGCCTTGGATTCTGGCTGCATTCCTGACAAAAGATCTTTTGACCGTGCTGGGGCAGGCTCCCGCTGTGGCGCTTTTCTGGGCATTCTTCTTCGGGTTGCTGTGGGGAGTCGGTGGACTGACGTTCGGCCTCACCATGCGCTACCTTGGCTTGTCGCTTGGGATGGCTGTGGTCCTGGGACTCTGCGCCGCGTTCGGCACCCTTATGCCCCCCATCTTTCGCGGCGAATTCATGACGCAGGTGCTTGGAACAACCTCGGGCCGCGTCATTTTGTTTGGAATCTTCGTCTGTCTCGCTGGGATCACGGCTGCTGGACTGGCAGGCATTTCCAAAGAGCGCGTCATGTCACCAGAGCAACAGAAAACCGCCATTCAGGAGTTCGATCTTCGCAAGGGAATTGGCGTGGCACTCCTATCGGGCGTCATGAGCGCCTGCTTCGCGTACGGTCTGGCGGCGGGCGATCCGATCAAGGCTCTCACTCTGCAGCATGGAACCGCCAAGCTGTGGCAGGGATTGCCGGTGCTGGTCGTGGTTCTGATCGGAGGTTTTCTCACCAACTTTGTCTGGTGTCTGTTTTTGCTTACTCGCAATAAGACGGGATATCAATTCTTCAATTCGCAGATTCGCCCAAACGGCGTGAAAGACGAACCGATCATTGAGACTGCCGTGGACGCTCCGAGCCGCGAGGTGGTGGAACACGCTGGTTCGTCACCCGTAACAGTGATGGCAGAAGCGCCGATGCTGCGTAATTACTTGCTCTGCGCCCTGGCTGGGACTACGTGGTATTTTCAGTTCTTCTTTTACACGATGGGCGAGAGCCAGATGGGCCGATATGGATTCTCGAGTTGGACTCTGCACATGGCCAGCATCATTATTTTTAGTAGTCTTTGGGGCATCGGATTTAAGGAGTGGAAGGGAGCAGGGGCTCGTGCCGGCCTGTTACTCTCCCTGGCACTATTTCTTCTGGTCGCATCTACCGTGATTGTCGGGTACGGGAACTATCTCGGTCTGGGCAGTACACACTAACTTGACCCCCAGAGTCGACAATCGCCTGCGAGTGGCTTACTCTTGCTGCTCAGCGTTTCATACATCGGTAAAAGATGGCGAAATCTCTAAGTTCATCGAGAGTCGTAAACATCGAAGATCTGCGCCGGATGGCGCGAGGACGGGTTCCGAAATCTGTTTTCGATTACCTGGACGGCGGTGCCGAATCCGAGCTCACCCTCTCTGAGAATTGCCGGGCCTTTCGCGACATTACATTTCGTCCGCGCGGAGCGGTGGCCGTATCAGATTGCAAGTTGTCGACAACGGTTATTGGACACGAACTGGCGCTTCCGTTCGTCCTGGCACCTGTTGGCTACAGTCGACTGATGCATCCGGAAGGTGAGATTGCCGCAGCCCGCGCCGCCGGCGATGCAGGCACTGGATACATTCTGTCCACGATCTCGGGTCACAAACTCGAGGATGTGAAGGGCGGTTCGCGAGGACCCTGCTGGTATCAGCTCTACTTGCTGGGTGGACGCGGCGCGGCCGAAGGTGCCTTGGAACGAGCAAAACGCGCTGGCTTTTCCGCGCTCGTCATCACCGTTGACACACCCGTGGCCGGAATGCGCGAACGCGACCCACGCAATGGAATGAAAGAACTGCTCGGAGGATCTGCATTCGCCAAGATTCCATTCTTACCGGAGATTCTTTCGCATCCCGGGTGGCTCGTTTCGTTTCTGCTGGATGGCGGTGTTCCCAAGCTTCACAACGTGGTAATTCCGGGCAGAGGCCCGATGGAGTTGCTCGATGTAGGCGCGGCTTTGTCGGAGTCTACGGTGACCTGGGCCGACCTGAGGTGGATTCGCGAATCGTGGCCTGGGCCAATCGTTGTCAAAGGAATTCTGATCGGCGACGACGCCCGGCGTGCGATCGATGAAGGTGCAGCCGCCGTGGTCGTATCGAACCATGGTGGGCGTCAGTTGGACTCGGTCTCGTCAGCCCTGCGAGCTCTTCCCGAGGTGGTTGAGGCTGCGAACGGTCAAATCGAGATTCTGATGGATGGCGGCATCCGCCGTGGGAGCGACGTTGTAAAGGCCGTCTGCCTTGGTGCACGCGCGGTACTGATCGGGCGTGGCTATGCGTACGGGTTAGCGGCAGCCGGACTGCCCGGCGTTCGCAAGGCGCTGGACATCCTGAAGACTGACGTTGAGCGGACTCTGCGTCTCCTTGGTTGCCCATCGATAACGGAACTGGATCGATCCTATGTCGAAGTGCCACATGCATGGGAAAGCCGCTGGCCCCAGTAAGACGTGCCCTTGAGCTTCGGAAGTCCGCATCTTTTCGGAGGCATGATCCATACCTCATGGAATTGCGCCGAGGATGGGGGCGGCTCGTCGCAAAAGATCTTTCTTTCCGGAAGGGTTTCACTTTGCAGTGAAGGTATCAGACGCATTCGGGTTCTTGCGAACTGTGTAAAGCTGGAAAGGCGCCCAGTATAAAGGCTTGCGGAATGCGCTGCCTGAGCGAAGTAGAGATAGTTTCGCTAAGTGTAATGCGGATTCAGGTGGCATGCCAGTGCTCAGATTTTCGTAGAAATCATTCATCAATTTCGCGCTGGAGAGATCGCTCGCCTCCCAGAGAGCGGCTATGACATTGTGCGCGCCGGCACGGAGAAAGGCCCACGAAAGCCCGACGAGTCCTTCTCCCGAATACGCGCGAGTGCCGGCACTGAAGCAGGACGATATCGTGACCAAGTCAGCTCGTAATGGGTGCTGAATAATGTCGCGAGCGTAGAGCTTGAAATGGTCACTCCCAGGGCCAGGACGGGAGAGAATGATTGCGGAGTCAAGAGGAATGGAACCGCTAGCGACGGCGTGCGCTACGAAATGGATGTGAGAGAACTGCTCTGGTTTGCTCTGCAGATATGCAGTCGCGGTGGCCTCCGGTCCCTGCAACACCTTTTGCTGTTTCGCTGGAAAATGCTTGCTGACATTTCTCATCTCCACCACTGAGTTCGTAAGCTCCGGGAACTCAGGGCTAGGAGAAACGACGCCTCCCAACAAAAGCACGCTTCGATTACCAGGTCTTGTCTCGCGATGTGGCGGACCGATCATTCGAAGCGAGCCTGCATTGAT
>Ga0335085_10004747_pt1 | contig 22277 bp, 16 predicted proteins | sample Lox_Sample_45_FD_206712 | JGI IMG/M metagenome (GOLD analysis project Ga0335085, IMG submission 206712) | Soil microbial communities from Loxahatchee National Wildlife Refuge, Florida, United States - Lox_Sample_4.5 | ecosystem: Environmental > Terrestrial > Soil > Wetlands | place: USA...
GATTTAGTTATGCATAAGATAATAGTTCTGCAAGGAAAGGTCGTCCATGCACCGCCTGCCCGTCGAGGTTGTCGCCAATGTGAAAAAGGCCCGCGAGGCCGCCGTTCTAGCGGTCGAAATATATAATCGACCGGCAACAGCTTTCCGCTCCGCTGCCTACATAGTACTGATGATCGTAGCTTGGACGGCATTATTCCATGCCATTTTTCTCCGAAGGCGGATCAAGCCATATTACCGGAAAAAGGGATTTACACGGCGTTATGAGCGAGTGGACGGTGAATACAAAACTTGGGAGCTCGGCGAATGTCTACAGCAGTTTTACAAGAGCCAGAACCCGGCATCTCGAAAGAATCTCGAGTTTTTCATTGGCCTTCGAAACAAAATTGAGCATCGCTTTCTGCCGGAACTAGACATGGACATTTTTGGCGAATGTCAGGCAATGCTAATGAACTTCGAGTCGTTGCTCGCCGCGGAGTTTGGCACGAAACAGGCGTTGGTTGGCGGCCTTCCTTATGCGCTTCAATTCTCAAAAACCTTGGCTCCTGCACAGCTGACCGCAATGAGGGGCGCCGCAAAGCAACACCTCCAGTCAGTGCGTAAATTTGTAGCAAGTTTCAAGTCTTCCCTGACGGAGGACATTCAATCTGACGCAGCTTACAGCTTTAAAGTGTTCCTCGTCCCGAAAGTCGGTGCACACGCAAAATCGTCGGACTTGGCTGTCGAGTTCGTAAAATACGACCCCAGCAAACCTGAGGAGATGAAGCAGTACGAAAGGGTCGTTGCGCTAATTAAACCCAAGCAGGTATCAATCGCAAATCTTGGGTGTCTCAAAGCAAGTCAGGTAGTCAAACAAGTATCAAACCAATTGGGCCGCAAGTTCACATTAAACTCGCACATGAAATGTTGGAAGCACTTTAACACCCGTCCATCAAAAGGAACCTCGACTCCAGAGGCGTGTGACAACCGCTACTGCTATTACGATAGCGTTCACCAAGACTATGTGTATACACCTGCATGGGTCAGTTTCCTGGTGGAAAAGCTCGGTGATCAAGCAACCTATGCACTTGTGGTTGAAGGCGCGACGGCTCCGGCTCTTGCTGCCGCTGCGGGAGCGTAGCCAGGCCGTCTCATTTCGCCTTGATTCCCCGTCGCTCTTCACCGTCTTCGCTGTATGGGCGCTAGCACTAGCGTCGCTAACGAACTTTATGCAATCGCGCTTAAGGGGCTCTCACCACAAATTGGGAACGGAACTGGGAACAGATTGGGAACGGACACCAGAGAACAGGGGTGAAATAGCGTGAACAACCCCCATGTAAATCACTGAAAAGCAAAGACGGGCTATTAATTCTCACAGCTCATAACCCGAAGGTCGTCAGTTCAAATCTGACCCCCGCAACCAATTTAGGATTCACAGGCCGGGCACAGGCGCCCGGCCTTTTTGTTTGAGCCGGATGTTGAACCCCAAGAGTCGCGCTGTCCTTTTTAGGTGAGTTCCGCAAAATCGGCGGAACTCATTGGCCGAAGGTCGTCAGTTCAAATCTGCCTCCGCAAGCAATTTGTGATTTACGAGGCCGGAATCCAGGATTCCGGCTTTTTTATTTCTTGCGGCTGACCAAGAGCAGCAGCAAAGGAGACTTCCGGTCTGCCATTCTGTTGTTTTGTTTTTCATCTCGAGAGGCCACTGGCGCGATTCCTCGGTGATCGGTAAAGCTCTTTTGGAAACGTCCGGGTATTCCAATTCCGAGTTAATGCCGGTCCGCTGGTAGATGATTTGCGGTTTGGAGGTCGTTCGGTAGGGGATGAAGCTGCAGGAAGGCGGCTGCGGCGGCGCGAGCCCGTCCTGCGATTTGGCGGGGGTTGGGTCGCGTGGCGACGCCGAGCAGCAGGCTGACCATCAAATCGCCCCAGAGCAGCCCCGCGAACTGCTGGGCAAGTTCGGCAGGACGCCCTGCGAGCAATCCAGACGCCTGGGCGTGGGCCATGATTTTACGCAAGGCGGCGCGGCTTGCCTCGCGTCCTATAGAGTTGAGGGCACGCGCCACTTCGGGGGCCTGGACCGCTTCCGCGAGCGCCAGCCGGAATACCGCGATGACCGTGGGATCGCTTACCTCGCGGACGACCTTCATCCCGAAAGAAACCAGCACTTGCGCCAAGGTTTCGCGATCGCGGAGCGCGGGCAGGTCAGCGGGCACGTCAAATCGCCTGGCGCGCTCGCTGATGCAGGCGATCAGCATTTTCTGTTTGTTACCTACCAGCGCGTAAAGCTCTCGCTTCGAAACGCGCGCGCGCGTCGCGATCTCAAGCGTGCTAGCCGTGGCGTAGCCGCGCTTCATGAACGCCGCAAAGGCCGCCTCAAGAATGCGTTCGCGCACCGCAGTTTCGCCGCCTTGCTGACGGCGCTTTGACGTCGATCCGGTAGCCATTCGCCTCTCCTTGCCGATCCGGTACCGTATAGTACCATGATGAGCGTACGGGTGAAGCGGATTTTGGGCTTGCGGATGCAACTTTTCCCTTGCCGCTACGTCTAAACAGTGTGGTACCCACTGGTACCATTGCAAGGTGCACAAGGGGGGGCCGAAATGTCACCGGAAGCCATTTTTAATTTGCATCTCATTCTAGGTTATGTCGCATGGCTGCTTTGCTTCAGCGTGTACGTCATGCCCAAACTTAAGGCGATGGACTTGGTCGCAGCGCAACGCGCCATCGCGACGCTGCACAGCTTCCGCTTCTTCGGGCTGGTCTTTATCCTGCCGGGCATCGTCGGCCCGAATCTGCCCGCCGCAGGATTCGCCACGTTCGCCGCCTACTGGGACCTGGCAACCGGGGTGCTGGCCATTCTGGCGCTTCTCACGGTAAGGATACGTCCGCTCTTCTGGCTTTTCGTCGTCGCCTTCAATCTGGTAGGGGCGATTGACCTCATCCTCGACTATTACCACGCCATTCAGGTAGGCCTTCCTGCACAGGCGGGACAGTTGGGCGCCACGTATGCGATCCCGATCCTCTACGTGCCCGTGCTGATGATCACGCACGTCGTCGCATTCTATTTGCTGTTGCGTCCGCAGCCCAAGTTGGTTCCAGCCCTCGCCGGGGATGCGGCGGCATCCTAGCTATGATCCGGGTTATGGCCGTACCACAGGAAAGGAACGCGCCCGCTTGGTCCGTCCGGCTTGCTGCGGAGTTGGACGCCAACGACCAGGCGGCCAGGAGGCTCGTCGCTGAACTGACCGAGGAACAGCTCAATTGGCAACCTGCGCCCGGCACTTGGAGTGTGGGCCAGTGTCTCGAGCATCTGTGCATGACGAACGAAGCCTATCTGCCGCCCCTGTCCGTGGCGGTCAGCGGGAAACCGGATTCTTCGGTGGAGCAGATTACTCCCGGATGGTTCGGGCGGTGGTTTATTCGCAGCTTTATCGAGCCGTCGGCGGTCAGCAAGCGAGCTTCGGCTCCCGCGCAGATCAGGCCCACGGCGCGCGTTGGCGCTTCCGTCCTGGAACGCTTTCTCGCCGGAAACGCATCCTGCCGGGAACTCGTGGTCCGCGCGCACCACAAAAACGTCAACCGCATTCGCTTTTGGAATCCGTTTATCCCGGGAATTCGATTCACCGTCGGTACCGGGCTCCAGATTATTGTCGGTCATGAACGCCGTCATCTGCTCCAAGCCGAGCGCGTGCGGCAGTTCCCCAGCTTCCCGCACTAGCGAGAGAAACGCGGCATATGGCTATGCTGCGGGCCTGATCAGTAGGCACTCGGTATTTTTATTTCCGCCCCGCGATTTCCGAGTGATCTGATCAGTCCGGATTTCAAAGGAACCGCTTGGCGGTATTTGTGAACCGCAGAAATTGATCTCCGAAAGCCCACGGATACATCTGACAGCAAAGAAATGCGGCCACCACACCGGCTGGAATTGTCAGCCACCACACTTGAAATAGCCACAGCGGCCCCGTAAAGAACAGGCCCAGAATCCTGCCATCTCGCGGTTGAGAAGCCGCGAGCTTTGCGCCAAGCGCGCCCATTCCCAGCGTCAAGCCTGGCGCCAGGAGGGCTCCGGTCAGCAGCCACGCCCAGAGTCTGCCGGGGCCAAGTACTCGCGCCGCAAGCGTCAGGAGCACGGCAAACAGAAACGAAGCTGCGCTTCCGATCGAAAAACCAACCCAGAGCACGAATAAAAATCGCCCGCCCCCGCCTCCGCCCGCCTTTTGCCCCATCCATAGCGAAAGCAGCAAGGCCATTATGGAGCAAGTCACAACCACGGCAGCTATGAAGTAGAAGGAAATGCGCATACCTCGTTCTACCCAATGGATTTCCTTTGGCGCCGCGCCAGAGGGAGAAGTGGAAAGACCTGGATAGGAGCGAGCCTGCACCGAATGGTCTGTTCCTCGGACGGTCACACGAGAGAGAGAATCTGTTCGAGTTAGAAAATATGTGCGCACCGGGTGGTGCAGCAGGACAGTTATTGCGACGAAGTCCCAGAGCGAAAAGGCTAACCACCGGAAGTTGTGAAGCAAAACTGCCGAATACTGTACCAGGCTGCTCAAGGTGAGCAGGCACATGGTGGCGTCGGTTAGGACAGCAAGGATCCACCCCCACCGTCTCGCCCGCCAAAGGCCCAGGAAAGCAATTGCTGCGGCTACGGCTTCCAGGGTCGTCCTCCCGAGGGCTAAGAGCAATAGCTCCGTTGCCCGCTGACCATACTGACCATACCTCGGCCACCATAGGAGCAGATTGAGGAAACCCCATGCGGTAAGTGCGAGTTCACCGCCTTGCAGAAACAGTGCGGCCTTCACCCACCCGCTTCGCGTGTCGCGATTGCCATTCACCACAGGGCGCTCTCCTGCAAAAGTTGCCAGTCGGTTGCGTTGGCAACAGTGTATTCCTGGTTTAATTGCATTCGGATTTTGAGGCGCGCGCGAGCCACGCAAGAGTAATGGCTCAGACAATGGCCGCCTGTTCCCGGTCATGCTTCACGTCTTCGCGCGCAACTTACGAACCGAATCAATTCTGTTCGAGGATGGGTTCCAAACGTCGTTGTGCCCACAGGGTGCTAGCTTTCGCGCGGCCACGGCCTCTGACGCCGCGCTTCTCCAACGACTCGAATTAGATGAGAATGCAGGCTGGGTCGCCACCATGCATGGCGAGATTGCTGGGGTAGGTGGAGTGCTCTACCACTACAATCGACCGTATGGTGACGTTTACATGAAGGTTGCCGAGCCATTTCAGCGGCTTGGGTTAGGGGCGATGAAGTTCCAACAACGATTCTAGTCGTATGTTTCGCAGTACGGTGAACCCTTGCGGTCAACTCCTGATTAACGCGCAAACCGCCCAAGTTCGTACTAGGCAAGAAACCTCGCGGCCCTGGGGGTGTAGACTTGCATCCATAGCGTGAGAATCAGAACCAAGGGGGAAATATGGGAACGACCTCGTGGGACGTTCGGTCTTTGCTCAGTCTACCTGGCGTCTTGGTAGTGTTGGGCGTCGTTTTGTTTGTTCACGTAGTCCCAATCGCCAAGTTGCTCCGGCGTACGGGCCATAATCCTGTGTGGACACTACTCGCACTTTTTCCCGGGTTGAATTTAATCGCCCTCTGGATTTTTGCGTTCAAGCGTTGGCCCACTGACGGCCTACGCTGAGGTCAGGTCCGAATTAACGGGGTAATCGGACCTTGAGGTATCAGTGGGTATTGTTTAGAGGCTTATTGAGTTCGTCTCATGGAAGCCCGGACATGGCCGAAAATTCTGCGATACGTCTACCCCCCCCGCAACTATTTTGAGATTCACAGGCCGGACACAGGCGCACCCGATTGAGTTCCTTTGAATTTGAGGTGCGCGGGCCACGGCGCACGGGTTGGAGAGGGCGTCTACCTGAGGGGCTTGTGTTGGAAGTGGCGGGCGCCGGTGGCATAGCCGGAGACGATTTGGCCGTTACCGCGGAGTTTGTATTTGTAGGTGGTTAGGCCTTCGATGCCCATGGGACCACGGGCGTGCAGCTTGCTGTTGCTTATGCCCACCTCTGCGCCGAGGCCATAGCGGTAGCCGTCGGCGAATCGCGTGGAAGCGTTGTGGAATACGCCGGCGGCGTCGACCTCTTGCAAGAAACGCTCGGCGGCGGCGGGGTCTTCGGTAACGATGCATTCCGTGTGTTTCGAGCCAAACTTATCAATATGGTCGAGGGCCTGGTCCAGGGTGTCGACGATCTTCACGGAGAGGATGAGGTCGGAGTATTCGGTGGACCAGTCTTTCTCGGTGGCGGGCAGGAGATTCGCGTCCGGAAGCAGGGCCAAGACGCGGGGGCAGCCGCGCACTTGCACGTTGGCGCTTTTAAGTTGCGCGACGATCTCGGGCAAGAAAGCGGCGGCGACGTCTTTGTGGACGAGCAGGGTTTCAATGGAGTTACAGGCCGCAGGGTATTGGACTTTGGAGTCCATGGTGACGGCCACTGCTTTGCGGAGATCGGCGGCGCGATCGACGAATACGTGACAGATGCCCTCGCCGTGGCCGAGGACCGGGACGCGACTGTGGTGTTCCATGAAGGCAACAAACTCTTTGGAGCCACGCGGGATTAATAAATCGACTTCGTTCTCGAGATGCAGAAGTTCCATCACGTCGGAGCGGGACTGCAGGAGCGAGATGGAATCCTGCGGCACCTCGGGAAATGAGGAGAGCGTCTGTTTCCAAATGGCGAGTATGGTTTCGTTGCTGTTGGCCGCTTCCGCGCCGCCTTTCAGGAGGACGGCGTTGCCGGACTTGAGCGCGAGCGAAGCGACTTGCGGGACGACGTCGGGACGCGATTCAAAGACGACGGCGATCACTCCGAGGGGGCAAGATTCTTTGAGCAGAATCAGCCCCTGGTCGAGTTCGGTGGCGGCCAGGCGCTTGTTGAGAGGGTCGGGCAAATTGGCCACTTCCCGAACGCGGGAGGCCATCTCGGCGATACCGCTTTCTTTCATGCGCAGCCGAGAAAACAGGGACGGAGTCATTTTTCCGGTGGAGACGAGGGTTTCCGCAGTGGCGCAGTCTTTCGCGTTGGCAGCGAGAATTCGCTCGGCATTTTTCTCGAGCGCGTCCGCAATGGCAAGAAGAGCGGCGGTGCGGGTTTCGTTCGAAAGGAGTGCGAGTTTTCGGGAGGCTTGACGCGCAGAGCGAGCGATAGAGACGACAGCCTCTGGGGATTTGGCGGCGGGAGCGTCGCTCAAGATTCCTTCTCCAGGAGCACGATATTGTCTCGCGTGAAGAGTACGCGAGCAGAGGCTGCTGCATCGCTGGCGAAATTGGCGATGCCCCGAGCGAATTCGTTGCCTTCGACATTGGCGATACTGACAACGTCCATGGCACCAAATGGTTTCTCGACGCGCACGACGCCCGAGGAGAGCAGACTGGCCTTGCCACGGGATATGGCGCGCTGTGCTCCGGCGTCGACGACGACACGACCACGAACGCCGGCGGCGTAGGCGAGCCAGCGGCGCTTTCCCTTCATGCGATGGGAGGGCAAAAAAACAGTTCCTTCGGGTTCCCCGGCAAAGATGCGGGGAAGCGTATCGGCGCGGCTGCCGTTGGCGATTACCGCGACGCCGCCACATTTCATGGCAATTTCTGCGGCTTCGAGCTTGGTTACCATGCCACCGCGGCCGGACGGCGAGGGCCCGCTGGCAAGAACGCGCAACTCCGGCGTGAGTTGGGAAATCAGCGGGATAACTTCCGGGCGATTCCCTTCCCCGGTGCGTTTGTGCCTGGTCGAAGAAGCGCGCGTGTCAAGCAAGCCATCGACGTTGGTGAGAAGAACGAGGGCATCGGCTTCCATACCGCTCATGACCAGAGCAGCTAAGCGATCATTATCGCTGAAAGCAACGGACCGGGGACTATCGCCCAGCGCTTCGAGTTCCGCCGTCGAGACGGTGTCGTTTTCATTGACGATGGGCACGACGGCAAAGCCGATAAGCTTCTCCATGGTTCGTCGGAGGTTAGAGTAGCGATGCCAATTGCTGAAATCTTCTTCGGTGAGCAAGACTTGGGCAATTTTGACTTCATGCGCGCCGAACAATCGTTTGTAGGTTTCCATCAACAGACTCTGGCCAACGGAAGCGCAAGCCTGTTTGGTGGCCATATCTTTCAAGCGGGAGGGATGGAGTCCGAGCCATCCGCGACCAAGACCGACGGCACCGGAAGAAACCAGAACGACTTGGCGACCGCGCGCATGCAGGGCGGCGATGGAACGGACAATCGGTTCGACCCGTTCCAGAGAGAGTTCGCCCTGGGGACCCGTGACGGTGGTGGTGCCCAACTTGATGACCACGCGCCTGACGTTGCGCAGGAGGCCATTGGGGAGTTGATCGTTTTGGTGAAGAGAGTCGCTCATTTGCTTCGGCTGAAGTTAATAGACTACGACATTTGCGTGGCGTATCCGAATTCAAATTGAGCGTTTCGATGGAAACCAAAACGTCAAGGCAGCGGGTGAATATTCGCATTGGCCGACGCGCGAATGGCTATCAGGGATACCTGCTCCAAGTCGGGGTAGTGTCCCTGCGCATCAGCTTTGCGGTCGGCGGACGGCAGTTGCTGGAGCGTGGCCTGAGCGGGAGGTGTGACCTTGAAATACTTTCTGTAGACCGCGGCAAATTCGGGAGTGTCTTTCAGATCGTCGAGATAAATGGTGGTGAAGACGACCTGATCGAAGTTCATGTCCGCTTCTTCGAGATTGTCGAGAAGATTGCGCATGGTCTGGCGGGTCTGGTCGGCGGTTGAGGCGGAGTAGACTCCGCCGTTGGGGCCGGGAATGAATCCGCTTTTTGCGGAGCAATACAAGGTGTCTCCGGCAAAGACACAGGGGCTAGCAGTGGGACTGGGCGGCATGTTTTTCGGGCGAACGGCGCGACGTTGGCTGAGATCGCGAACGGCCACTCCGGTGTAAGCGATTTGGGCGCCTTCGGGAAGGCTGGAGACTTCGATGGTGGCGCGAGCAGGCGTGTTGCCGAATTCGAAGCGCTGCGCGTAAAGCTGGTTCATGGTGCGCGCAGGAATTTGCGAAGTGAGATAGGGGTTCACAAAAACCATGTTAGCGAGCGAGAGGCCGGCGGCCTGAAGGACGGATTTCATCTGATCGAGAGCGAAATTGACCTGTGCGGCGGGGTCTTGGGGAACAGTTCCCTTTTCGGGGTCTGTGCCGAGCATGGTGGAAACGAAGAGCCGGTCGTGAGTGAGCATACCCAAGGAGTAGGCTTTGCTGGAGGTGATGTTGGGTACGGCAACAGGTTGTTTGCCGGTGAGATCGCGAACGGCGACAGCAGTGATTTGCAGTGGAGCTTCCGGGACCTTAGAAACGCCCAACACTCCGCGGGCGGGCGGGTCTTTGGGAAAGTAGGAGGCGAAGACGTCGTTCAGTTCGCGGTAGTGAGAAGTGTCTTCCAGATAGACCTGGAGATACACGACGTGGTCCATGGAGAGGCCCGCAGAGCCGACAATCTTCTTAATATTGTCGAGGGACTGGCGGACCTGGTCGGAGAAATTCGCGGGGAGGGTTCCGTCGGCGCGAAGCGGGCCTTGTGCGGAGATATAAAGATAACCGCCGCCGTCGAAGCCGTGCGGACCCAATGCGGAAGAGGGCTGCTGGGCAAACAGCGGGAATACGGACACCAGCAAGCACAGAAATAAGAGGGCGACGACGCGCGTCACGCCGGATTTCCTTTGCGAGCCGCGCCGAGGATGGAACGCAAGCGCTGGCCGACGATCATTTCTTCGCCGGGCTGAATGGTCATGGAGACGAGCTCGATGTGATTCTGATCCTTGAGCTCTTTGCGATTGGGCTTGGGTTTCTCAATTCCTTCGTGCACCGCGGAGACCAGGCTGGGATTATCTCTACCGAGCACTTCAATGACCGGATCACCTTCACGAAGTTTCTGAACGCAGTCAGAGATGGTGAAACCCCAAGCCTTGTCGTCCCAAGAGATGCGTAAGGTGGGATAGCGATTGCCATCGGTAGGAATATAAATTTCGGTTTTGACGCCGGGGACGGTTTCGACAAGTTTGGCGATACGATCGACGCGGTCGTTCCACTCCGCATAAAGTTTTTTCGAATCGACATTGAGCCAAGTCTCGATGGCGGTGAGGCAACCAATGATCTCTTCTTTTCCGACTTTCATCGGGCGGCAGACGGCACCTTCGTAGGGACAGGAATTGCGCAGAGCGCCTTCGATCAAGTCCTTGCGGCCGAGGAGCACACCGCTACACTGGGGACCGCGCAAACCCTTGCCGCCGGAAAAGGTGTAAAGGTCGAGCTTCATCTTCGCGTAGAGCTTCAGATTATCGGCTGGAGGGATTCCGGCCGCGTCGTCGAGCAAAAGAGGGACGTTGTGCTGTTTGGCAATGGCGGCTTCGCGTTCGAGTTTGTCGCCGAGGTCGGTCGTGTAGATCATGGCGGTGTTCTCGTTGATGGCATTGGCGATGTCGTCGGGCTTTTCGACTAGGACGAGTTTGGCGCCGGTGAGGCGGATGGCGCTGTCGAAAGCACTGCGACCGCCGACCATGATGACTTCGTGTTTGAGGCCGGTGGTATCGGGCAGCTGCCAGATTTTCTTAGGATCGGTGCCGGCCATACAGCTAGCGGTGGAGGCGGCCATGGCACCAGCGGCTCCAGAAGTAATGATTCCGGATTCCGCACCAGTGAGCTCGGCCAATCTGCGACCGACGGCCTGATGCAGCTCTACCATGTTGACGAAGTAGCGCCCGGCCTCGGCCTGAGCGTCGCGCGCCTCCGGAAACTGGAGCGAGCCGCTAAGGTAGGTCCAGGTGCCACGACAGTTGATGACCGTCTTGACGCCCAGACGACTGTAGACATTGGAGCGGGTGTCAATTCCAATGGCGGCAGCGGATTTTACATACAGCCCCTGAGCGGCAATCTGAGCCAGGAGCGGCGACGCGGCCAACATTTTCATAAATCCACGGCGGTTTGGTTCGTTAGCAAGGGGCATAAGTTTCCTCTCAAAAAATAAGATTCACTTGGTAAAAACTAAAGATCCAAAATGTTCGGGCACGTGATTGGGATCGCGGTTGGGCGCGCACGTCTCTTGCCAGCACATAAAATGGCGCTCGGGATCGGCGCCAAGACCGTCGATGCGGTACAGATTCGCTCGCCACTTTGTACCGGGGGATACCTGTTTTTCGCTGACCGAGCGTAACGGAACACGCGCGGCTGCGTACCAGACATGGCTCTTTTCGTCGATTCGTCCCTGCCGCTGCCAGCCGGAGTTCCACTCGGCGCCACCATCGCCCGGTTTGTCGAGATCGATCGCGAGATCGACCCAGTCTCCCGTGGGAGCGATTTCGAACTCGCGATAATGCCGGATGTTTTGCCAATCGTCACCCAGAAAAAACTCGACGACATCGCGGTCCCAGAGATTGAGGCGATCCTTGGAATTGTCCGCGGGCAACCACAGATTTAATTCGGAATAAGGGGAGATGAACAACAGATACAAATCGGAATCGGTCCAAAATCCGCGCACTTCGGTTTTCAGTTTGGGATAGTCAATTTGATGGGTGCAGTCCTTCTGGATCCAGGTAGAGGCCGCATGTGCCCAGGTGGGAGAGGACGGATCCGTGTTCAGCGCTGGAGCTTGCGAAACGTAAGGGACAGAAAACGAAGCTCCGGGCGGCGAAAAGTCGCAGACCTTCGCGGCGGAATTATCCTGGGCCGGTGGCACGAGCGAGCGTGTTGCGTGGGGGAGCCGGAAGCCAGACGCGGCACAGGCCACGGCAGCCGCCAGCACGATGAGAAGCAAGAACTGCAACTTTCTGGATGAGAACATTCCTCAAGGGCGAGCCGCATTCCTTAATTCTGGGGCTATTTCGTAGGCTTTCTCGAACTCGGCACGCGACTCTACCTCCTTTCCCTGTTGATGAAGGGCTAATGCGAGGTTGTAGTGGGCTTCTGCATAAGCGGGCTTGAGACGAATGGCTTCGAGGAATTGTGCTTTAGCGCCACGGTAATCACCCGTCTGCAGGAGCATGAGGCCGAGATTGTTATGAGCTTCCGGAAAATTGGGCTCGCGACGAACCAGTTCGCGGAAAACGCTAATGGCACCGGCAGTGTCGTTGTTCTGCCTGAGAACCAGGCCCAACTGCACGCGCGCGTCGGTGTATTTGGGATCGAGGCTGATGGCTTCGTTCAGTTCGCGTGAGGCTTCATCGAGCTTTCCGGATTGCGCCAAAGCCAAGCCGAAATTGTAATGGGCTTCCGGGAGATCGGGGTCGGACATGACGGCCTGGTGAAACTCTTCGAGGGCGCGAGCGGGGTCGTTCTGCTTCCAATAGAGCAAGCCGAGGCTGGAGTGGACCTGGGCATAGTCAGGCTTGAGCTGGAGGGCCTTGTCGAAGGCTTGCTTGGCGCGTGCGTCGTCCTGCTTGCGGTCCCAGGTCACACCCAGATAGTAGTAGCCGGTGGGTAGCTCGGGACTCTCGTCGATGGCTTTCTGAAAAAAATCGAGAGCGTCGTCGAGTTGTTGTTTTTTGAGAGCGTCGACACCTTGAACAATGAGCAACTTGGCCTGCGCGAGGCGAGCGCGAAACTGGTGTAAGGCGTTTAACTCCGCCAATTCCTTGTGTGCCGCTTCGGAATCACCCTGGGCACGGAGAGCGATGCCGAGGCTGTAGTGAGCCTTTTCGAAGTCTGGTTTCAGCGCGATGGCCTTCTGGAACGCGGCGATGGCACCGGCATTGTCGCCACTGGCCTTTAATTCCATGCCGAGGTTGTATTGCGCGTTGGGATCGGAGGGATCGAATTCGACAGCTTTGCGAAAGTGGGCGAGCGCGCCGGCTTGATCGCCTTGACGTCGAAGAGTGATACCCAACATGACTTCGGCGCGCGCGAGCTTCGGATCGAGACGGAGGGCGGTACGAAACTGAGCTGCAGCGGCATCCAGCTTGCCGAGTTGGCCCTCAATTTCGCCGAGCTCGAAATGGATTTCAGCGGAGGGCTTTAGGGCCACTGCGCGATTTAACTGAAGTTCTGCGGCGGAGAAGTCCTTTTGATCGGCATAAACGTGGGCAAGTAAACGGCGCGCGTCGACATGGGAGGGATCTTGCTCGATGGCTAAGCGTAGTTCCTTGAGAGCGCCGGCCTGATCGTGGAGTTCATAAAGGGATGCGCCTAGACCGTAGTGGGCATCGGCCCAGATGGGCTTGAGCTTGAGAGCGGCTTCGAATTCGTCGACAGCTGGCGTAGTGTCACCGTTGTATTTCAGCGCGAGCGCGAGATCGTAGTGCGTGAGTGAATCGTTGGGATCGAGAGCGAGAGCCTTGCGGTAAGTCGCGATGGCCTGATCCCAGGATTTGGCACGCGCAAACTCGGTAGCTCGCTGCCGGTAGCCTTCGGCCGTCTGCGCGTAGCAAAGATCAGACAGACCAACACTCAGAACGACGAGAGATAGCATTTTCAGAAGCCCGCCAAAGCCGAGCGGAGAATCCGCCAGTGCGCGTTTCATCGCAACAGCCTAGCACGCACGTTGAAGTCAAGCGAGGCGTTCCAGAGGAACGCCCCATGGGATGACTCTCGTGGTTGCGCTGCTACCAGTAGAATTTCGCGCTGAGTTGACCAATGCGTGGGTCGCGCGCGTTAGTGACGATTCCGAAGTTCGAGCTGTTGATGTTGCCCGAAGGGTTAGTAAATTGAGCATGGTTAAAAATATTGAAGAATTCGACGCGCAAATCAAATGCCATCTGCTCTCGAATCACCGTGTGCTTCAAAAATCCGAAGTCAGTGTTATTGAATCCGGGGCCATGGAAGAAGCGGCGATTCGCGGTGCCGAACGTTCCTAAAGTAGTGTTAGGGGCGAATGCACTGGGCAGGAAGTAGCATCCCGAGCCGCTGGGACAACCGGGATTCGATTTGCGTGGATCCACGATCTGCACGGGACCCACGCGATTCGGCATATCAATGCCCGAGGTGCCGGTCAGCGATATGTCGTCGTCGGATTCGTTCATCTGGATGGGAAAGCCAGTCGAGAATCGCGTGATTCCCTGCATCTGCCAACCCTGAGTCAATCGTTTCGGTCCACTCGGGAAAAGCCGGTCGATCGGAATGGCCCAGACATAACTGGCGACGAAATTGTGGGTGATGTCCGTTGTTGACAGTCCTCGGCTCAATTTCGGATTTATGAAGTTGGTATTGTCGGCGAATCCCGATGAATCGTCTATGGCCCTAGCGAAGGTGTACGCCGCCAGGAACGTCACGTCGTTGGCCTTCCGCTCCACCGTGATTTGTCCGGCGTTGTAGATCGAATTGGCGGTGGTCAGGGTATTGGTGTTTCCCGAGCCAAAACAAACTTGTAGAGCCGAGCCCGGGCAGAAATTCGAGGCATTGATCGGGTATGGGTATGCGGTGCTGCGGATTCTGGTGCTATAAACCATTGCGCCGTTCGGCCTCCGGAAAACGTCGTTCTCGTTGCCCGGCCCGCAGCCTATTGTGCCAGAAGTCGTATCCAAGGCTCCTTCCGCGTTCAGTTGCATGCACAAATTGGGGTCGCCCGGGTTGGCTTCGTTTTGCGTGATCAAATGGTGGCCTTCGGTCCCGACGTAGGCCACGGTGAGCACGGTGGATTTGGTAAGCTCACGCTGAATCGAGAGATTGAAGTGTTCTCCGTAGGGCAGCACATTGTTCTTGTTGTAGCCCGGGAAATAGTTCATGGGCTCGTAAACCGAAAAGTTCACACCGGGATACGATGATTGGACTGGTGGAACTGGGGCGGTGAAGGGGAAACGCTGTCCCAACGATTGCCCGTTGGCTCGAATCACGTAAGGCGTGTCAAACAGGACGGAGACCGGAGCTGTCCAATACAGACCGAACGGAGCGTCGGCCACCTCGTAGAACAAGTTCAGGTCCTCGATCGACGTGTAGTACATGCCGTAAGCCGCCCGAATGCTGGATTTGCCGGGGCCGCCAAATATTTTGCCCAGCAGTCCGTCCGAAAAGCCGGGAGAATACGCCAAGCCCAAGCGCGGGGCGAAATTGTCGTATTTCGTGGGGGCGAGGGTCTTGGGAATGCCGGCGTCGCCCGGGAATACCAACCCCGCCGGGGACTGTGGGAAGACCGTGGACTGCTGCCCGGGAACCCAGGTCTGGATCTTTCCTTGCGTATCGTAAAACGGCATGCTCACTTCCCAGCGCAAGCCGAGGTTCAGTGTGAGGTTTGGCTTTACCTTCCACGCGTCTTGAGCGAAGGCGCCGCCATAGCGCGTCCGCGAATCAAGGAACTGCTCTGCGGCCTGGGTGTACGGGCCATTGCTCCCGATATTTGAGGTCGCTCCGAGGAGGAAGTCGGCAATGTCACTGCCAGTCACTGTACCATCGAAGACAAATTGCCCGTTGGGGCTAGCAAAATTGCGTTCGTTGATTTGCAAGTAGCGGAATTCTCCTCCGAATTTCCACGTATGCTTTCCGGCTGTTTTCGAAAAGACGTCGGTAACCATGTATGTAGTGTTGGGCTGAAAAGTATTGAGCGTGGGCACGCCGAGGTTTAAGCCGATGACGTTAAGACTTATCTGCGGGAGATACGTTTTGTATCCGGCCAGCGGAATAATCCCCAGTGTCCCGGTACCTGTTGTGAAGCCAAGCGTCGAAAGATCCGCGAAACTTCCAGCCGGATTGTCCAGGTGCACGACGTTCCGGAAGAAGCTGAATCGAGCTTCATTCACGGCCGTCGCGCCAAAAGTCTTGGTGTTGCTCATCACGAACTGTTGCGCTCGCGAAGGAGTGGTTGTCGGGAAACCGGGGACAGTCGGGAAACTGCTGGGCAGCCCGTTGTCAAGCTCGGAATTGTCCAGATGGTAGTACCACGACCAGTTTCCGGTTTTTTGGTTGTTGAAGTCGACGCGCTCCCCGAATTTATTGTCGTTCGCAATGTTCCTCTGGCTGTTATTCGAGTAGTTCTGCGTATCTCCCGGGAGGGTTGGCGCCGGAATGTACGGGAGGTAACTGGCAACTGGTTTTGCAAAGGCTGACGTTGGAATCACGCCACCCGGGAACACGCATTGAGCCGTCGTGGTACAACCAACAAAGCTGTACGCTTCTCCTTGAGAAACCGGTTGGCCGTTCAACCGCGTGGAAAGAACTTGGGCCCAGTAGGCGCCGTCAACCGTCGTGGGTGTCGGGTTTCCGTTCGCGTCCGTGGTCATGAATGCCCCCGGACCAATCTGGCCGCCAAGCTGAGCCGGTGTTGGCACCGTTACAAGTCCGGTTTCAGCTCCCGCCACTTGCCGTGTCCCTTGATAGTCCGAGAAAAAGAACAAGTGGTTCTTCAAAATCGGTCCGCCGAACGTGTAGCCAAACTGATTGCGCCGCAATTCCGACTTGCCCGGCGCAAAATAATTTTTGGCGTCGAGAGCGTCGTTGCGGAGGAATTCGAATACATCGCCATGGAAGGAATTGGTTCCGGATTTGGTGATGGCGTTCATCACCGCGCCACTAAATTTTCCATATTCGGCGTCGAAGCTGTTGGTAATGAGGCGGAACTCTTCGACGGAGTCGAGATTGGGGACCAAACCGGCGCCCATGTTGCGTCCCTCACTCACATCGCCACCATTCACCAGAAATGCATTCGCTGTTTCCCGCTGACCGTTGACCGAGATGTTGCCGGCACTCAAAATGCCCGATACTGGACGGTCGCCGCCGATCGTACCCGCAGTAGCGGGCGCGACGCCCGCCTGCAGACCAAGAAGGTCGATGTAGCTACGGCCATTGAGTGGTAAGGCGAGCATTTTCTTAGAGTCGATCACGTCGCCGAGCTGCGTGCTTTCGGTCTGGACCTGCACGGCGTTGGCTTCCACGTTGATGACTTCCTGTTGGGCGGAGCCAACGTCAAGAGTTGCGTCAATTTGGAGCTGGTCGTTGACCTTGACGACGATATCGCTCTCCGAGAAAGTGCGAAAACCGGGAGCAGTGACAGTGAGTTTGTAATTGCCCGGGGGAAGCGCAAGGATGCGATACGAACCGTCAGCGCCGGCGGTAGCCTTATATTGCAGGTTGGTATCGACATTGGTGATGGTTAGTTGGGCTCCGGCGATGGCGCCTTGCGAGCGATCGCGGACCACACCTTGAATCGAGCCAGTAACATCGGCTCGTAAGGCACTTCCACAAATCAACATTATTAAAACGATTGAAATTACTGAAAAAACACGAATACCACAACGAATCATAGAACACCCCCCACCCATGGCCGCGGAGTTTAGGATGAAAGTTTGGGTCAAGTCAAGAGAATCTCAATGCGGACATTTGGATGCGGTCCAAACAGGAAACAAATCGAAGCTTTTAGTAGCAATCCGCTAGGGCAAAGTAAAAGCGAAGATATCACTTCCCGCGGCGATGGCCACATACTGTTTCGATTTGATGGCATAGCTCATGGGGGAGGCGGAGATGGTCTGCCCGATATTGAAATGCCACAACGGTGTTCCCGCTGCCGCGTCCACGGCTTCGAAGGAGCGCGCGTCGTCGCCGAAAAACAACAAGCCCCCGGCGGTAGTCATGACACCAGCGGACGAGTGGCCTTCGCCGGACTGGACGTATCGCCAGGCAGGATGGTCACCATCGAGGGAATAAGCGAGCAGGATTTTCTGGTTTTGATCGCTTTCGCTACGGCGAACGCCGGTGGAGTAGTAAGTTTGGCCGGGCTCGAATTTCTGAGCTTTGGCAAAGTAAATGTCGCAGCTTTCGAGCGCCATAAAATAAAACAAGGAAGTCTGCGGGTTATAGGCGGGAGAGTGCCAATTGGTGGCACCGACCATGCCGGGGCAAACCCTGCTGCCGGCCTCGGTGGGTTGGACATCCGTGCGAATGGGACGACCTTTTTCGTCGATGCCGGTTGCCCAATTAAGCTTTTCCGCGAAACGCCGGGCGGAAAGGAATGCGCCATCGGTGCGATCGAGGATGTACAGAAAGCCGTTGCGGTTCGCTTCGACGATGAGCTTGCGGGGTTGACCGCGGAAAATTGCGTCGACCAGAACGGGAGTCTCCACGGCATCGTAATCGAAGAGATCGTGGGGCGTGAACTGGAAATACCATTTGAGTTTTCCGGTATCGGGGTCGAGGGCTAACAGGCAATCGGTGTACAGATCATCGCCGGGGCGGGGTCCACCGTCAAAATCGGGCGCGGGATTGCTGGTACCCCAGAAGATAGTGTTTAGCTCAGGATCGAAAGTGCCGGGCATCCAGGTGGTGCCGCCCCCGAGTTTGTAGCTTTCGCCGGGCCAACTGGAGGAGCCAAATTCTCCGGGAGCGGGAATGGTCCAGAAGCGCCAAGCCTCTTTGCCGGATTCGGCATCGAAAGCGGCGACAAAGCCGCGCACACCATCATCGCCACCGGAAGTTCCCACGATGACTTTGTCTTTGACGACCAAGGGAGCGCTGGTAGCGCCGTAGTTGGGATTACCGTCAGTATACGGAACGTCCCAGAGGAGGTTGCCGGAACGAGCATCGAGGCAAAGCAAGTGCGCATTGTCCGTTTCCATAAAGATGCGGTTGCGCCAAACAGCGACGCCACGATTGTGGTGTTGCGAGGCATCGTCGATCAACCCTTCGGTAATGGGGCGCGAATGATGCCATAGAGTTCGTCCGGTTTGCGCATCAAGTGCGTACGCATCGTTGGCGGAAGTGACCAACATGATGCCGTCGACGACGACCGGCGTGACCTCGAGGTGGCTGGAGTTCGGCGAGTGAAAGACCCACTGGACGCGGAGATTTGCCACGTTGCCGATATTAATTTCGCGGAGGCCACTGTACCGGCGACCGGTGTAGTCGCCATTGTAGGAAAGCCAATCGGCAGCGACCGGAGTGGTTAGTAATTGGGAGGGGGGTACATCGGTACGCGTGCTGGTGACAGGAGCTGGCAGGGTCTGGGCGCACAGCAGCGGTGCGGTACTCAAAAGGAGAAGTAGAAAACCTAAGATGAATCTCTGTGGTCTGGCCATCACCGAAGCTGAGTGTCCTTACGTAACGACCTTTGGCGGTGCGGTACACCGAAAAAGATCGAATAAAAATTAAAGTTCGTTGCGCTTTCGACTTAGGTGCCGCGGTGATACTGTCTCACTGTTTGCCGGGAGAAAGCAAAACGCTCCCCCAGGTTATGGTTATGTGGAGCTGCGTTCATGCAGAGAATAATCTTAGCGGTTCTGTTCGGCTTGACGTTTATGTCGTACGCGCGCGCCAACGTGAAAGTGGAGAAGGTCGCATATAAGGGTTGGCAGAATTGCTATCGAGTGAGCAATGGCGAGGTTGACGTGGTGGTCACGGGAGACGTGGGGCCGCGAGTGATACGATTTGGATTTGTTGGCGGGCAAAATTTATTCAAGGAATTTGGCGAGCAATTAGGAAAAAACGGGGAAGAAACGTTCCAGTTGCGCGGCGGAGATCGCGTATGGAAAGCGCCCGAGGATCCGATTGCGACGTGGTCACCGGACAACGTCCCTGTCGAAATAACGATTACCACGGAAGGATTGATTGCGAGAGCTCCGGCGGAGCCGCTGACGCATCTCCAGAAGGAGATTGAGGTAAAGATGGCGGGATCGGGAACGGCGGTGACGGTAATTCATCGACTGACGAACCGATCGCTTTTCCCATTGGAATATTCGGTTTGGTCGCTGACGATGATGTCCCCGGGCGGCCTGGCGGTTACCGGATTTCCACCGCGCGGCAAGCATCCAGCGAATCTGGAGGCGACGAACCCGTTAGTGATGTGGGCGTACACAGACCTTTCGGACAAACGCTGGGGGTTCACCAAGAAATACATGACATTGCGACAGGACCCGAACAACAAGGAAGCGCAGAAGATCGGCATGCTGAATCCCGATACCTGGGGCGCATACATTTTGAATGGCGAGGCGTTTGTGAAACGGACGCAAGCGAACGCAGGAGAATCGCATCCGGACTTCGGGTGCTCGTTTGAGGAGTTCACAAACAATGAGTTTCTGGAGCTTGAGACGCTGGGGCCGCTGACTAAGGTGCAACCGGGAAAAACGGCGGAACAGGTGGAGCACTGGAGCTTGCACCGCGATGTGCGTTTGACCGAGTTGACCGATGAAGCCATCGACCGAGCGATCTTGCCGTTACTACAGGCCGGCGCAAACACCAACTAAATAGATCACGTTCAAAGAGCCCTGGTGAAGGGTGCGTCGGGCCGGATTGTGGCTTTCCACTCTAAGGTCTTGGCCAAGTTCCCTTCTGCCAAGATCAATTTTTCCACACTCATTTCGCCTTCAAGCAGCTGGATATGGAGGCTGCGCTCATCTAGCGAAATGGTGCCAAAGCCAGAGGCAATGGAGAAAAAGGTCTTGAATGGCCGCGTATTCAGCTTCGGAGCAAACCACAGCGTTCGCCTTACGGCAGAGTATCGGAAGCCGGACAGAGCGCTGAGCAAAGCATAACTGGCCATGGCACGCGCGTAATAATTGCCACATTCATATTCATTCCAAGGATTGCGGATGCGGCCGTCGTAGCGGCTGCGCATCGCCTTGACGATGGTCAAACCCTCGGTGACAAAGCCTTCGGCGATGAGATGGGAGGCCACCTGGTATTCAATGCCGGTCCAAACTTCGTCGGAATAAACGAAGGGCAAGGTGGGCTTGTCTCCGTGTGGCCAAGTGCATAAGAGCAAACCAGGCTCGTGTCCCATGGCATAACCAGGACGTTGCGCATTGGCATGCAGGCTGAGATCGTTTTTGAAATTGTTGGCAAAGATCGCGTGCAGTGTGCTTTTTACTTTTTCCTGAGCCAGGGGCGTATCGATTCCGTAGATTCGCGCCATCCATGCGCCAATAACGCCGTCGGAAAGGCAGCCATTTCCATACTGGTATTTAGGACCTTCGCGTTTCAGCAGTTGCTGCATCTCGCTGCTATGTTCATCGACTTGGTCGACCATGGTGGCGAAGGACGTGTTCTTTAACCCCAGATACTGGACTTTCTGTCGAAAATACACGCCATTAAAAAGCTGATCTTCCATGAAGCGAGCGCAACGATGCGCAAGATCGGCATAGAAGGCGGCATCGCCGGTCTGGCCAACCGCGCTGGCCATCTGCGACATAGCCGAGAGTGCCCCAAGATAAATGCTGGTACACATTCCGTCAGGGCCCCAGAATTCGATGTCGTAGGTATTGTGGTGTGGCTCGAACAGGCCGCCTTGGTGATCCGGGTCCCATTCGTTTATGCAGTAATTCAGGCTGCGTTTCGCTAGCGGATACATTTTGGTTAGCCACGCAAGATCGCCGGAGATCTGCCAGTCGCGAAAAACCTTCATGATTCCGCCCAACTGGCCGTCGGAGGCGGCGTGGAAGTCGTGTTTGACGGGCCCTTCGGGAAGCGCAGAACGAAAGGTGACGTGGCCGCTCTCGTCCATCGAGCGGCCGAGTTCCAATTCGCGCAAGGTGCGTTCCAGTTGCGGGTAAAGGTTGGCGAAGGCTTGAGCGTAGTTCCACACATGGGTGCAAGAACCATGGCAACAGCCGGCATCGGGAAAACAACCTTCCCACCCCCAAATGTCGCCATTTTCGACGCGCAGCACCGTGGGAGATTTGAGAATGGCCAAATTAGCGGAGATGGCATCGAGCACGTATGGCGGCAAGGTTGAGGAAAATAGGGCTTCTTTGAAGGCGAGTGTGCGCGCGCGCAGAGACGGGTAGTTTTGCTCGACGTACAAAGCCACGTCGCGGGCATCCTTCCACTGACCGGCATAATATGGGCGCCACAATGGCGGCTTCCCTTCCGGAGAGCTTCGGCAACCCTCCGGGCCCTCGACGGGAGGTAAAAGGCTGCCCGCTTCCAAATAACAATTGGGAAAATGCCAGGCGATGAGGAAAGGATAAGTGTGCGATTCGCCGGGAGCCAATGTCCCCGTATGGAGCAGGGAGCAACCGTTTCGCCCCTTGGTATCGATATCGTTCGACCCTGCGTTAGTGGTGAAGTTGCCGGTGGAGACTTCGCGCCAGAGAGCGGAGAGAGAGTCGAATTCCCAACCCGGACTGCGCAACCACATTCCCTTGATGCGAGGAGTATTGCCAATAGAAATGAGGCATCCACTGCCAAAATCCTCAGCGTTGGGCTTCTCGACGTTATGAAGAAATACACCGCGGTTGGGAATCACGGAATTGCGGCTGGCAGATTCATCTTCGCTGCAGCCAGGGGCCAAGTGTGAGAGATGGTAAGAGAGTTCGAAATCGACGCTTTGTGACGAAGAATTGTGCAGCGTGTATTCGACGATGACACAGGGCAGGCTGGAATTCTTGTCGTCGAGAGGAATAAAGGGGTTCCAAGCA
>Ga0335085_10004748_pt1 | contig 22275 bp, 14 predicted proteins | sample Lox_Sample_45_FD_206712 | JGI IMG/M metagenome (GOLD analysis project Ga0335085, IMG submission 206712) | Soil microbial communities from Loxahatchee National Wildlife Refuge, Florida, United States - Lox_Sample_4.5 | ecosystem: Environmental > Terrestrial > Soil > Wetlands | place: USA...
CAACGCGGTCGCCGGAATCGACGCCGCCAATTGCACCAGCGGCTGCATCAATCTCGCAAACCGCGGACTGAATCCGATCGCCACACCAACCGGAACCGTCCACAAAGCTCCAATGACCAACGACACGTTGACCCTGAGAAATGTCAGCGCCGCGCTACCCAACAACTCCAAATATTCGTGACGACTCACGGAGGCCAGTTCCCCAACAGTCCGGTAAGTCGCGTAGATGAGGAATACCACTCCAGCAGCCGCAAAGCACCAGCCCACCCATCGCCGCGGCTGTTTCGTCTGCGCCGACGACAATGTAGCTGCCGCTCGTTTGGCTCCGCTTGTAAACTGCAATGTCAGCCAATTCACGATGGGATGCAACACACGTCGGTATCCGCGAATCAGAAACGATTCTCCTCGAATGAAACTCAGAAGGAAGCTCTGCCCATTTCCTCCACTCTCCACCTGTTCGAACTTGAACTTATCCGCCCACGCAATCACCGGACGCCAGATCAGTTGATCCATCAACACAATCACCGCCACCATCGCCGCGAGTCCCCACACCATGGCCCGCGTGTTTCCGTGGCTTGCCGCCGTTTGCAAGAACGACCCCAACCCCGGCAGTCGAAAGTCCTTGTCTCCCAAAACAAACATCTCGCAGGCCATCAAGAAGAACCAACCACCGGCCACGGACATCATCGAGTTCCATACCAATCCAATCGTGCTGAACGGCAGATCTAGTTCCGTGAACCGCTGCCACCGGCCAAATCGATAGATAATCGCGGCTTCCCGCAAATCGCGCGGTATCGTTTTCAACGACGAATAAAAACTGAACGCGATGTTCCACACTTGGCCAGTGAAAATCAGGATGATGGAACCCAACTCCACTCCCAATTGCCGGTTCGGAAACAGCGCCACCATCGCCAGCATCACCCCGGGCAGAAAACTCAACACCGGAATCGATTGCAGAATGTCCAGCAGCGGAATCAGCACAATTTCCGCGCGCTTGGATCGCGCCGCCGCATACCCGTACGCTAGCGCAAATATCAGGCTGATTCCGTACGCCACCAAAATTCGCACCAGCGAATATAGGGAGTATGCCCACAAGCTTCGCGGATCCTGCGAAATCTCGGACTCCACACGGACCGGTCCGAGCCATGAACGCCCGATCGAATACAAACCGAAAATTACCCCAAACACTGCGATGAATATCGCAATATCAATCAAAAACGCGTAGGTCCAGCGAGATCCTATCGGTCTCCTCGCTACCGGCGGTATAGGTCCTTGTTGTTGGGATAAAATGGCGGGAGAGGGCACGGAAGGTTCAGGCCTCCGTCAGCGTCAATTTCCCAGTCGCCGCATCGTAATCGAAAATCTCTGCATAGCGGCCCCACTGGATTGCGGTTTCCAATTGCCGTCCCGCTTCATCTTGGCTGAAGTGTTCATCCAGCAAGTCCTGGAAGAATTCCGCCGGGAGCGTGCGGTCCGCTTTGGCCTTCAGGGATTGCTCCATCTGGCGGAACAGTGGGATATTCGTCAGCACCGCTTTCCGAAATATTGCTTTGCGACCTTGGATGTCCGCGCCGGCAAATGCCATACCATCTGGTGTGATTAACGCATCTCCTTCTTCCAGCTTTAGCATTCCCAGCAGTACGGCCGTGTCGACGCTTGGCAGTAGCGCATCCACTTCCAGGCTCAATTCATCGGCCAGCACATGCAAATCGGCCCGCCCGCCTTGGTCCACAAGAATTTCCAGCAATCCCGCCAAACCGCCCGGGCGCGTGTGTGGCAGCATGATTTGCGCCCTTCGCGAAGTTCCTTCCGTGCCTGTCGTTCCCGTGGTCATCGGCACCGCATGGTCCTGACGGGTCAGCGCTCGGTAAATCAAGTCCACCAACTCCACAAAACGCGGGTCTTTGTGGTCCCGTGGATGCGCCAACTCCACATTGAACTCCGCGTGGATATGCGCTGGATTTCTCCCCAACACAATGATGCGGTCCGCCAGGATCACCGCCTCTTCGATGTTGTGCGTCACGATGAAAATCGCTCGCGTCGGAATCTTTTTCCCCTGCCACAGCTCCAGCAATTCCCCGCGCAGCGTTTCTGCTGTCAACACATCCAAAGCCGAAAACGGCTCGTCCATGAAAAGAACTTCCGGCTCCACCACCAGCGCTCGAGCTACTCCCACTCGCTGCTTCATCCCTCCCGAAAGTTCCTTCGGATACGCGGATTCAAAACCGTCCAGCCCCACGGCATCGATAATCCTCAGTGCGCGCTTGTGCCTTTCGAATTCAGCGAGCCCGCGGGCCTCCAGCGGCGCTTCCACGTTTTCAATCACGGTAAGCCACGGAAACAGCGCAAAACTCTGGAACACGATCGAAACATTGGGCGCTTCGCCTTGCACCGGCTGCCCGTGCCAGTACACTTGCCCGCCCGACGCCGGCGAAAGTCCCGTCAGCATTCGCAGCATCGTGGATTTTCCGCAGCCCGACGGCCCCAGCAGTGCAATAATCTGTCCGGGATAGATGGCGATATCCGTCGGAGCGATCACCTGAATGCGGTTTCCATCCGGTTGCGGATAAAACTTCTCCAGTTTGCGTGCTTCAATGATCGGTTCGACGGCTGCCGCGGTATTCGTTGCGCTCATAGGAGTGCCCGTATTATCGCCCAATTTCTCATAGCAAGAAGCCTATTCCACCAGATTCGTCGCCCGTGCGTTTCTCCGGTTACAATTTGATGAACACTCGATGATTGATCAACTACTCCCCGCCGCTTCGCCATCGCGCCAGTTCCCCGATTGGCTCCGGCCCTTCGCCCTTTCGCTCATTTTATCGATTGTTATCGTTTTGCCGTTTTTTTGGTTCGGGACCGCCTCTGGCCATGATTTTGAATTTCATGCGGCCAACTGGCTCGATGTCGCTTACCAATGGAAGCAGGGCATTCTGTTTCCCCGCTGGACGGCCTGGACCAATCACGGCTTCGGCGAACCGCGTTACATCTTTTATCCTCCGCTTTCCTGGCTCCTGGGTGCCGCTCTCACACTTTTGCTTCCGGATGTAGCCGTTCCGATCGTATTCATTGTGCTGGTCCAGACATTCGCCGGCCTCTTCGCCTACCTGCTTTTGCGGGAACTCACTACGCAACGCGCCGCCATTCTCGGCGCCGCCGTTTATGTTATCAACCCGAATGCGCTATTGATGACCTACGTGCGCAGCGACTTCGCCGAGCAATTGGCGTGCGCCTTTTTCCCACTGCTGCTCCTGGCGGCGCTCCGCCTGGCCGGCCAACTTGACGATCACCTTCGCTTGCGTTCTTCGCTTGTTTTCTTTGCGATTCCGTTTGCGGCCGTATGGCTCTCCAACGCTCCAGCAGCGGTTATCGCCAGCTATTCGATGGCGCTGCTGTTCGCTTGGGCCGCCATTTCCCGGCGATCTTGGCGCCCTCTTCTGCAAGGAATAGCCGGAATCACTTTGGGGCTCGCCCTCACTTCGTTTTATCTGGTGCCTGCGGCCTACGAACAGCGATGGGTCAGTATTGGTCAAGCCCTTTCCAGCGGCCTGCTTCCCTCTCAGAATTTTCTCTTCACGGAGATTAATGACCCCGAACACACTTGGTTCAACTGGATCGCTTCGATTTGCGCTCTTGCGTTGATTTTTCTTCTGGGCTTGGCCGCATTGGCCTCGCGTCGTTTCGCACTACCCGCAATGCCCGACCGTCGCAAGCGATCAGTATCCATCGCTCTGCTTCTTCTCGGCGCCACAGCGTTCGCCCTCACTCTGCGTTTCACGCTTCCGCTCTGGACGTATCTGCCCAAGTTGCGGTTTGTACAATTCCCGTGGCGCTGGATGTCCATGATTGCGCTGGTAGCCTCGTGTTTCCTAGCTTGTGCTATGGAAAAACGCCGTGCATGGCTATGGTTCTCGGCAGTTTTCGCTCTCAGTTTCTCGCTCGCTTATTTTCAGGTAACAAACACATGGTGGGATGAAGATGAAATGCCCACCCTGCGCGATGCGCTTGTCACGGGTCAGGGCTTCGACGGCACAGACGAATACGATCCTCTCGCCGATGACCATGCCGATCTGCCCCTCAACGCTCCGCAGGCGAAGGTCCTGCCCGCCGACTCTACGGACCCTTCGCCGCCCCAAGCCCACGTGGACATAGCGCATTGGTCTACGGAACAAAAGCAGATTCTCATCCAGGCTGCCACACCTGTTCGCGTAGCCTTACGCCTTTTGAACTATCCGGCATGGCGCGTCCAGGTGAACGGAAAGCCGGTCCAACCGGAACGTATGGACGACTTCAATCAAATGGTGATCCCGGTTGAAACGGGTCGTTCAGACATTCGTGTGCAGTTTGTGCGCACGCCAGACCGCAAACTAGGCAACGCCATTTCCGCTTTCAGCGCCATTTTGGCGATGCTTCTGCTCTGGTTCGACCGAAAACCAAAGTCAGACAATCAGGTGTTGTCCTCCTGAGCAGCGCGCCGTTTGCGCGACGAAGGATCTCAACCTAACACGCATCACGATTTTTGCGTTTTATCGCCGATCGATCGACGGATGACGAATATCCAGTCCCTGCACGATATAAATCACGTCTTCGGCAATGTTCGTGGCGTGGTCACCAATTCGCTCCAGGTTTTTCGCCACCAGGATCAACTCAAACGCAGGAAACACCAGGCTGGAGTCGCCCATCATGTAAGTTAGCAACTCCCGGAAAATCTGATCGCGATAATGGTCCACCTGGTCGTCGCTGGCCATCACCTTTTGCGCCAGTTCCACATCGCGGCGAACCACAGCATTCAGCGCGTTCCGTACCTGCTCTTCTACAAGTTCCGTCATGCGCGGCAGGTCCACATACGGCTTCACACGCGGGTGGCGCAGAATCCGGAGCGCACCCTGTGCTACGTTCACCGCCTGGTCGCCGATGCGTTCCAGATCATTGTTTATACGTGAAACTGCCAGAACGAACCGCAGGTCCACGGCCATCAACTGGTGCAAAGCCAGCAACTGCACCACGCGGTCATCGATCTCCAGCTGCAGCTCGTTGATCGCGTCTTCTTCGTCCAACACGCGCTTCGCCAGCTGCTCATCGGAATCGAGCACGGCGTGTACCGCCTGATGCACCGCCCGCTCGGCCAGACTGCCCATCCACAGCAGCCGCTCCTTCAGCTCGTTCAGATCCTTCTCGAAGTGACGTTCCATGAATGCCTTCCATTCGCATCTTAGCTACAGCTCGGGCCCCGTCAAACGCAATATTTTGCTGCCACTCATCCAAAGCGACCGGTAATATACGCTTCCGTTCGTGGATCGCCCGGCGTCGTGAACAATTGCGGCGTCGGGCTGAATTCAATCAACTGTCCAGTCAAAAGGAATGCGGTAAAATCGCTGACGCGCGCGGCCTGTTGCATGTTGTGCGTCACAATCGCCACGGTCGTGATGTTCTTCAGTTCCACCAGCAACTCTTCAATTTTTGCCGTGCTGATCGGATCCAATGCGGAACACGGTTCGTCCAGCAGTAGCACCTCCGGCTCCACCGCCAGCGCTCGCGCGATGCACAACCGCTGCTGCTGGCCTCCAGAAAGTTCGTACGCCGACTTGTGCAAATGATCTTTTACTTCCTCCCACAATGCCGAATTGCGCAGGCTCTTCTCCACGATGTCCGCAATTGGCCCTTTGAAACCGTTAATTCTCGGTCCGTACGCAATATTCTCGAATATCGACTTGGGGAATGGATTCGGGCGCTGGAAGACCATGCCAACACGCCGCCGTAACGCGGTCACGTCTTGCGCCATAATGTTCTGCTGATCCAGTAGAATTTCCCCTTCCAGCCTCGAACTGTTCACCGTCTCGTGCATCCGGTTCAACGTCCGCAGTAGCGTGGACTTTCCGCATCCTGAAGGCCCAATTAACGCGGTCACGCGCTTGTCAGCAATCCCCATACTGACGTCGAATAGGATTTGCTTGCTGCCGTAGAAGAAATTCACCTTGGAAATCGTCATCCGCATGGGTCCGGGCTTGGCGTGTTCCTGGGCGGAGGCCCCAGCGGTCGCACCTACGTTTACCGAAATTCCCGGATTCGGTGACACTTGCATCCCTATCCCCTCGGTACTGCTATGCCGCGCGACAGGATCGTCCGCGCCAGTATATTTATGATTAAAATCAGCCCGAGCAGCACCAGTCCCGCTGCCCACGCCTGACGATGCCAATCCTCGTACGGCGACACTGCGTAGTTGAAAATCACCACCGGAAGGGACGCCGTCGGCTGACTCCATCCCTGGCTCCAGAACCGGTTCCCGAACGCGGTGAACAGCAGCGGTGCTGTTTCCCCCGCCACCCGCGCTAGTGCCAGCAGTATCGCGGTAAGAATTCCTCGATACGCCGCTGGCACGATTACTGTTGCTATAGTTTTCCATTTGCTCGCTCCCAACGCCATGGCGCCTTCGCGTAACATCCGTGGTACAGCTCCCAAGAACTCTTCTGTGCTTCGCAACGTGATCGGAATCATCATCAGACCAAGAGCGAAAGCTCCCGCCAAGGTAGAGAAGTGCTTGAATGGCAGCACCACCAGGCTGTATGCAAATATTCCGATCACGATTGAGGGTACGCCATTCAGTAAGTCGGCGGCGTATCTCACCACGGATGCCACTCCCGGCCCGCTGAATTCGGCCAGGTAAATTCCCCCAAGAAAACCTATCGGTACTCCAACCAGTGATGCCGCCAACAACAACTTCGCGCTGCCCACAATCGCGTTCGCCATTCCTCCGCCCACCTCTCCTACCGGCTTCGGCAATTGTGTGAAGAATGCCCAGTTGATAGAGGCCCCTCCGTTAAATACCAGATAGCCCAGGATTAGAAACAACACCAGAACGGATACGAATGCACAAACGCCCGTCAGCGTCAGCATGAAATTGCTGACAAATTTCCGCCAACGCAGCCGCGCACTATTCATTGGTTGCCTCTTCCGCTTCCCTTTTGTGCGGTCACCACAATGAGCAGTCTCGCCAGGCCATTCAGGATAAAGGTCAGCACGAAGAGCACGAGCCCTAGTTCGATCAGAGCTTGCAGGTACAAGTCCCCGGTAGCTTCGGTGAACTCGTTGGCGATCACGGCCGCAATCGAATACCCCGGCGCAAACAAGGACGCGCTGATCTTCGGAACGTTACCTACGACCATGGTAACCGCCATGGTCTCCCCCAGCGCGCGCGCCAATGCCAAGAAGATGGATCCCATGATGCCCGTCCTCGCAAAGGGCACAACTACCTTCCATGTCGATTCCCAACGCGTCGATCCCAGCGCGAGCGCCGCCTCCCGCTGGTCTCTCGGCACGGACAGCAACACTTCCCGTGAAACCGAGATAATATAGGGAATCACCATAATCGCTAGTACTATCCCCGCCGTAAAAAATCCTACGCCGTAAGAGGGCCCCTTGAAGATCGGCAGGAATCCAAACGGCTTATTCAACGCCGGATAGATGACGGTGCGCATCAACGGCACCACGATAAATACGCCCAACAGTCCGTAAATCACGCTCGGCACCGCTGCCAGCAAGTCGATAAAAAATTGCAGGGTGTCAGAAACGCGCGGAGGAGCCAATTCCGCCAGAAAAATCGATGCACCAATCCCCAATGGCACGGCCATTAACAACGCCACCGCGGATGTCACTATCGTTCCGTAGATGAACGGCAGCGCTCCGAAGTCGTCCATTACCGGATCCCACACCTGCGTCACCAAAAAACGCAGTCCGAATTTGTGACGAGGCAGCACAGAACCGATCCATAGTTCATAGACCAACAGAATCGTGATTAAAACTACGGATGCCGCGAACAGGAAGGTAATCAGCCGCGCGATTTCGTCGCCTTCGCGCAGCTTGGATAGAAATGAGCGCGAACCCGCTACCGGGCCCGCGCTCTGTATCGTTGGATTTGCTGTCGCCACGTTTCTCTTCGATTGCTACTGAATGCTGCTGATCGCCTTTAGTTCTTTCGCAACCACTTCCTTCGGAAGCTTCGCGTAAGAAAGCGCTTCTGTGTCATTCTGCCCATCCGTCATCATCCACTTAAGGAAGGTTTTTAGCGCTTCACGCTTCCCGGTATCCGAGATCTTCGATGGGATCAATAGCCAGGTAAAACTGGAGACGGGATAGGCCGTCTTGCCAGGCGCGTTTGTGATGGACACCCGGAAGTCCGCTGGCATTTCCTTCGCCGCGCCGGCTGCCGCGGCTGTCACGCTCGCCAGATCGGCCTTGATGAACGCCCCCGACGAATTCCTGACCTTGCCGTAGGGCATACTGTTTTGGATCGCGTAGATAAGTTCGACGTAGCCGAACGAATTCGGCGTCTGCTTCACCAGTCCTGCCACACCTTCGTTGCCCTTTCCGCCTAAGCCCACGGGCCAGTTCACGGAGGTGCCTTTTCCGACTTTGTTTTTCCATTCGTCGCTGACCTTCGAAAGGTAGTCCGTCCAGATATACGTCGTTCCGCTTCCGTCCGAACGATGAATCACGACAATGTCGTTGGCTGGGAGATTAACACCCTTGTTAGGACCTGCGATCGCCGGATCATTCCACTTCGTGATCTTTCCGAGGAAGATTCCCGCCAGCGCGTCGGGCGTGAAATTCAGCTCCGCGTTCACGCCAGGGATATTATAGGTCGGCACGTCTGCTCCGAGCACCGTCGGAAAGTGCAGAATCGGAAATCCGTGTTTGTCTTGATAGGCCTTCAATTGATCGTCGTTCATCGGCCCGTCGGAAGCGCCGAAATCCACCGTACCCTCCGTAACTTGCTTAATACCACCGCCGGACCCAATCGACTGGTAGTTAATCTCAACATTTGTGAATTTCTTGTGGTATTCGTCGAACCATTTCGAATACATCGGATACGGAAACGTAGCACCCGCTCCGGTAATCGACAGTGTACCTTGTGCGAAAACGACCACTCCAAACGCAAGAACAGCGGCCAACAACATTGCGGTGCGTTTCATTCAGTTGTCTCCCTCGACTCTCGTAATCGACCCTAGAACTCAGGATTCTGATTCTTGGAAGTTACAGAATTGTTACATCTGGTAGCGAGTCTGTTAAAAATTCGAAATATGCTCTGGTGAAACTCTAACTCCCAAGGAGTCTTGCACTTGCATACCGCGACCTCCTATAAAAAAGGGCGGCTCGGTAACGAGCCGCCCTTTCGCCATTCTCGCAAATTCGCGGGACGGCGGTTTAAGCCAAGTGGAAGAGGCTATGGCAAGTAGTAGCGGAACGAAGTCCACACCATGTTATCCACCGCGTGTGGCGCTACGCTGGTCGTGCCGGTCACACCGTTACTCCCCGACCAACCGTTCCGGTAGAAGTATGAGTACTGTATGCCCCACTGCACTCTGCCCTTCTCGCCGGCGTAGAGCTTGTGCCAGAAGCCGATCGTGCCTTCCCCAATGAACCGGGTGTCACCCGCGCAGGAACCTCCTCCGCCTGGTGCTCCCGTCGCGGTCGGCAGCGTCTCGGTCGAGCAACCACTGTTGTTGGCGTACGGCGAGCCGTATCCGCCGACCCCGCTCGTGCTGATCGACGTAGCCGTCAGCGCCGGGTAGCTCGGTTGAGTTCCTCCGCCTGGGCAAGGCTGTTGGCCGACTCCGCCGCAACCTGGAATCGCCGGCGTCACCGTAACCTTCACGGACTGATAACCCGTATACGCTGCGCGAGCCGCATATTCGCCGCCGAAATACCCGTACACATCGAGTTTCGGCGTGACGTGCCATTCCAGCCTTCCGATAAAGTGCGCGCCGTGGATTAACGCCATCGTGCCATCCGGACGCAGCGTAGCGTCTGCCAGCTGTGCTGACCCGTACCGGCCCGTGCCGTCGCCGTAGAAACCCTTCAATCCAACGTCCAGTTTCTTTGAAAATACTGGAACGTCGAAGCTCGCTCCGACTGCACCGCCGGTCCGCGAATCGTTATACGCGCCTGCCGTGCTCGGTGCTAGCGATGTGCTTGCCCCACATCCCAGCACAACTGGAGTTGCCGGCGTGGGGAAGTTGCCCGCTGTTGTGCCCACCACCGCGCACGGATACACACGGTTTTGGAACGTGCTCACGATTCCCAGCACTTCGAAGTGGCCAAATCCGGGATCAGCCGCCGCCTTCACAATAAAGTCCGGCGTCTTGTTGACCGAGTATCCCGTGGTATCGGAGAAATTGTCGAGACCACCTCCCGCGCCCGGCGCGAACACGAACGAGTTTTGGTAGGTGGTTGTTACCGCTGTACCGGCATTAAAGTTGCTATAGGTGCTGAAGCCGCGGCCGCCCACCGTTGCTTGTGGACCCTCCACGGAAAACGCTAACGCAAACTTGTCGTTGAAGCTCTTCGCCACGCGGAATCCGTACTCTCTCGCCCACGTAAAGCCGACCTGATATTGTGGGTCGATCGTCAACGGAATCCACTCCGCCAGATTGGCTATGCCCTTCCGATCTTCCGTGGCCAAACTCCACATCTGACCACCCGATACCGACCAGCCATCTTCCCACGCTACGCGACCCCAGATTTGCCTCTGGCGGAACACGTACGAGTTGCTCTGCCGGTTGTTCGAAGTAACTCCCGTGCCCAACCAATCTGCCTCGTAGTAGCCCGACAACTTTGTAGTTCCAATCGCGCCTTGGGCCATTAGAGAAAGTCTCGACTGACGGCCCGTCAGGCTCATTTCTGACATCTTGCCCACCGCATTTCCCCCGTACGGAAGTGCGTTAAACGGCGTGTTGATGTCCGAGCTTTGTGCCCGCTGACGGTTGACCGTTTCTGCCGCCACGAATCCCCCTGGCGTAATTGTTATTCCCTTAAACCGGATCGACAGCGGCCCTTTCTCCTCATTCCCTTGGCCTGCCGCTGTATTGACCGGGTTCGCTGCTGCGTTTCCCGCGGCGCTCGAGGCCGCCGCCATACTCGCGACCGAACTGTTCAGCGCCGAGGTCGTGGTCTTCACTTCGGCGCTTGTGGCCGCCGCTTCGCTGGCTTTCACGTTCGCTTCTGACGCTTTCGAATTCGCTGCCGCGGCGGCTTCCCGTGCTTCTTCGATCTGCCGGTCGCGTTTCGCGAGCTCTTCTTTCAGCAACTGGAGTTGTTCCTGCTGCGCCTGCATTGCCTGGCGCAATTCCTCCATCTCCGCAGAAATCTCCGCGTTGGTTTTGCCTGGGGCCGCTTTCGCCGCCGTGTTGCTCTTAGCCGGCTGTGCGTCGGCTGCTTTCGGTGCATCCTTCGGTGAGTCTTTCGGTGAGTCAGCAAGCACCGTTCCCACGGACAGGAACAGTGACAATGTTAGTGCTGCAAGTTTTTTCATTGCCTCTCTCTTCTTCGAAAAGAAATTTCGGATAGGTACCTAAGGGAAAACCAAACACCCCGGTCCAGAAGGTAGAGGCGCACTCTTACAGCTATATCAATTGCATATTAATAGTCTGCAACAATTCATCACGAAGTTGGCTTATCCATCGAGTTTTCATACGCTTATCCCCTGAAGGAGTAGCTGTAGGACTTGTCACAATTCTCCCCGCATGCCTGTCCCTTGCGTGAAACGCTGTGGTGTTGCCGTCACTATTGATGGAAATTTGCGGTTAGCGGTTCAAGCCCATTTCGAACGCCAACACAATTTGACTCACCACATAGCGATAATGTGCGTCCGTATCCTGAATATCCGCATCGGTCTTTTGCAGTTCCGCCTGGCTAAACTCCACGATCGTTCCCAGTCCCAGCTTGTACCGGGCCTGCGCCAATTCCAGCGCCAGGTCGGCTTGCTGTTTCAACTGCTGGGTCACCGACAGTCGCTGGTACGCATTTTGACTGTCGAGCCAGCTATTCCGCACGTCGCGAGCGACATTGTTTTGCAAATCCTCTAATTTCTTTTGCTGCGCCTGCGTGGCAAAGTCCGCGCTCTTCGCCCGGGCATTAAACAGGAAGCCGTTGAACACGGGAATACTCACATTTACACCGGCTCCGCCATACCAACTCGTAATGTTCGGGTCACGCACCGGGGCTCCCCCCACCACTCCCAAACCTGAAACCGTGGGCCACCACAGATCATGTTCCGCCCGTGCGAATTTTTGTGACGCCTGCACTTCGTTGCGCAACGATCGCACTTCCGGCCGAAGATCCAGCGCTTGCTGTATCAACGGCGTTGCATCCACTGCCGGCGGCGTGACGGCAACAGCCGGCTCCATAGGAGAAAAATCTTGGCGGTCTGGATATCCCAGAATCGCGGAAAGCGTAGACAGCGACGCTTGGTAATTATCTTGTGCGTCCAAGAACAACAAATTCGCCCGCGCCAGATCCACCTTCGCAAACGCCAGGTCGATGTCTGACTTCAACTTGGCATCGGTCAGTGCCTGCACTTGATCCACCAAGAGTTGCCGTTGCTTCACTGTTTCCTGCGCCACCACCAACAGCGCTTTGGTCTCCAACGCGCCGTAGAACGCCTGATCCACCGCCAACACAACTTGCTGCTTGGTGGCCACAGCGTTTTCGTCCGCCGCTTTGGCCTCGAATTGTGAGTTCGCCACCAAATTCGTGGTGCGTCCGAAATCCGTGATTAGTTGGCTCGCCGTAATTCCGCCCGCCGCTCGCGGATAGATTCTTCCGTCCGTGATATAGCCGGCCGATAGACGGCCACCTGGCTCCGCCCCGACACCCGTTAGGTTGATGCTGATTTGTGGCAATAGCGCAGCTCGCGCTTCCCGGACATACTCGTGAGCTTGTAACGCTTGCAGCTTTCCAACTGTGATCTGGGGATTACTTCGCAACCCAATCGCCTCTGCCTGTTCGATCGTCAACCCTCGTCCGGCCGTGTTAGCTGGCACGGTGGGCGCAGGAACGGTAGCTGCGGGCATTGCCGGTGCACTGGGCATTTCCTGCGCTACTGCGCCTGTACCTGTCATTGCCAAAACAATTGCCAGCGATGGAATCGCCACTCTCACGATGCCACCTCCACTTGGCCTTCCTGTTTTCTCCCGTGAATCATCAAATACACAGCCGGAACAAGAAAAACTGTCACGGCCACGGATACCGCCAGTCCTCCAATGACCGCCCTCGCCAGCGGCGCGTATTGCTCGCTTCCCGCCTCCAGTCCCAAGGCCATCGGAATCAAACCAAGTAAGGTCGCAAGAGAAGTCATCAGGATCGGCCGCAAACGTACCTTGCATGCTTCGACTACGGCGTCGCGCAGCTGCATTCCCCGCTCGTGCAATATTCCCGAAAATTCCACAATCAAGATGCTGTTCGACACTACGATGCCGGTCATCATAATCACTCCCATCAACGACATGATGTTCAACGTCGTATGGGTCAGAAAAAGGAATGCCACAACTCCAGCCAGACCGGGAGGAATCGCCGTCAAAATAATGAAGGGATCGATAAACGATCGGAACTGCGCCATCAAAATCAAATACACCAGCATCACCGAAAGCAGCAGCCCTACTCCAAACCGGAAAAACGATTCGCGCATTCCCACTACCGCCCCCTGCACTCGCACCAATGCGTTCTTCGGCAATTTCAGTCCTTTCAGCACTTGATTGGCTTCCGTGCTGACCCCGCTCAAATCCTCGGTCTTTGGCATCACATAAACGTCTACGACCCGCCGGATTTGGTAGTGATCCACTTCCGTGGGCGTGTTGATCGGTTCGATTTTCGCCACCGATTGCAACGGTGTGTACTTCGCGGAATTTGCGGCTCGCAACGGAATATTTCGAAAATCCGCCATGGTCATCGATCCGATCTTTTCGTTGAAGTATTGCACCGTCAGCATGTAGTTGTTCCCGGTTTTCGGGTCGATCCAGTAACTGGGCGCAATCATCCCGTTGGACGTCAGCGCCGTGATCACGTTGTCTACCACCACCCTGGGCGTCAGCCCCAGCAGACTCGCTTGTTCTCTATCGATCTTCAATTCCAGCCCTGGATAGTCGATATCCTGCGGAACCAGCACATCGCTCACGCGTTTCGAGCCCTTCAGTTGCAACGCGATGTTTCGCGCGATTCCGTAACCTTCCGCCAGATTGTTGTCGCTTACTTGTATGTCCAACGGCGCCGGCAAGCCCTGATTCACCACCGAATCCACCAGCCCACCCGCCTGGAAGTACGCGCTCACTTGCGGTAGGTCGTTTGCCAATTTTTGTCGAACCCGCTCCATATACTCGTAACTCCCCACTCGGTGATCTTCCGTGAGGTTCACCTGCACGAACGCCGTATGCATCGCAGAGTTCGTCGTGTAAATCGCGGAAAGATCAGGAGTGATGCCGATGTTGGACACAATCATGTTCAGGTCGCTCTTCGGTATGATTGATCGAATGTCTTCTTCCACCCGCGCCACGTATTTGTCGGAGATCTCCAGGCGCGTCCCCGTAGGCATCTTCAGGTTGATCACGAATTGCCCGGGGTCCGTTCGCGGAAAGTATGATTTACCGACGAACGGGAAAAGGCCCCCGATCAAAAGCACAATTCCGCCCAGAATCAGTGCCGTCGTTCTTTTCGGATTGCCCAAAGCGCGCTTGACCCAATATTCGTAGTAGTCCAGCAATCGCCGAAACTGGTGGTTGAATCGATGTACCAGGTTTGCCAGAAAACCCCGCTTCTTCGCGTGTGCCTCTTCCGCCATTCCTTCCATCTCTTGGTCGCTGTGACTCTCTCCGTGCCCTTCCAGCCGGATGAAATAGGCGCAATACAGTGGCACCACCGTCATCGCGAAGATGTATGACGCGAAAATCGACAGAACTACTCCCAACGCCAGGTCTGTGAACAAGTACTTGCTCACGCCGTAGAAAAAAGTTACCGGGAAAAATACGATCGACGTCGTTGAGGTCGCCGCCAACACCGCTAGCGCTACCTCCATGCCCCCTTTTTCTGCCGCTTCCCGCGGAGCCACTCCGTTTTCCATGAACCGGAAAATGTTCTCCAGCACTACCACGGAATCATCGATCAACCGGGAAAACGCCAATGCCAATCCTCCCAGCAACATCGTGTTAATCGATCCGCCCATCGCGTCCATCAACAGAAAACACGTCAACGCCGAAAGTGGGATCGACAGCAACACCGCAAAGGTCGCTCGGGGGCTCCCTAGAAACAACAAAATCATCAGCCCCGTCAGCACCAGCCCGATTCCACCTTCCTTTAGCAGATTCTTCAGTGCCGTTTTTACGAATATCGACTGGTCGAATACCACCGCTGTTTTTAACGACTGCGGAACGTCCACCAGGTCCTTGATCGCGGATTTGATTCCGTTCACGATGGCGATGGTGTTGCTCCCCCCGCCCTGCTTCAGAATTGGAATATAAACGGATTTTTGCCCGTCAATTCTTACGATGTTGGTCTGGATCGCTCCCGCATCCTCGGCCTTCCCTACATCAGCCACCAACACGGAACCCAACCCTACGCTCTTCAGCGGAACTTGATTGATCTCTTCCGCCTTCGGTACCTGGCTGTTTGCATAGATGTTGTAATCGCGTTTGCCCACCCGCACATCGCCCGCCGGCAAAATCAAATTCGAGCGATCGATGGCGTTCACTACGTCCATCAAACTTAGTTGGTGCGCCTCCAGCTTCATCGGATCGACGAACACCTGAATTTGCCGGTAGGTCCCTCCAAAAGGTTGGGGTACCGAAGCTCCAGGAACGTTCGCCACTTGGTTCCGCACCTGAAACTGTGCCAAATCCTTCAGTTGTGTTTGGTTTAGTCCCTGGCCTTTCAGCGTCACCAGACACACCGGAAGGCTCGACGCGTCGAACTTCAGCACCACCGGAGGCAGTGTTCCGGGCGGTAACCGCCGCAAATCCGCCATCGCTAGCGTCGCAATATTACTTAGCGCTGCGTTGGCATCCGTCCCGGGCTGAAAATAAATTTTGATCAAACTCACACCCGTCAGAGATCGCGATTCGGAGTGATCGTAGTTACTCGCCAGGGTAAAAAACCGCTCGAAGGTATTGGTGATATCCGCTTCAATCTGCTGCGGCGGCATCCCCGCGTAAAACGTCGCCACCACCACCACGGGAATGTTCACCTGCGGGAACAAGTCCACGGGCATGCGCGCCACCGTGGTCACTCCCACCACCGCCACCACCAGGCAAATCATGATGATGAAATACGGATATGCGAGCGCGAACTTAGGCATGGCCGTGATCCTCCAGCCCGCACCCCTTTGCCGCTTTCGCTTCGCTCTTTTTTCGCAACAACTTCATCCCATCCCCAGAGTTTCTTTTCGTGATGATTTCGCCTTACGCCTCGGCCGTCGGTCCTTGCTTCCGCCCGTGCACCACCAGATATACTGCGGGCACCAGGAACACCGTCAGCACCACCGATGCCCCGAGTCCCCCGATCATCGCCCGCGCCAGCGGCGCATATTGTTCGCTTCCCGCTTCGATTCCCAGCGCCATTGGGAGCAACGCCAATAACGTTGCGAGGGAAGTCATCAAGATTGGCCGCAGTCTCACCTTGCACGCCTCCACCACCGCTTCTTTCAGCTCCATCCCCCGTTCGTGTAATATTCCCGAAAATTCCACGATCAAGATGCTGTTCGACACCACGATTCCCGTCATCATGATCACTCCCATGAGCGACATGATGTTCAGCGTTGTTCCCGTCATCCAAAGAAAAATCACCGCACCCGCCAAACCAGGTGGAATCGCCGTCAAAATAATGAAGGGATCGATAAACGAGCGGAATTGCGCCATCAAAATGAGGTACACCAAAACAATGGATAGCAGCAGCCCAATGCCAAAGCGTGTAAATGATTGACTCATCCCCATCACCGCGCCCTGAACCCGTACGCGAGCGTTCTTAGGCAGTGACAGTCCTGCCAGCATCTGCTTCACTTCGCTGTTCACGCCGCTCAGGTCCTCTTTCTTGGGCATCACAAACACATCGATTACCCGGCGAATCTGGTAGTGATCCACCTCCGTGGGCGTGTTGATCGGCTCGATGTTCGCCACCGATTGCAACGGCGTGTATTTCGGCGCGTCCGCGGCCCGTAACGGAATATTCCGAAAGTCTGTCATGGTCATGGAGCCAATCTTTTTGTTAAAGTACTGCACCGTCAGCATGTAGTTGTTCCCGTTTTTCGGATCAATCCAGTAGCTTGGTGCAATCATGCCGTCGGAAGTGAGCGCAGTAATCACATTGTCCACTACGTCTTTGGGACTCAGCCCCAATAGGCTGGCCTGTTGGCGATCGATTTTCAGTTCCAGTCCGGGGTAATCGATGTCCTGCGGAATCAGTACATCGCTTACGCGCTTCGAACCTTTCAACTGCAACGCGATGTTTCGCGCAATCCCGTAACCCTCCGCCAGATCGTTGTCGCTCACCTGTATGTCCAGTGGTGCCGGTAATCCCTGATTCACCACAGAGTCCACTAGCCCGCCGGCCTGGAAATAGGTGCTCAACTCCGGTAGTTCGTTGGCTAGCCTCTTTCTGACCCGCTCCATGTACTCATAGCTGCCCACTTTGTGATCTTCGGTCAGGTTCACTTGCACGAAGGCCGTGTGCATCGCGGAATTGGTCGTATAGATCGCCGACAAATCCGGCGTAATCCCGATGTTGGAAACGATCATATCCAGCTCGTTTTTGGGGATTACCGAACGAATCACGTCCTCGACACCGGCGATGTATTTGTCGGTCACCTCCAGCCGCGTTCCCGTGGGGGCCTTGACGTCAATCACGAATTGCCCGGGATCCGTTCTAGGAAAGTATGCGCGTCCGACGAATGGAAAGATCAGGACTACCGAGAGCACGATGCCGCCCAAGATGTACACGGCCGTGCGTCCCGGCCGCACCAGCGCTCGCTTCACATTTTTCTCGTAATAGTCGAGCAGCTTTTGGAAATACTCGTTGAACCGGCGCACCACGTTTGCTAGAAACCCATTGGAGTGCCCTTCTTCCTCCCCGTGTGCAGCAATCCGGATGAAGCGCGCGCAATACAACGGCACTACCGTCAGCGCGAAGATGTACGAAGCAAAAATCGATAGCACCACTCCCAACGCCAGGTCCGTGAACAAATACCTGCTCACTCCGTAGAACAGCGTCACTGGGAAAAATACGATGGAGGTTGTGCACGTCGCCGCCAGCACCGCCAAGGCGATTTCCGTGCCGCCCTTTTCCGCGGCCTCGTGTGGCAGCGCTCCCTGCTCCATGAATCGAAAAATGTTTTCCAGCACTACCACCGAATTGTCGATCAGGCGAGAGAACGCCAGAGCCAGCCCGCCCAGCAGCATGGTATTGATCGAGCCACCCATCCCGTCGATCACCAGGAAACACGCCAGCGCCGATAATGGAATGGAAAGTAGAACGGCAAACGTCGCGCGCGGGCTCCCCAAAAACAGCAAAATCATCACGCCGGTCAAAACCAATCCGATACCGCCCTCTTTAAGCAAGTTTTTCAGCGCGGTCTTAACGAAAATCGACTCATCGAACACCACTGCCGTTTTCAAAACGTCGGGAATGTCCACCAGGTGCTTCGTTGCGTCCTTCACGCCATTTACGATCGCGATGGTGTTGCTGCCGCCGCCTTGTTTCAACACCGGGATGTACACGGATTTTTGTCCGTCGATCCGCACGATGTTTGTCTGGATCGCGCCGGAATCTTCCGCTTTTCCTACGTCCGCCACCAACACGGAGCCAAGGCCCACCGATTTCAGGGGAATTCGATTTAGATCCTCCGGAGACTCCACCTGGCTATTGGCGTAAATGTTGTAGTCGCGGTTTCCAATGCGCACATCACCCGCAGGCAAAATCAGATTGGAATCGTTAACCGCGTGGACCACGTCCATCAGGCTTAGTTGATGGGCTTCCAGTTTCACCGGGTCCACGTACACCTGAATCTGCCGGTACGTTCCGCCAAAGGGCTGTGGCACCGAGGCTCCCGGCACGCTGGCGATCTGGTTTCGCACTTGGAATTGCGCCAAGTCCTTCAGTTGCGTTTCGTTCAGTCCCTGGCCCTTCAGCGTCACCAGGCACACCGGAAGGCTCGACGCGTCGAACTTCAGCACGACCGGCGGCAGCGTCCCGGGTGGCAATCGCCGCAAATCTGCCATCGCCAGCGTCGCAATATTACTCAGCGCTGCGTTTGCATCCGTTCCGGGCTGAAAATAGATTTTGATCAAACTGACGCCCGTCAGCGACCGCGATTCCGAGTGGTCGTAGTTACTCGCCAGTGTGAAAAACCGTTCGAACGTGTTTGTTATATCCGCTTCAATCTGCTGCGGTGGCATCCCCGAATAAAACGTCGCCACCACTACTACGGGGATATTGATTTGCGGGAACAGGTCCACCGGCATGCGCGCGAGCGTGGTTACTCCCACTACCGCCACCACCAGGCAAATCATGATGATGAAATACGGATACGCCAGAGCGAACTTCGGCATTATTTGCTCTCCGCCGCGCCCGTTTGGCCAACGTCGATCTCTTTCGGGGTTACTTTCATCCCCGGCCGGTACTCGTTACGGCTTCCCACTACGATCCGTTCTCCCTCGCTCAGACCGGAACGGATCTCCACCCTGGTGCTCCCCTGCATTCCTAACTGGACCTTCCGCTCTTCCAGTACATCTTTCGAATTCACTACTAGCACCGTTCCTTCCGTTGCGTTATTGCCCATTTCAACCGCCTCGAGCGGAGCGGTTAACATTGCTTGTTGGAGCGGCGGCGCCACTACCGCTTGCACATACATTCCCGGCAACAATTCACCATTCGGATTCTCAAAATCGATTTCCGTCTCCATCGTACGCGTCTGCAAATCCAACGAATCGGCGAATCGCGACACTTTCCCGATATAATCCCGGTTCAACGCTTGGACATGAACCTTCACGGGGTCGCCAAGACGAATTTCTCCCGCGATTGACTCTGGAATCGGCAACACCAGTCGCAGAACCGATATCTGCGCTATGCGTACCACTGGCATTGGGGTACTCGACGCTGTTCCAGCCGCAATCAGCGCTCCTGTGTCTGCGTACCGGATGGTCACAACTCCCGTGAAGGGCGCCACGATTCGCGTGTAATCAGACAATGCGCTGTACTGCTTCTGGTTCGCTTCCGCTACTTCCAGTGCTTGTTGTGCCGCATCCAACGCCGCTTCCGCACTGGACACCTGTGCTTCTGCTTCCAGGTCCTTGGCCCGCGCATTGTCCACTTCTTGTTGCGCCACCAATCCTTCTTTTTGCTGGGACGCTTGTTGCAATCTGTCAAACATCGCGTGCAGCGCCACATGCGATGACTTTGCCCGTTGCACGTCACCCTGCGACCGTCGAATCTCTTCCTTCGACCGTCGCACCGCTGCGTCTGCTCCGGCCAGTTCCGCCTGCAATTCCGGCACTTCCAACACTGCCAGTGTCTGACCCGCCTTTACGTGCGTTCCCACATCCACGTAGATTGCCTTGATGTAGCCGGCCACTTTTGCGTGTACATCCACGTCCTGAAAGGGTTTGAACGCTCCGGCCAGCGTCAGCGGCGATCCCAGAGTCCCGCGCGTGACTTTCACTACCGCCGCTGCTGGCGCTCCATGCGGCCCGTTTTCGCGCGTCCCATCGTCCGCCTCGGTCTTCCCGCGACGGAGACTCATCCACCCCAGCAGGAGTGTGAGCAATACGGCGGCCGCTATCACCAATTTCATCTTAGCTGTCATACCTTTTCCTTGGGCTCCTCAAGACGCGGCTAGCACTTGGCCGTTCGCTTTCCTGACACGCCGAGCCATGCGAAATCAAAACCTTCGTCTCCGGTCTAGCCGGAACCTTTTATTTTTTGGGCCTGAAATCCTACGTATTACGCTACGGGAGGGGGGCGGAACCACACGCTTCCGATCAGTTCCGGCCGCTGCGGCAATGCTTCGTCTTCAAATGTGGGAGAGGCAGATTGCTGGTTCTCTGCCACCATGATTGCTGCAAGACTTTCTTCGATGATAACTTCGGGCTGCGCGTTTTTCTCGGGCACCGGCGAATAGTGCTGCATTTCCGATGAGCCCACAGTTGCGCGGTGACGTGCCAATGCCTGGTAGGTGAGTCCGTCTGAGTGGCTGATTAGAGCCAGGAATGGATTGTAAAGAAGCAGACCGATCAACAGCACGGCAACACACCATTGCCACAGGGGTCGGCGGTTTCCGCGTTGAAGACTGCTAGGCACTCAGGTTCTCCCTATTTAATTAACATTAGTTTGACTCGGGGTTGTGGTCAAGGGGATGCCACTAATGTGTTTCCGTTAGGGCCTACTGGTTTCTCTTCAGAAGGGAGGAGAAGGGGACTGGTGCCAGGGGTGCGCCAGTCCCCGAGGTAGGACTTGGAGTGAAGTTCAAGCACGCTCAGTTTCGCAGGCGGGGGTCACTTGCGAATGAAGGTCATATGAATTCTTCGTTACCTCGCTCTCGGCGGGCAGCACCGTTTCCTGCTGCTCGGTTCTCACCATGAGTCCGCGGCCATGCCGTACATCCAGTCCGCGGACCCAGAAAATGATGTCCTCGGCGATATTCGTGGCGTGATCCGCGATGCGCTCCAAATGGCGGGTGGCTAGCACAAACTGCATGCCAGGCGTGACTAGTGCCACGTCTTGCGTCATGTTGTGCAGCAGCGTTTCAAAAATCTGATCGCGATATTGATCGACCATATCGTCGCTTTCCAAAACCTGCGTGGCCAGGTCCGCGTTGCGGAAAATCAGCGCGCCTAGACTGCGGCTCACCATGGAACGAACCGCTTCGGCCATCGGGGTCAGTTGTTCCGGCATTTTCGCTCCGGGCGTCTCGCGCAAAGAGATCACACGCTCCGCCAGGTTCACAGCAATATCGCCGATACGCTCGAGATCGTTGGTAATCTTCAGGGCCGCGACGATCAGGCGAAGTTCATCGTCACTGAAGCTGCCCCGACGTAACAATCGGATCGCGTGCTCGTCGATCATGATTTCCATTTCGTTGATCCGTGGCTCAAACAAAAACACTTCGCCCGGCAAACCTGCGGTTCGCGGACTATCGAACGCGATGATCGCATCCAGAGCCCGGTTCATGGCGCTCTCCACCACGCGCGCCATCGAAACCAGATAATTCACCAGCGCGTCGTAGAGCACCGCTTCCGTCAAACCAGTAGCCGTTGCCATGAAAACCTCCGCGGCACAGGCAGCAATCGCCGGAGCACGCGACTTATAGCGTGCAAGAAAATTGTTACGGCGGGTTAACGGTCGGGTAAACAACTGAAAACGAAAGCAGGTCAGTTACTTGGCGGGGTATTCCCACGGAAAGCTCGGGAGACGGAAGCAGAGGTGGCATTGCGCACGGCCACCCGTTCCGGATCGAAGACCGGAACCGCA
>Ga0335085_10004749_pt1 | contig 22272 bp, 17 predicted proteins | sample Lox_Sample_45_FD_206712 | JGI IMG/M metagenome (GOLD analysis project Ga0335085, IMG submission 206712) | Soil microbial communities from Loxahatchee National Wildlife Refuge, Florida, United States - Lox_Sample_4.5 | ecosystem: Environmental > Terrestrial > Soil > Wetlands | place: USA...
AATACCTGCTTATCGCCGCCGGCGGCGCTCTCGGATCCATCGCGCGTTATTGGGTCGGCTCCGCGGTGTCCGGACGCATGGGAATCAGGTTCCCCTACGGCACGCTGCTGGTCAACCTCACGGCCTGCGTCATCATCGGCTTCTCCCTTACCTACCTCGGCCGCCGCGCCGATTTCAGCCCCGCGTGGAGATACCTCATCCCCGTAGGCTTTATCGGCGCGTATTCCACCTTCTCCACCTATGAATGGGAAACGCTCTCAAGCATGCGCGCCGGAGCATTCTTTCTGGCCGCGCTTTACGCATTTGGCAGCCTCGTGCTCGGTCTGATTGCCGCCTGGGGCGGTTCTCGGCTGGCGGAGATCATCTAACGCCACTGCTCGCCGCGCCTGGTACGTTGCGTTAGAATCCTCACTTGCAGGACGGAGTCCGTATGTTGCAACCAGGGAAAGCCGTCAAGGTCACCATCTACCTCAGCGAAGGGGCTACGCATCACGGAGTCCCCGTTTACTCCAGCATCCTCGATTTCCTCTTTTATCGCGGAGTTTCAGGCGCTACCGTAACGCGCGGCATGGCCGGATTCGGCGCCGATCACCACATACACTCCCAGAGCACGGTCGAAATCTCCGACCGCCTGCCCATCAAGATCGAGTTCATTGAAACCAGGGAAAGAGTGGACGCCATACTTGGCAGGCTCGAAGAGCTGAGCGGAACCGGCCTCGTCGAGCTGCAGGAAACCACCGTCGTCAAGCCCGCGCAGGTTTCTAAGGCAGCGCGGCCCGTTGCCCCTGAGCACATCAGGATCGAAGGCAAAGCGCAGATGATGCGCATCTACCTGAGCGAAGAGGACCAGTGGAACGACAAGCCGCTTTACAAGGCGCTGGTCGAAGCCATGCGCGCCAACGACATCGCCGGCGTTACCGTCTATCGCGGCATCCTCGGCTACGGCGCGCATCGCCGCATGCATAAGGACAAGCCGCTGCTGCACCCGCATCACGGCTCCGTTATGCTCTCGGCAATCGACACCCAAGAAAAGCTGAATGCCTTTCTCCCGCTCGTCGACCAGATGGTAAGCGAAGGCCTGGTGGTGTTCTCCGATGTGGACATCATCAAATACGCCTATCAGCCGCCAGACAACGCCGGCGCCAAGTGAGAGGAGCACGATGAAGGAACAGTTTTCCGCCCGCATGTTGCGCATTCACTTTGGCGAAGACGACCGCTGGCACGGCAAGCCGCTGCACGAAGCCATCGTCGCCCGCTGCAAGGAACTCGGCATCGCGGAAGTCATCGTGTTTCGCGGCATCGACGGATACGGAGGCGGAACGCGCGTTCGCCGCTCCAGCCACTGGAGTTTCTCAAAAGATGCGCCCATCCAGCTAAGCATCATCGACACCGACGAACGGATCGCGGCTCTCATTCCATTCCTTGACGAGATGGTTGAAGAAGGAATGGTCGCCGCATCCAAGGTCGAAGTCATCCGCTATTCGCATCCGCCCGCCTGACCGCCCGCGATTCCAATCCTTCAAACTCATGAAGATGCTTCACTCCGCCAGGCAACAATTTCCTATAGATGGTGTCTAAACAAGAAGAAGCTTCTGCAGCGGAAAAATCGTAGCTGCAGACTGTACCCGGATGTGCAAATTCATTTCCACATGTCTTCAAGATCTTCATAGCCCTTCAATGCTCTTCGGGCATAATTAATAGAGAAAAAGACGTGGAACCTTTACCCCCCGAGAGGTGCCTATGCTTTTTGGTCGTAAGGCTGGATTTTTATTTTTGGGCATTTTGGCCTTATCTGCACTGCTTTGCTCTCGCTGTCAGTGCCAGGCGGCTCTTCTGCTTGAAGAACCGTATGGCTTTTTCGGCGCCCTGAATCCCACCGGTCACAACGCCCTCTATTTCAGCCGAATTTGCGCTGAGACGCCACTCAAACTGCGCCCATGCGAACCCGGCGAGCTAGGCGTTGTCATCGCGCGCTATTCGGGCATCAAAGGCTACGATTGGATCGCAATTCCGCTCATACCCTATCTCTACGCGGTGGAAACCAGTGACCAGGTTCCCGATCATGTCGATAGTCGCGAAGTAAAGTTGTTCCGCGACCGTTACCATGAAGCGCATTTGCGGACCTTTGAAAACGTATCTCCGGGGAATTTCTTCCATGGCGGCTGGACCCAACTGCTGGGCTCATCGTATGAACGCCGCATTTACGTCTTCCGTTTCGATACCACGCCGGAGCAGGACTACGCGCTCATCGCCCGGCTGAACTCCGGCCCCAATCACTCGCACTTCAACCTGTTCTACAACAACTGTGCGGATTTCGCCCGCAAGGTTCTCAATATATATTTCCCGAACACCTTCGGGCGCAGTGTCTTCCCCGACGCAGGCATGTCCACGCCCAAGCAGCTCTCATACAAGCTCGAGCGCTACACGCACAATCACCCCGATGCGCATTTACAGACGTTTGTTATTCCGCAGGTCCCGGGCTTTCGCCGGATGAGCCACGCCAACAAGAGCATCGCAGGATCGCTGGCAACCACGGGCTATCTTTTCCCAATCCTGCTCTTGAATCCCTATCTTGCCGGCGGAATTTTTGTGGACTATCTGGCGCAGGGTCGCTTCCGCCTCGCCCTTCGCGATCCGGCGGTTCTCACTCCCGGCACTCTTTCTTCGTTGACAGGCGACACCGCGCCCGGGGAAAATCCGGCCAGCGCCGGTATGCAGGCCCCCAGCGCTGTCGTAAGCGAACCGGCCGAGGCCGAGACTTCGCAATCGGCACAATCCAGCCTGGAAGGAATAAGGATCACGAATGAGTGAATCAGCACCGCAGAGTCTGAAAAGCCACGGCCGCCTTGACCCTTCGTTTCACATCTTCACATTCTTCGTATTGATCGCGAACCTGGTAATCGCGATCGTCTACATGGTGCACCACCTGGGCTTCTACTCCGCATGGCTGGTGCTGCTCTCCATCGCCGTGTTTGTTCCCTTTTTCAAACTGCGACTCTACCCCCTGAAGGTGCAGGATCGCGTCATCCGCCTGGAAGAGCGGCTGCGCCTGCAGGCGCTGGCGCCGGCCGAATGGCACTCGCAAATCTATCGCTTGACTGAAGACCAGCTCATCGGCCTGCGCTTTGCCGGAGACGGCGAGGTAGTGGAGCTGGCCAAGCAGGCACTCGAACACAACCTGACCCGCAAGCAGATCAAGGAGCGCATCAGAGACTGGCGCGCCGACAACTGGAGAGTGTGAAAAACAGTTGTCAGTTAACAGTTTTCAGTTGTCAGCCGGGTGCCCCATCCTTGAATCGGCTTTTTAATTCAAGGGTGGGATAGCACGAACCCCACCTCCAAGCTGTCCAGTGACATGCAATTCTAGCAATAACATCGGTACACCACGCGCCGGAGGCGCAGCGTTTATTAGCCCCGCGTTTCAACGTGGGGGATCGGGTTCAACCAACATCGCAAGTCCCGTAGGGACGACGTAACTGCTAAAAGCTGTCCTCCTCATGCTCATGCCGATAATGCTCCACCGGCATCTTGCCGTCCCACCAGGCCCAGTTCATCGGATACACATCCGGATCGAGGAACACCTGGTAGAAGTGCCACACCAGGATCGCCAGCGTCGCCAGTATCGCCTCGTAGAAGTGCACGGCCGTTGCAATATCGACCCACCAGCGCGCCAGCGTATTGCCTACCCACACCTTGGCCCACAGCATTACGCCGGTCAGTCCCATTAGCGCGGTGCCCCACACCAGCGCCCAGTATTCCGCCTTCTCCGCGTAGCTGAATCGGCCGAACTTCGGCTTCTCGCTTCGCAGCCCCAGGTAATACAGCATCGTGTTCACTGCGTCGAATCCGTCCTTCGGCATCGGCGCCAGGTCGCGAATCAGCCTTCTCCCCTCGCGCGCGGCCGCCAGGTAGAACACGTGGTAGATCCCCGCGCCCATCAGCACAACTCCCGCAACGCGATGGATGATGCCCCGCCACCGTTCGCCCATGCCGAACACATGCGCAAACCATGTGTCGGGGAATCTCAATGCGAATCCCGTAATCACCAGGATGATAAAGCTGACCAGCAGAATGAGGTGCTGCCAGCGCTGATTCGCCGTCATCCGCACCATGAACGGATTCTGCATCCTTCGCCGCTCAATCGCCTTCCTGCGCCAGATGATCGCGTTGTGCGCAAACATCGCCCCAATCACCAGCAGGATCAGCGCAATATAAATAATCCGAACCCACCGCACCGCAATCGACCCAATGTCGTTGGGATGAATCCCATCGCCGAGATGTACCTTCGTCTGCGTAAATTTCTGCGTCACGCCCTGGTGGCACTTGCCGCAGGTTGTTCCCAGGTTCGCGTGGTTGATGGTCGAGTGCGGATCGCTCGATGGCAGAATGTTATGTACGCCGTGGCAGCTTGAGCAGTTTGCCGCCACCACCGAGCCGCCCTCCGACGCCAATCCGTGATAGCTGTCGAAGTAGCTTGAAACCCGCCCGCCCGGAACGCCGAACTCCTGAGACAACCTCACGCCCTCGTGGCAGCGCGCGCAAATGTCGCGCGAAACGTTCTTTTCCGCTGCGGGAGAATTCGGATCGGAGTGCGACTTGATCGAGTGAATCCCGTGACAGTCAGTGCAAGCCGGGGCCATCTGGTTGCCGCGCGCAAGCGCCGCTCCGTGAATGCTCTGCATGAACGTGTTGTCGATGTCGGTGTGGCACTTGCCGCAGGTTGCCGGCACGTTGAATTTGTAAATCGGCGACTTGGCATCGTTGGCCGGCAGAATCGCATGCGCTCCGTGGCAGTCGGTGCACACCGCCGCCTTTTGCGATCCCTTCTCGGTCGCTCGCCCGTGAACGCTCTCCTGGTAACTGATGAACGGCTGCGCGCTCTGGCCCTGCGACTCCATCAGGAACCGCTGCCCGTGGCATCGGCCGCATGTATACGGCACGTTCTCGTGGCTCACCGGCGATTTCGGATCGGCCGCCGGCAGCACCTCATGCGCCCCGCCGTGGCAGTCCTGGCATCCTGCGGCCGGCGATCCCACCTTGCGCGCCGCTCCGTGCGCGCTGCGCGAATAGGCGTCCTGTGCATCCGCGTGACACTCAGCGCAACTCACTTTCGCCGGCGGCGTTTCGTGCGCAAGGCTCTTTACGTCCTTATGGCAATCCACGCAGCTGAACATGCCGCCGTGGATTGAGTTCTTCAGCTTGCTCTCGTCCACATAGATGCTCACCTGCTTGCCGTTCACATCTTTTGTCAGCGTGGTGTCGGAATGGCAGGCAAGGCAATCGGCATCCTTGAGCTTTTGCGCCGAGCCCGATGCGGAGGCCCAAACCACTAGCAATATTGCGAGTGTATAGATTGATCTTCTTCTAATTTTACTCACGCCTATGAGAAGATTCTTCGTCGTGAATTATCTCAGTGACTCGGGTCACAGGCGCAAAAGAGAATCGCCCGGCTTGTCGCATCCTCTAGATGGCATGCGACTTTCCGGGCGTTCCTTACTATAGCAGTATGATACTTTCTACTTTAATCCCCTCGCGGAGCTCTCACCTCTTAGGATGCCTCTAGTATAACATCTAGTCGACATTCTCGTTCAGCTGAAATAGGCCGTCAGCGTAAGCACCAATAGAGTCAACCCGATAACAATTGCAATGGTTCCCACCGCGCGAGAGAAGTTCACCAGCCAGGTCTGCGGAGCCTCGCCAAGCCTCGCTTCCAGCTTCCCTTCCCGCGACAGCCGCTCATACTCCAGTGGCCTTTTGTGCTTGAACTCTTCTTCGCTTTCAACGCCCGTAAACACCACCATGTCCATCGGAAAACTATCCGGGCGCAGGTGCGTATTGACAAAGTGAATGGAGAAAATGAACAGGATCGCCAGCAATCCTTCTTCACTGTGAATCACCAGAACCGCATTCAAAGCCCATCCCGGCAGAAAGTGCGCAAAGAAGGGAGCGAACCACATCGCATACCCTGAGAAGCCGATCACGATCATGCCCCAGAACACCGCCCAGTAGTCGAACTTCTCCCAATAGGCGTAGCGGTCGAACTGCGGCCGCTTGCCCAGTCCCACAAACCAGCGCAAATGCGACACCAGGTCCTTCACGTCCTTCCAGTTGGCAACCATCGATGTCGGGCCCCAGAAGATTCCCTTCTGCCGATGCAGGATGCCCTGCTGGAAAATCTCTTTCACGTGCAGCAGAAACGCGATCGTCAGCACCACTGCGCAAAGCTTGTGAAAGAAGAGAATGGCCCCGAATCCGCCCACGCCTTTCGCAAGCCCGCGCGCCCAGATGCTCTCGCTGAAGCGCAATGGCAAGCCCGTTCCGGCCAATCCCAGAAACGTGGAGAACAGTACCGCGTGCATGTACCTCTGCTCGTGCGTAAAGCGGGTAAAGTACCGTCCCTTCGCCGGCGCCTGCGTGGCGGTGATTGTCGCTTGCTCCAAATCAGGCATCTTTGCCTCCCCCGTTCGACTTCTCCTTGATCTGGTTGTAGCGCGCGCGGATCAACCAAAGAATCGTATGGATGATGAAGAATGTAAGCACGCCGGCCAGCAGCAGGTTCATGAACAGCCGAACGAAATAAATCTCTGGGTTCAGCTTGCGATCGTGCGCATTGGCGTGCGGCTGGTACTGCACAAAACTTATGTTCGCGCCCTTGTGGCAGGCGCCGCAGGTCTTCACCAGGTTGGCCTTGTTCACCGGCGAGCGCGGATCGGAGGCGGGCAGAATCTCGTGCGCTCCGTGGCAGTCCCAGCAGCGCGCCGTTTCAACGTAGCCGCCCAGCGATCCCAGTTGCGAGTGGAAAGTGTCGCGATAAGTTGAAAGCTTATCCGTATGGCACGACCCGCAGATCGGCGTCGATTGCATGCGGAACTCCGCTTCGGTAGGCTGCAGAATCTCGTGCGCAGTATGGCAGTCGGTGCAGACCGGCGCTTTGTTGTCGCCCTTGGCGATGCCCTTGCCGTGCGCTCCGCCCATGTACTCGTCGTTGATCTTGGCGTGGCATTTTCCGCACGTTTGCGGAATGTTGGCCTTGAACGTCGGGCTCTGCGGATCCTTGTGGCTGAGGATGTGGTGCGAGCCGTGGCAGCTTTGGCAGTTTGCCGCCACCAGCAACCCTTCCTTGCTCAGCGCAAACCCGTGGATCGAGTCCATGTACTTGGGATACACGCTGGGCAGGCCGTGCTTCTTGGCCATCCCGTCGCCGCTGTGGCACTGTCCGCAGGTATTCGGAACGTTCAGCGGATAAACAGCCGAACGCGAATCGGTCTTCGGAAAAATCTTGTGCGCGCTGCCGTGGCAGCTCGTGCACGGATGATCTTTTGCGTCGGCGTGCACACTGCCAGCCAGGCTTGCGGCCTGGTCTGCGTGGCAATTCTTGCACTCCACCTTCGCCACCTGCTCCGGGTGCGGGTACTCCTTGATGTTCGTGTGGCAATCGTTGCACTTCAGGCTGCCATGGATGCTGTCGCCGAACACCTTGCCGTCAACGGCGATGCTGTGCCCGTTAGCGTCCGTCATGCTGGCGTCGCCATGGCACGCCAGGCAGTCAGTTTGCGCCACCAGCCGGGCCGGACAAAACAGCAACGCCGAGGCAAACGCCACCGCCCAAACTCCCGCTCCGATCGCCCTCTGCGCCACTCTCAAGTTCCGGAGTGGCTCCCCTGCCCTCTGGTCTCTTCCTGCTCCTGCGGCTTCCGCCATCCTGCCGTCTTCCTTCTCCTGGAACCAGAGAAATTGAGCCCCTGATGCCGGGTTGCGGCCCCCGCCTCCTGAAGGCCGTGCTGCTGCTTTTTTCTTCCTTGAGAACACGCTTCCCCGAAATTTCCCGCAGTGACAGGTATCACAAGGCTCTTAAAAATCAATCCCGAAGATCGTTTCCACTGCGGAACGACCTAACTCACACCGGCGATGCATATAGAGGCTTGCAGCGCTCAATCCTGCAATAAACGCGCGGTGTAGCGGGCCAATGCGCCCTCGTGCATTCTCATGTTCCTGCCCTTCCTTTTACACAAGGCGCTCGTGATGTGGGTCACATGCCGAGGCGTGCCTGACAAGCCACAATTGAACCGCTGATTGAGGACACTTCCATGGCCACGCCTGTGGTTTCTGAAACCAAAACCATGCTCACATTGCCTGGTGACGCCGTACGCCAGATCCAATGGCGATTCGCCGATCGCTTTGACCTGCAAATGCTCGTTCAGTCCGCTCGAACAGTGGCTCGCGGAACGGTCGCCCGCCTTGTCGCCGCCGGTGAACGCAACACCCACGAGTGGACCGCCGCCAAGAACGGTATGTTCGATGCATTTGACCGTTCAGGCATCACGGCCGCATTCATGGAGCCCGAAGAGGGTGGCTTCATCATCGGCCCCAAGAACCTCGCCCTGTCGCTGGCTGCGTTTGAACTGGCATGGGTCGATGGCGGCGCCGCCACCGCCAGCCTGGCCAGCTTCCTTGCGCTTGCGCCCATCCACGAGCGCGGCACCCGCGAGCAAGTGGCGAAATATAAGAGTCTCGCCGCTCCGCCACAGCCCGGCGAAAGCCGCAAGCCATGGCGCGGCGCATTCGCCCTCACTGAGCCCATCCCTTACGTCGGCGTCGACACCGGCATGCTGAGCGGCCGCATGAGCATCGCCGAGTGGAACCAGGGCGAAGAGCCACTGCTGCAAGTGGACAAGCGCGGGCGCTTCATCACCGGAATCGCATTCGCCAACTTCGTCACCGCCGCCGTCATGTCTGAAGATCCTCGCATCAAGGGAAGCTGCGTCATCATCCTTGAAGAAGGAGACCCCGGCAGCTTCGATCGCGGAACTCCTACCAGGAAGCTTGTTCACCAGCTTTCTTCCACCGGCGATCCCATCTTCAACCTCAAGGTTCCCGCCAGCCGCATCGTCGGCGGCTACACGGTGAAGGACGGCGTCATCGTTCCGAACTACAACCACGGCGAAGTGATTGAAGCAGTCTTCCGCCGCACGCGCGTGCCCGTCGGCCTCATGACCGCCTCCAAGCTGCTCTCCGCTGTCGAGCCTGTCATTCGCTATCAGCGCCAGCGTTTCCGCGGCGCCGAGGGCTCCAGGCCCGGCTCCATCCGTTACGAACAAGGCATCCAGCAACGCGAAGACGCGCTGCACCGCCTGGTGGATGTGTGGGCCACCGGCGAAGCTGCGGCGTCGCTCGGCTTTGCCGCCGCGCGCCTCTTTGACGCGCTCGATCCGCTCGAAAAGAGCAAGACCGCAGTCCTCAAGGAACAAGGCATCCAGGGCGGCCGCGCCGAAATCAAGGCCCTGCGCGATAGCGAGCAGAAGGCCATCCTGCTGCTCTCGCTCAAGCCCGGCGATCCCCGCCGCGCCGGGCTCGAAGCCGATCCGCTCGTTCAATTCGTCCTGCTCGACGCCGAAGCCAATGTGCTGTGCCCGGCAACCAAGCTCTGGAACACCGGCCACGGCGCCAACATGCTGCGCGAAGCCGTAAGCCTTATGGGCGGATACGGCATCACCGAGGACTGCCCCGGTTTCCTGGCCAACAAGTGGATGGACGCTCAGCTTGAAGCCACTTACGAAGGCCCCGAGGCCGTGCAGCGCCGCCAACTCACCGTCACCATGACCTCTGAGCTGTTCCTCGCCGAGTTCCGCGCCTGGACCCGCGAAATGCGCCGCATCGCTTCCGATCATCCGGGAACCGGCGCATGCACGCTGGCGTCGGCCATGAACCTGTGGCTGTGGACGATCAATCACCTCCAGAAAGCCACTGACCCGGCCGGCAACAAGCTCTACCACGGCCAGCGCCAGGGCGTAACCTTCGCCCTCGCCGATGCCCTCTGCTGGCTCTTGGCCTCGCGCGCGCAGATTCTCGACGTGCTCGAGCTCGAAGCCCGCGGCGAAACCGATGCGGTAGCCTCCGAAGGCCTCGCCGGTACCGTCCAGTTCCTCAGCGATCTCTGCCACGTGCAGTCAGCGCAGGCAGCCGGAGAAGCATCGCGCATCTGCGCGGAGCTGGTCTTCGGCTACAACTGCCACCCCTCGTGGGACGAAGAGGAACACCGCAGTTGCTTCCTCTCTAGCGAGCTCGAAGCCTTCGAAGAAACCATGCCCGGCATCTCCGCCATGGCTGTTGACGTCATCGCGGCCGATGGCACTCATCCGCTCAAAGCCGGCCCCTGCGCCAGTTGCACGGGCTCGGCCGAATTCCTTCGCCTGCAGAGCAAGCTCACCACCTGCCTGAGCGGTGCCCGCCTCGCCAAGGATCGCGCAGCCGAAACCGTAAGCAAGGTCATGATCCCTGAAGCCCTGGACTACCCGGCATGAGCACTGAGTTCGACAAGTCAAACGCTCCTTGTACTGAAACGTTGCCCCACGTAGAGGGCACGCGTCAGTCAATGGAAGTCGACATCGCATGCGTTGGGTTCGGCCCCGCAACCGGCGGCTTTCTCACCACCCTCACGCAGGCGTGGAACAATAATCCCGCCGATCCCGCCTTCGAAAGCAAAGTCGTACCCGGCATGCCTCTGCAGGTGCTCTGCTACGAGCGTGCCGACGATCTCGCCGCGGGCGTCAGCGGCGTCGTAACGCAGGCACGCGGCATCGGCGCCAGCTTTCCCGCGCTGAACCCCGCTGAAATTCCAATGGCTGCCAATGTGACCAGCGAGCGCGTGCTCTATTTGCTCGATCCCATCGGCGCCAGCCGGCGTTCCTCGCTCTTGCGCTTCGGAGATGGGCTGCTTCGCCTCGGCGGGCGCCTGCTGCTCAAAGACCACGCCTTCGAACTGCCGTGGACTCCAGCCTTCCTCAACAAGCACGGCGGGCTCGTCCTCTCCATCGGCCAGTTCAACCAGTGGGTCGCGTCGCAGCTTATGGCCAGCGGCCTTGTCCAGATATGGCCCGGCACGCCGGTAAGCGCGCCAATTCGCGAGGGCGAAGCCGTCGCCGGTCTCCGTCTCGCCGATCAGGGTGTGGACAAGTTCGGTTGCCCCGCCGACGGCTACATGCCCGGCATGGACGTGCGCGCCCGCCTCACCGTGGTGGGCGATGGACCGGTGGGGCAGGTTTCCAGAGCGCTCAACCAAAACCAGGGTCGGCCGCAGGCCCAGGACTGGGCACTGGGCATGAAGTTCGTGATCGAACTACCCGAAGATTCCGGCACAGAGCAGCTTGTTCCCGGCACCGTCTGGCACACCTTCGGCTATCCCGAGCCTGAAATCTTCGGCTTCATGTATGTGCATCCGGGCCGGCTCGTCTCGGTCGGCATCTTCGTGCCCTCATGGATGAGCGACCCATCGCGCACCGTCTACCGCTATCTGCAGCACTACATCCAGCACCCGGCGCTCTGGAGTGTTCTCAAGAACGGAACCCTGCGCTCGTGGGGCGCGAAATCTCTTGAAGAATCCGGCCGCCGCAATGAGCCCCCCCTCACCGGCAACGGCTTTGCCCGCATCGGCGAGGGCTCAGGTTCCACCAACATGCTCACCGGCTCCGGCGTTGACGAAGCCTGGACAACCGGCATGCAGCTTGGCGAAGCCGTCCTTGAACTGCTGCGCGCAGGCAAGCCCTTCACGCACGAAAATCTCTCCGCCACGTATGAAGCGCGCCGCCGCGCCAGTTGGGTTGAGCGCGGAGCCCGCGAAGCCGAAAACGCCCGCGACGGCTTCCACGGCGACATCGTCAAGGGCCTCTTCGGAATGGCGCTTGCCGGACTCACCGGCGGCCGCCTCTCACTCAAAGCGGAAACGCCCGCTGCCCAACACCAGATTCGCCCCTTCGCAGCGGACTCGCCAGAGCACCGGCAACTTGAACAGGCCGCGCAGCTCGCCAACTCCGAGGGCCGTTCGTTGCACGACGCCCTGCTCAGCGTTCGCGGCTGGCCAGAGATTCCGTACGACGGCCGTCTGCTCGTCACGCAGCAGGATGCGCTCCTGATCGGCGGCAAGGTGCAGGCCATGCCCGGCTTTGCCGATCACGTCCGCTTCCGCGACCTGAAGCTATGCGCCGACTGCAACGAAAAAACCTGCGTGGCCATGTGTTCCGGCCAGGCCATCACCGACGGAGCCGACGGCCTGCCCGCCTTCGAACGCGAAAAATGCGTCCACTGCGGCGGCTGCCTGTGGAATTGCGCAAGTGACAACGTAGAGTTCCGCGCCGGCACAGGAGGCCTCCATTCAGCAGAAAACTAGAGAAGCAGCTTTCAGTTATCAGTTGTCGGTGGGTGCCCCATCCTTCGCGCTCTTTGCGAAGGGTGGGATACCGCGAACGATAGTTATCCCAATCTCGACTTCCCACAAATCTGGGTGCCCAGGTCCGCGGCCCCCACGGACGGGTCCATGTCCGTGGGGTGGAGATCTCGATTTTGAGACCTGGGAAGGCGCGAACCTACGCAAGCATTATCAAGATACAGAGTTGAAACAGAATCGGAGAAGGCAAGGAAACCGCAATGGCAAATGCATTCCACATTGTAGTTTGCGCGGGAATCGTTCCAGATCCTCTGCAAACACTGGAGCCGCTGACGCAGCCAACCGGCCCCGGTCTCAAAAACGAAATTGTCCTACCCGCGGTCCTCGACCCGTGGGCGGCCTGTGCGCTGTATGAAGCCGCCAACCTTGTTGCAAAGAATCCCGGCAGCAAGCTGTGGCTAGTCTCGCTCGGACCGAAAGCAAAACTGCAGCAGGTCATGATGACTGTCGCGCAGAAAGTTGCATTCGAGCTCGTCCCCATCGACGGCCCCATCGGCGGATTTCCCGATGCGCACTCAACCGCCGCAGCGATTGCTTCCGCCATTGAAGCCATTCCAGAACTCAAGAGAACGGAGTTCCTGCTCTTCGGCGGATGGGAATCCGCGACCCGCGGCGCTGGCGTCACGCTCCAGATCGTCGGCGAGCGCCTCGGCATCACCGAGCAATTCCAGGGCGTCGATCAGATTGAACTGCGCGACGACGGCTCCTTTGAAGTGCTGGAACGCATCGAGGGCGGCCGCCACCAGGTCTCAGTCTGCGCAAGCGCGCCGGCCGTGCTCGGATGGGCCACCGGCAACCTGCCCGAGCCGCGCAACAACCCGCAAATCGGCATGGCCAACATGCGCACCATGATGCCCGTCTTGCAAAAGGCCAAGGCCGCAACTCTCGACGCCAACGGCCTCAGCTACATTGGGGTCAGCCTGCCCAAGCAGCAGCGCACCACGCGCGTCGTCAAGGACATGACGCCCGATCAGATCGCCGCCGAACTCGCCGAGTGGATTGGAGCCGAATAATGGAAAACATTCTTGTACTCACCCACGCAGACGAATCCGGCTCCGCACTCACCCGCGCATCGCTTGAAGCCGTAACCGCCGGAATGGAACTCTCCGCCCGCCTCGGTGCGCCGCTCGCAATCGGCATCATCGCCCCTGACGTCGCGCCGGCCAATTCGTTGGCTGCAACCGGTGCACGCCTTCTCGCAGTCTCCAGCGAAGCTCTCTCCCAACCGCGCTACGCCACCGATGCCGCAGCCAGCGAAGCGCTTTGCCGCGCAGCAGGCGCAACCATCGTCCTTGTTCCCCCCGGCGCCCGTCTCTCGCGCGTGGCCGCCGGCGTAGCGCACCGCCTCGGCGGAGTAGCAGACACGCACATCACCGCCATCGGCGGAACGGACATCATCGAAGCCACCCGCTGGTTCTATCGCCAGCGCATTGAAGTCGTGCTAAGCCGCAGCACGCGCCCCTGGATCATTGTGCTGGATGCAGGCACCAACTCAGCGTACGCAGGCGCGCCCGGCACAGCAAGCGTAGAACAAATCGCCGTCGAGCTACCATCCACGCGCACCACCGTCACCGGCATCCGCGCCCCCAGACAGGACGAGCAGACCATCCGCCCCGATGCGCGCATGCTCTTCGTCGCCGGAGCAGGCTGGACCAAGAAGCAGCCCGACGGCCAGATCCACACCGCCGAAGCCGCCAACCTCATCCTCGGCTTTCTGCGCTCCACCTCGGCATCGCTCGGCAGCAGCAAGTCGCTCGTCGATCAAGGCGGCGAAGGAAACTCCGTTCTTCCCTTCCTGACGCATCTCAACCAGATCGGACAGACCGGCGCAACCCCGCGCCACGCCAGGGGCCTTTCAACCTGCTGCCACGGCGAAGAGCCGCACGTAGTAGGCTGGCGATTCATCACCGAGCGCCGCGCCATCTCGCTCGATCCCAACTGCGGATGGACGCGCGGCAAAGCCGACGTCGTCTACGTAGCCGACGCCTTCCCGGTAATCGCAAAGCTGAACGAACTGCTCAGCGCAAAGAGCTGAAAAGTTCGCGAGCAACTTAAGAGAATCATCCCTGCCACGGAACTGCGGATGCCCCATCCTTCGCGTTTTTTGCGAAGTGTGGGTTGCACGAAAGTGAGTTCTCCAGACACCTATTTCAAGTCCCAAGGCTCATGGGCGTGAAGGACGACGGTTCTCTTCCCCACATGCGCCGTTACATCCCGGTCGGTCTCGACGCCCACAATTTTTCCCCGGTCAATCCGCGCAAGAAATCCGCAGCGCCGATCGAACTCGAGCGCCGGCCGATCCTGATGCGGAAGCGTAATTGAAGTCCCCTCTCCGCCGACCATCGTTGCGCTAGTGTACGTATCGTCATCGACCGCACCAAGAACGGAAGTAAACCCGCGCGCAGTGCGCCGCAGGCTGCGCCGTACCTCCGCCGCCGGTGGCTGCCCGGCTGAACGTGGATACACAAACGTCTGCTGCACCGGATTTCGCGCCGCCGCACGCACGGCAAGCAGATCGCCGTATGTCGAGCGAATCGTCGGCCCGTCGGCCATCACCCGCGCATCGCCGCCCAGGTCAATAAAGTTCTCTTCGTCGCCCGTGCCATCGTACGAAGTAGAAGCCACGGCGCCCGTCACGTTCTTCATCAACGGCCTGCCGTCATCCACCAGCAATGGCCATGTCATCGCCCACTCATCCGCGTCGTCGCTTGTCTTGCGTGTCTCAGCGAGCACTCCGTCAGGCGTAATCCAAAGCTTTGTCTCAAACGAAGGCCCCGTGTGTCCGCCCAGCGGATGCCACTCAATGCTCCCGCGCACCAGCGCGGGATGCACAAACTCCGCGTGCCACTCCGCGCGATATTCACTCGAGAGGTCACCCATGCGGCGCCACTTCCCGTTCTGCTCGAACACAGGTGCAAACGTAACTCCACCCATTTCCGTCAGCGCGCCATCAGCCGGGCCCAGCCTCGAATCCCACCCCGCGCGGCTGAATCGCACCATGCCCAGAGGAGTCCAATAATTCCCGCTCGTCTTTTCAATCTGTCCGCGCAGGTTCATCTGCACCTGAATGCCGCCCGCATCGGCCATCACAGCATCGAAGCTCGAATCCAGCGCCAGTGCATAGCCGCCCAGCTCTGCAGGCGCAGGCTCCGGCGGAATCGCAAATCGCTGCGCATTGTAGAGTTCGGCAAGATGAAACATCAGAGAGCCTGTGTAGTTGCTGATGTGGCTCGCATCCTGGTAGCCGACTCTTAGCGCAGGATCGAAGTGGTTCTTCGTGATGTAGAACGACCCCGCCCAATCCCCGTCCGTGTGCCTGAAGCGCTGAATCTCCTCGAAGCCCAGATTTGAAGCCTCCTGGAACTGACCTGCCAGGTAGCGGTCCCCGCTTTGCCATGCCTCGTTCGCCAGCACCTGAAATGCAAGCGACTCGCCGATGTCGGCCCATACGTGGTCGTCGGTGCGGCCATTCGCCGCAAGCTCGCCAATGGGGTCCTGCAGCAGAAGCGCCGTCCGTCCGCCATCCAGAACGGTGGCGCGCATCTCGGCCGCGCTCGGCCCGTCGTATCCATCTGCCACCAGCGCCAGCAGATTGCCGCGGCCCACGACCTCCACGCTCAGCGTGTCCGGATCGCTGGAGCGGTCGTGATACAGGTGCCCTGGCGTCGGCACGATACGATCGCGCTGCTCCTCCTTCCAGCATTTCTCAATGAACCGCACCGCATCCTCATGCGGCACCAGTCCGGCCTTCGATCGCAGCCACTCCCCCTTCATCGCATACGTCATCCAGTTATTGCGGTTCGGGCCGACGATCTGCGCAATCGGAGTAGCAAGCCGCATGCGCCAGCGCTGCCACTCGTCCTCAGGAACAAGTCCGTGATAGACGTCGAGCGCCTCCGTCAACGCCGCAATGAAGAACTCGCCGTGCTGGTCGGGGATGGCCTGCCTGCCCTGCGCAAACTGATCTGTGCTGTGCTCCATGGCCGCGATGCCCCTGGGCAGAAGATCGCGCGCACGTCCAGCCTTCACGAGCGTCCCCACGGCATAAGCAAAGTACGGCGTCGCATACTGCACCTCGCGATGCAGATACACATCGATCACCGCACCGCTCGCGTCCTGATGCATCGCGCTGAAGCGGCAAAGTCCGTCAAGCGTGTCGAGATTCGAGTCGTGATCTGCCGGCGCTGCATGCCACGAACGCGCCCGCAGCCGATACGCATCCGGCGCTTGACCCAGCACGCCCACCGCAGACGCAAGCAGCGCAAAAGCAATGGATGAACGGAGAAACCAGTACACAGGAGTTCAATCTACCACCGGACCCGGGTGCCCGGGTGCCGGGTGCCCCATCCTTCCGCAGTCTCATCGCGGAAGGGTGGGATAGCACGACCCCCACCATCAGCACTGTCATGTTGAGCGACCGAAATGAAGTGCAGGGAGTCGAAACATCTGCGGCTGCCGGTTGCCCCATCCTTCCGCAGTCTCATCGCGGAAGGGTGGGATAGCACGAACCAGCGCCTAAATCTTCAGCCGGGTGCCCCATCCTTCGAGCGTTCTTTTGCTCGAAGGGTGGGAGACCACAAAAGCCCATGAGACACAAAACACTTGAGCTGAAATTGCTCTGGCCAGGTCATCCACTCTTCCCCATCCGCATTTGGCCAGCCCGTTCATCCCGGAGGGATGATCGACAATAGCCCAGGGTGAAACCCTGGGAAGGCAGACCAAAGTAGATGACAGAGCCCCGGAGGGGCGGTGCGAATAGGATCTGGTGCCCCATCCTTCGAGCGTTCATTGCTCAAAGGATGGGAAACCACAGAAGCCCATGAGCCTCGCAAACACTTGAGCTGAAATTGCACAGGTGCCCCATCCTTCCGCAGTCTCATCGCGGAAGGGTGGGATAGCACGAACCAGCGCCTAAATCTTCAGCTCCGCCGGAATCGCCAGCGTGCCCATGATCTTTTCCATCGCCTGCTCGTCCTTCGCAATCGTCTCCAGCAGCTTCGCCTTCAGCGACTCGCGCTTGCCGTAAAGCCGCAGCGGCTGCGGCGGATTGTGCAGCAGTTCCTTGCCCACCAGCGCCCGCACAACGAACGGCATGTACGACGAGTAGTCGCCCTGCATGCTCACCGTCTGCGTCGTGTACGTCTCCGGGTTCACCTTGCCCCACGACACCGCCTCCGCCGGTTCGCATGATGACAAGCTGCCGTCCGTCACCGGCGAGGAAACAATCTGCGCATCGTAGTCGTATCCGCGAATGTTCGAGAGGAAGAAGATCTGCGACAGCGCCGGCTCCGGTTGCAGCGAATAGTTCTTCGGCACGCCGCCGCCGAGAATCATCACGGCAATTGACTTCGCATCGGACTCGAACAGGCCCCAATAGTGGTAGGCGCACGACTCGAAGACATCTTCGTGCAGATCGTAATCGAATCCGTACTTGAGCTTGCCAAGCCGCTGCAACGCCCACAGCTTCACCGAATTCAAAAACATGCTGCCGTCGGCCGGCGCGCCCACAAACACCGGCAACTCCATCTCCGCACAGGTGCTCAGCAAACCGGGCTCAACCCCAAGCGCCTTTTCGCGCCGCGCGAATTCCTTCCCAAGCAGGTAATTGCGCTCGGTGGTCGTCATTCGCTTCTGAAACTCGGGCCGCTGCAGAATCTCCGTCGCCACAGCGTCCTGGTCGAACAGAATCTGCTCGTCGAACCCCGTATCGGCAACGCGAATCACGCCATTCTCGCGCAGCTCGGCGTCGTCGCCAAACAAAGCCACTTCGCGGATCGGCCGCTCGTCGTTCTTGCGCAGGCAGTCGTGCCCGTCGTGGTAGCAGATCGCATCAGTCACCGTGATATACGCTGTATTCGCCGCCTTGATAAACGGAATCAGCCACGCGCGGTGCTGATCTGAAACCGTAATAGGCCCGGCGCAAGTCACCACCAGCGGAATCCTCTTCTCGATCACCTGCTTCATCGCCTCATACACGCGCCGCAGGTAGGCGCCGCCGAACGCCGGAAGCGCCGCCTCAAAAACCTCGCCAAGATTCTGGCATTCTGTAACCGGCTTACCGGTCACCGGCGCGCCCATCAATCCGTTGGTGGAACATTTGGTCATGGCTCAAATCTCCTCTTTCAGTATCCGATACTTGTTGCTCGCAGCCTCACAGCCAGGCGCATGCAGGCACGGTCATTCAATAGAAATTCATCTCTTTGCGGTTGCTGCGAGCTGCCTTATTCGCCCAGCGGGATCGGAACCTGCTCCACGATCTCCAACCCGAAGCCTTCGAGCGCGGGGATATGCATCGGCGTGTTCGACAGCAACCGGATGCGGCGAATGCCGAGGTCTGACAGTATCTGGCCGCCAAGGCCGATGGCGCGCAGAATGCGCCCGCTGCGAGCCTGTGAGCCTTCGCGTGCGCGCAGTTCCTGGTGAAGAATCACGCGGCCGGAGCGCTCTTCACGCTCTTCGGCCGGCACAACCGTTCCGCCCGGCCCAAAAGCAGCAGATGGCGTGTGGTCAATCTCAAAGCCGCGCGAAGTGTTGTGCAGGTACAGCACCACTCCGCAGCCCTCTTCCGCAATCATGCGCAGGGAGCGGTCCAGCGTCTCGCGGCAGCGACAGTCGGCCGCGAACACATCGCCCGCCGTGCAGCGCGTGTGTACCCGAACCAGAACCGGATGCGGACATGCCGGCCGCGCCTCACCCAGGCCGTTCGCCAGGACGGCGGAGCCCTCATGAAATGCCGGGCAGCCCGGGCACAGATCGCCGCGCACCAGCGCGATGTGGCTTTCGCCTCCGTTCACTTCGCTTTCGTACGCAATCATGCGAAACTCGCCGTAGCGCGTTTGTACCGTTGTTTCGCCCGCGCGGATAATATAGCGCTCATTGCGCAGCCGGTATCGGATAAGCTCGGCGACGGTCAGCATCAGCAACCCGTGTTCCTTGCAGAACGGAATCAGGTCTGGAATGCGGGCCATCTCGCCGTCGTCGCGCATGATCTCGCATATCACGCCTGAGGGATCCAACCCCGCCAACCGCGCCAGGTCAACGGACGCCTCCGTTTGTCCCGCGCGCACCAGCACTCCTCCCTGGCGGGCACGCAGCGGAAATACATGCCCCGGACGCGCCAGGTCGCTGCTCGTCGCTTTCGGATTAATCGCCGTCCTGATCGTATGCGCGCGGTCCGTCGCTGAAATCCCGGTCGTCACGCCCTCACGGGCTTCGATCGTCTCCGTAAACGCCGTTCCAAACCGCGAAGAGTTCTGCTGCGTCATCGGAAACAGCCGCAGATGGTCGGCGCGCTCTTCCGTGAGCGTAAGGCAGATAAGCCCGCGCCCGTAGCGCGCCATAAAGTTAATCGCTTCAGGTGTCACGTGCTCGGCTGCCAGTGTCAGGTCGCCCTCGTTCTCGCGATCCTCGTCGTCAACCACAACAACCATGCGGCCGGCTCGAATCTCGGCTACGGCGCCGGGCACATCGGTGAACGGCGGTTCTATGTTGCGCGCTTGACTGGGCATGTCGGCCTTTCCTATTCTCGCCTACGGCAGCGACAAACACCAAAACACCTCGACGGCGGCAAACCGAACTTCCTCCCTAAACAGCAAAAGCGCTGCCCGCGGGCAGCGCTTTTGAAATCCAATGGAAAATGAGTGGCCTACAACGTCGATTCGATTTCAAATCCCCAGGCCTCGAGAAGCGCCTCGGGGATGTACTTGGAATTCTTATTCCGCCGCGCCCATTCGCGAAGGCGAGTCGACCGAATGTACTGGTCTGGGGGCAACTTAAACTCCTTCACGATCTGTTCGAAGGAGGTGACAGTGGGCACAACGGGGCCGATGGGCTCCGGCTTGCCCCAATTAGGATTTCCACGACGCTTTGCCATTGGTGTTATGTCCTTAATGAGGAGTAGATTGTTCGCGCGCTCATGGACGAGGATGGGGGATCCGATCAGTCCAGAGCAATTGATTACTTTCTTATTTTACGAATTTTTTCTTCAAAAATCAATAGAGGGACCACTTAAATTGCTGAGGATCTGGTGCAGTAAAAAAGCGCGAATTTCTCCATAACGACATCATCCTAAAGCATTTGAATGAATATTTACTAGAATATAAACTCCGGCTGGTTACTATAAATCTCCAGTTTTCCACTGTGATGCTGGAAACCTCCCGGTAACCGGTGCAAGTATACTCCCATGACAACATTTCAAAAGGCTCTTGCGGCCATTTTGCTGGCCATCGCCTGTGGCAGTGCGCAGTCCCATGCCGTAGAGATGAAAGTGAGCCGCCAGGCTCTTGAACGGACCCTGCAACAGCAGCTCTTCGGTGGGCCCGATGGCCGCTACTACGTTAAGGGCTCTCCGCAATCCGCCTGCTTTACTTACGCTGACAATCCGCAGCTCGAATTCGTCCAGGACAGAATCATCGTCAAAGTCAAAACGCACTCGCGTCTCGGGACCGCGCTGAGAGGCTCCTGTCTCGGCTTGTCGATCTCTGTGCCGGCTGAAGTTTCGCTCGCGCCCGACGCTGAAGGCGAGACCATCGGATTTCGCGATGCGCGCCTCGATCATGTATCCGAACAGAAAGAGCTCAACTTCATCCTCAATCCGTTTCTCAGCCGGCAGGTGCCGTCGCACATGAAGGTGAACGCCGCCGATCTGCTGCGCAAAGCCCTCGAAGGGTCCACCGCGGCCTCAGGCTACAAGGTCACCCTCGACCGGCTGAAAGTCCACTCCATTCAGATCGCCGGCGACTACCTCGTAGTGGACGTGGATGGGGACCTGAGCGTACAGTAGCTTCGACTTCAATCAGTAATCCAACTCGAAGCTGAGCCGCAAGGCTCACGGGAGCGGAACCATGATGACTCGTCGTGATTATTTGAAGCAGGCCTCTTTGGCGGCATGCACTCTTGCAATCTCCGGCGCGCCGGCATTCGCAGAAGGGCCGGAACCAATCAGCGGAAAGGCGTCGCTGAAGGAACACGGCGCCAGGCGCGGCATCCTCGCAGGCTGTGCGGTCGGCGCCAGGCAGTTGCCCGACGAATCATTCCAGCGCTTGCTCGCGGAGCAATATGACCTCGTCGTGTCAGAAAACTCCATGAAGTTCGGGCCGCTCTCGCCCAAACCCGGTGAATACAACTGGGCAGACGCCGATGCGCTGGTTGACTTTGCGCAAAAGCATCAGATGAAGATCCGCGGACACAATTTTGTCTGGCACAATCAACTGCCCGTGTGGTTCAAGGACACCGCGACCAAAGACAACGCTAAGAAGATCATGGTGGACCACATCAACACCGTGGCCGGTCGCTATAAAGGCAAGATCCATTCGTGGGATGTAGTGAACGAGGCCATTAATGTCGGCGACGGCATGCCTGACGGGCTGCGCAAGAGCCCGTGGTACGAACTCATTGGGCCGGAGTATCTCGATATCGCCTATCGAACTGCGCGCGCAGCCGATCCAAAAGCCAAACTCACTTACAACGACTACAGCATCGAGAACGACAGCGAAGGCGATGCCAAAAAACGCGCGGCCACGCTGGCTCTCCTCAAGCGCTTCAAGGCCAGCGGCACGCCTATCGATGCGCTCGGAGTGCAATCGCACATTCATGCCGGAACCGGCGAGACATACGGCAAGGGACTGCGCGAGCTCATCTCAGGAGCGCAGGAACTTGGCCTTGAGGTGTACCTCACCGAGCTCGACGTGAACGACGACGGCATTCAGGACGACGATCCCGCCGTTCGCGATCGCGCCGTTGCCGCCGTGTACAAGGACTTCCTCGGCATCGCGCTCGAGAACAAGGCAGTAAAAGCCGTGCTCACCTGGGGCGTCACCGATAAGGCCACCTGGCTGAACGGCAACCGCGAGCATCGCCAGAAGCATGCCAACCGCGGCCAGAGGCCATTGCCGTTTGACGACGATCTGAGGCCGACTCCAGCGTTCTTCGCCATGCGCGACGCATTCGACAAAGCACCCAGGCGCTAATCGATGACTCGCCGGCGGGGGTGAGCTCGATCTCCCTCTGAACTCGGGTGCCCCAGGTCTCGCTTCTGAGACCTGGGACAGCAC
>Ga0335085_10004752_pt1 | contig 22268 bp, 20 predicted proteins | sample Lox_Sample_45_FD_206712 | JGI IMG/M metagenome (GOLD analysis project Ga0335085, IMG submission 206712) | Soil microbial communities from Loxahatchee National Wildlife Refuge, Florida, United States - Lox_Sample_4.5 | ecosystem: Environmental > Terrestrial > Soil > Wetlands | place: USA...
CTCGATCAGGCTGCCGTTCGCCTGGCGCGGGAACACGCCCTGAGCGATCCCGGTGATGATGAACGGATACACGAGACCGGTGATCACCGACAGCACGACGAAGAGCAGGACGGCGGGTTTCAGTTCTTTCCACATGGCGGATTCCTCCTAGGCGAGCCCGAGCGCTACGAGCAGCATGTCGATCAGCTTGATGCCGACAAACGGGACGATCACGCCGCCGATCCCGTAGATCAGCACGTTGTCGCGCAGCAGCGGGCCCGCGCCGATGGGCCGGTAGCGCACGCCCTTCAGCGCGAGCGGGATGAGCGCGATGATGATGAGCGCGTTGAAGATGACCGCGGACAGGATCGCGCTATTGGGCGTCGCCAGGCGCATCACGTTGAGCGCGTTCAGCTGCGGGTAAGTCGCCGCGAACGCCGCCGGAATGATGGCGAAATACTTGGCGACGTCGTTCGCGATCGAGAACGTGGTGAGCGCGCCGCGCGTCATCAGCAGCTGCTTGCCGGTCTCGACGATCTCGATGAGCTTGGTCGGGTTGGAGTCGAGGTCGACCATGTTGCCCGCCTCCTTCGCCGCCTGCGTGCCGGTGTTCATCGCCACCGCGACGTCGGCCTGCGCGAGCGCCGGCGCGTCGTTGGTGCCGTCGCCGGTCATCGCCACGAGCCGCCCCTGCCCCTGCGTGTCGCGGATGAGCTTGAGCTTCGCCTCGGGCGTCGCCTCGGCGAGGAAGTCGTCGACGCCCGCTTCGGCGGCGATCGCGGCCGCGGTGAGCCGGTTGTCACCCGTGATCATCACGGTGCGAATCCCCATGCGGCGCAGCTGGGCGAAGCGTTCCTTGATGCCGCCCTTGACGATGTCCTTGAGCTCGATCACGCCGAGCACGCGGCCCTCGCCCGGGCCCATCTCCGCGACGACGAGCGGGGTGGAGCCGCGGCGCGCCACGTTGTCGACGATCGTCAGCACCTCGGGCGGGAACGGCCAGCCCTTGGAATCGAGCCAGGCGTGGATGGAGTCGGAGGCGCCCTTGCGGATCTGGCGCTCGCCGATGTTCACGCCGCTCATGCGCGACTGCGCCGAGAACGGCACGAAGGTCGCCCCGAGCGACTTGATGTCGCGCTCGCGCAGGTTGAACTTCTGCTTCGCGAGCACCACGACCGAGCGCCCCTCCGGCGTCTCGTCGGCGAGCGACGCGAGCTGCGCCACGTCGGCCAGCTCCGCCTCCTTCACGCCGCTCGCGTGCAGGAAGTTCGACGCCTGGCGGTTGCCGAGCGTGATCGTTCCCGTCTTGTCGAGGAGCAGCACGTCGACGTCGCCCGCAGCCTCCACGGCCCGTCCGGAGACGGCGATGACGTTGGCGCGCAGCATGCGCCCGATGCCGGCGAGGCCGATCGCCGACAGAAGCCCGCCTATCGTGGTCGGAATCAGGCACACGAGCAACGCGACCAGGACCGTGATGGTCACCGGGTTTCCGGTCTTGGTGATATCCACCGCGTAGATCGAGAACGGCAGCAGTGTGACCGTCGCGAACATGAAGATGAGCGTCATCTTCACGAGCAGGATGGTTAGCGCGATCTCGTTGGGCGTCTTCTGCCGGCGGGCGGCCTCGACCATCGAGATCATGCGGTCGAGGAAGGACTCGCCCAGGTTCACCGTGACGCGCACCACCAACCAGTCGGAGAGCACGCGCGTCCCTCCGGTCACGGAGCAGAAATCTCCCCCCGATTCGCGGATCACTGGGGCGGACTCGCCCGTGATCGCGGACTCGTCAACCGAGGCGACGCCTTCGATCACCTCGCCGTCGGCCGGAATGAAATCGCCCGCCTCGACGAGGAACACGTCGCCCTTCTTGAGCGTAGTGGAGGCGACGCGCGACCAGTTGGCCGTCCTCTGCGGCTTGTCGAGCTTCTTCGCCATGGTGTCGCGCTTGGCGCTGCGCAGGGCCGCGGCCTGTGCCTTGCTGCGGCCTTCGGCCACCGCCTCGGCGAAGTTCGCAAACAAGACCGTGAACCACAGCCACAGGGTCACGGCGAGGATGAACAATGCGGGAGCCTCGCCCTTCCCGGCGAGCGCCTGGATCCACAGGATGGTCGTGAGGAAGCTACCGATATAGACGACGAACATCACCGGGTTCTTCCACTGGTATTGCGGCAGCAGCTTGACGAAGGAATCGGCGAGCGCCTCGCGCAGGATGCCCCGCGTGACCAGCGCGCGGGGAGGGAGGGGATGGGCAAGTGCCTGGGTGCTCATGGCGGAAAGACTCCTGGAATTGTTCTGCGCGACTACTTCGCGCCGTACAGCACGAGATGCTCGACGATCGGCCCGAGCGCGAGCGCCGGGAAGAACGTCAGCGCGCCGATGATGACGACCACGCCGAGGAGAAAGAAGATGAACAGCGGCGTGTGCGTGGCCAGCGTCCCGGCGCCGGCCGGGACCTTCTTCTTGGTGACCATCGAGCCGGCGAGCGCGAGCACCGGAATGATTATCCAGTAGCGCGCGAAGAACATGACGGTACCGAGCGCGGTGTTGTAGAACGGCGTGTTCGCCGACAGTCCCGCGAAGGCGCTGCCGTTGTTGCCGCTCGCCGACGAGAAGCCGTAGAGGATCTCGGAGAAGCCATGCGCAGCCGGGTTGGCGACGCCCGCGCGCCCGGCGTCGGTCATCACGCCGATCGCGGTGCCGAAGAGCGCCGTGAACAGAGGAACGAGGACGCCTATCGACGCCATCTTGATGTCGAAGGCCTCGATCTTCTTGCCGAGGTATTCGGGCGTGCGCCCGATCATCAGCCCCGCGACGAAGACTCCGACGATCACGAGGAGGAGCATGCCGTAGAGGCCGGAGCCGACCCCGCCGTAGATCACCTCGCCTATCTGGATCAGCCACATCGGCACGAGCCCGCCGATCGGGGTGAACGAATCGTGCATCGAATTCACCGAGCCGTTCGAGGCGGCGGTGGTCGCGGTGGCCCACAGCGCGGAGTTGACCACGCCGAAGCGGGCTTCCTTGCCTTCCATGTTGCCGCCGGCCTGCGCGATCGAAGCGGTCTGATCGACGCCGAGCTTGGCCAACGCCGGGTTGCCCGCCTGCTCGGAGCCGACGCACACCGCGAGCAGCGCCGCGAACATGATGGTCATGGCGGCGAGGATCGCCCAGCCCTGGCGCCGGTCGCCGACCATCACGCCGAAGGTGTAGCACAGCGCCGCCGGGATCAGGAGAATGGCGAGCACCTCGAAGAAGTTCGACACCGGGGTCGGGTTCTCGTAGGGGTGCGAGGAATTGACGTTGAAGAAGCCGCCGCCGTTGGTGCCGAGCTGCTTCATGGCGATCTGCGAGGCGACCGGGCCGACCGCGATCACCTGCTCCTTCTGGACGGCCTTCTCCGTCACCGGATTGCCCTTCTCGTCCTTGACCGGCTGGCCGGCCGCGTCGAGCTTGGGGTTGTCGTACTCGACCGATTCGACGAGCGGCACCGTCTTGTACGCCGAGAGAGTTTGCGGCATGCCCTGGCTGACGAAGATCAGCGAGAAGACGACGCACAGCGGCAGCAGGATGTAGAGCGTGCCGCGCGTGAGGTCGACCCAGAAATTGCCGAGCGTCTGCGACGACTGGCGCGCGAAGCCGCGGATGAGCGCGACGAGCACCGCCATGCCGAGCGCGGCCGAGACGAAGTTCTGCACGGTCAGCGCGAGCATCTGCGTCAGGTAGCTCATGGTCGACTCGCCGCCGTAGCCCTGCCAGTTCGTGTTGGTGACGAAGCTCACCGCGGTGTTGAACGAAGAGTCGGACGAGACCGCGGACATCGCGGCCGGGTTCAGCGGAAGCAGCGCCTGCGCCCGCTGCAGGCCGTACACCGCGAGCAGGCCGATCAGCGAGAACCAGAGCACGGCGCCCGCGTACTGCGTCCAGCGCATCTCCTTCGAAGAATCGACTCCGCAGACGCGATAGATGAGCCGCTCGAGCGGCGCGAAGATCCGCACCACGGCGGAGCTGCCGTCGTAGACTGCCGCCATGTAGGTCCCGAGCGGCTTCGCCAGCGCGATCAGGACGATGACGTAGAAGAGTAGCTGCAGGACACCGTTGGCAGTCATCAGAATTTCTCCGGCCAGAGGAGCGCGATGAGGAGATAGACGAAAATCGCGGCGGCGACGGCGCCACTCAGAATGTAGACCCAGCTCATTGGCGCCCCCTCAGTTTCTCGAAGCCATAGACCAGCGCCGCGCTCACTGCGCAGAACGCCACGATCAGAACGATGTACACCAGATCCATGACTGCCTCCGATGGAAACCCGTTGAGATGCAACAATGCGCTCCGCGCGGGCGGCTGGATTTGACGGACATCAAACCGGCCCCCGCGGAACGCTGTGAAATGTAGGGCCTGGCCAATCAAGCCGGCGTAAAGACGGGCAGCCGGGGTGTAAAGAAAGCGTAAAGACGCCGCCCGGAGCTATGATAGGAGCAGCCGATCTCCCCCAACCCGCATATCAAGGAGGCAGCATGGACCGCAACGCCTACATCGAGAGCCTCAAGGGACAGCTGGACAAGTGGAACGCAGAGATGGCGAAGTGGGAAGCCCAGGCCACCAAGGCGCAGGCCAGCATGCGCGCCGAGTACGAGAAGCAGCTGAACGCGATGCGGGCTCACCAGCAGAACGCCGCGGATCAGCTGAGGAAGGTGCAGGCGGCCTCGGGCGAGGCCTGGACCGAGCTTCAGCGCGGCGCCGACGAGGCCTGGTCGGCGATGCGCAAGGCCTTCGAAAAGGCGAGCGAGCAGTTCAAGGCGGGCAAGAAGTAGCCGGCTAGCCTTTCGCGAGCATCGAGTCGAGGTGCTCGATGTCGTTGATGACGCGCCACTCGGAGGCGCCCGCGCCCTCGACGCGCTTCTGCCACGCGTCCAGCCGGCCGAGGTAGCGCCGCGGGTCGACGTTGTCGGTCTTGAGCTTGACGACGTTGAGCGCGACCACGCGAATGTCGGTCAGCTTGATCGGGAAGTCGCGGACGGTCACCTTGTCGAGCTCTTCCTGCATGTCCGAAAAGATGAGGATGGTCTTCCTCCCGGCGCCGGTCTCGTTCAGGAACTCCGCGCCCTGGATGAGGCCTCCGGTGATGTCGGTGTAGGCGCTGCCGTTCACGCTCTTCACGAACTCATCGATCTTGTCCTTGAAGGCGCGCTTCTGGACGTTCGCCTGCGAGGGGCGGTTGTCGAAGGTCACCTTGGCGATGATGTCCTTCTCGCTGAAGCTGCGGCTCTTCACCCGCGCGACCGCCAGCGAGTCGCCCGGCTGGAGCGTGCCGAGCAGGTAGTTGATGATGACCTGGGCCTTCCCGACCTCCTGTGCGTAGGTGCCCGAGGTGTCGACGAGCATGTATACCGCCTGGGTATGGCTGCGTGGATCGGTGCAGGAGCAGACCGCCAGGACCAGCAGCGACGCGAGAAGCAAGCGCTTCGTCATGGCCGCCTCCCCTACGCCGCCTTCTTCATCGGGCGCGCCTCGTGCGCGCCCTCCTCGCCCCGGGTCGCCTTGACCGCGCGCTCGATGAGGAGCGGAAGCACGATGGTCACGTCGTACAGGGCGACCAGCACCCTGCACAGCTGCCGCACGAGATTGCCGAGCACGCGCAGGACGAACCCGGCGATGCGCACCAGCATCACGAGCAGCACGCCGCCGACGGTGCGCAGCGAGTAGATGAAGGACTCGAGCGGGATCGCGACGAACGCCAGCGCGAACGGCAGGATGAAGCCGAGCAGCATCTGGCCCGCCGTGGGGATGCGCTGCAGCAGCGGATCGGCCGGCGCGGCCGTCTGCTGCTGCTGGGCGTTGGCGAGCGACTGCAGCAGCGCCTGGCGGTCGGCCATCAGCATGTCGCGCATGAGCGCGAGCGCGGCCTCGATGCCGGCGAGGATGAACAAGAAGGTGATCGCCGCCCACAGCATGCGCTTGCGGTTGCGCTCGTTCATGCTGGCGATGACGGGAAAGAGGTGCGTTATGCGGAGGCACTCCATCACGAACAGGCCCATCGTCGCCTCGACGAAGATGATCACCAGCGCCGCCACCTCGGAGGTGCGCAGGCTCGCGGTCAGGTAATCACCCGCCCCGACCATCTCCGAGAAGGGCAGCGCGATCAGCTTGAAGTTGATGAGCGCGCCGCCCGCGGCGATCGCGAGCACCAGCGTGGCGATGGTGAACTGCGTGAACGCCGACACCGTCAACTGCTGCTCGACCTTGTCGGTCTTCTTGTTGATCTGGTCGTACTTGTCCATCTGCGCGTCGATCTTGGACGAGGTGTCCTGCAGCCCGGTGAGCTTCTTGTCGACCTGGCCGAAGGTCTTGTCGAGCGAGCGCCAGAACGGCATGAAGCCGTTCAGGATCTTGTGGCGCGACTCGTAGGCGCGGCGGTACTCGGCGAGCGTCTTGTCGTGGATGACGGTCATCGAGCGCTTGATCTCCTCGAGCAGCCGCTGGACCATCTCGTTGCCGTCCGACTTGATCTTGGCGATCGAGGTTATCGCCTCGACCCACTCGGGGGGCGGCGGCGGGACCTCGCCGCACTTCTTGTAGTCCTCCTCGACGCGCGTGATCTCCTCGAGGAGCTTCCTCTGAAGCGCCGGATAGCCCTCGAGGTCGCGCGTCACCATGGCGCCGATGCGCTCGAACTCGCGCTCGATGTGCTGGGCGGTCTCCTCGCGCCCGTGGGCGAGCAGCACCGCGCGGTTGCGTTCCTTCATCTCCCTCGCGGTGGCGAAGAGCCACCTGGCACCCAGGCGCAGCGGGCCGCCCACCATGTGCCCGACCGACCTGAACAGGTCGTGAACGAGCCTGCGCGCGGCGTACAGGAAGGGCATCGCGATGACGAAGAGGATCAGCGCGGAACCCATGACGTTGTCGGGCCAGATCATCCAGAACTGGTTGCTCATGAGACCTCCCGGCATCAGGACAACGGGATACGATAGAGCAGGCGCGCCCGGAGCGCCACCCGCGGTTGGGGACTTTTTCTCGCCGCCGCGAAGTGTTTTGATCTTATTGCCGAATTTTTACGTGCCCGCTGTCGTATACAGGCGACAGGATCGCAAGGCGATGCCGGAAGCACTATCATAGCGGCGGACCAGGGAGACCCACCATGTCGATCAAAGGCATCCTCACTTTCGTGCTGGCGCTCGTCGTCCTCGTCGCCGGCTACGCCCTCGTCATCATTTTCTGGAGCTACTCGAGCGGCGAGCGCGCCGGCTGGGTGCAGAAGTTCTCGAAGAAGGGCTGGCTGTGCAAGACCTGGGAAGGCGAGATGGCGATGGTGTCGATGCCCGGGACGACCTCGGAGAAATTCAACTTCACCGTGTGGGACGACGACGTCGCCGCGCAGATCAACAAGGTGATGGGGAAGCGCGTATCGCTGCACTACGAGGAGAAGGTCGGCATCCCGACCGACTGCTTCGGCGAGACGCGCCACTACGTCACCAAGGTGAACGTGGTCGAGGAGATCCCGCTCGCGCCCGGGATCGTCGTGCCCACGCAGCCTGCCGCCCCGGCCGCGCCTGCCGCTCCCGCGGCTCCCGCTACACCCGAGAAGAAATAGCCCGCTTCGCGAGGCGCGGGTACACCCGCCGGACGTTGCCCGCGAAGATCTTTTCCTTGTCCGCCGCCGAGAGGCCCTTGGCCGCGTCGACGTAGCGCTTGGTGTCGTCGTAGTTGAACCCCGTCTCGGGGTCGACGCCCTTGACCGCGCCGACCATCTCGGAGGCGAACAGGATGTTGTCCGCGGGGATCACCTTGAGGAGCAGGTCGATCCCGGGCTGGTGGTAGACGCAGGTGTCGAAGAACACGTTCTTCAGCAGCAGCTCCTTCAGCGGCGGCCGCTTCATGTCCTGCGCGAGCCCGCGGTAGCGCCCCCAGTGGTAGGGCACGGCGCCGCCGCCGTGCGGGATGATGAACTTCAGCGTCGGGAAATCCTTGAACAGGTCCCCGGTGATGAACTGCATGAACGCGGTCGTGTCGCCGTTGATGTAGTGCGCGCCGGTGCCGTGAAAGGCGGGGTTGCAGGACGCGCTCACGTGGACCATCGCGGGGACGTCCAGCTCGACCATCTTCTCGTACAGCGGATACCACCACTTGTCGGTGAGCGGCGGGTCCTTCCACCAGCCGCCCGAGGTGTCGGGGTTGAGGTTGCAGCCGATGAAGCCGAAGTCCTTCACGCAGCGCTCGAGCTCGGGGATGCAGTTCTTCGGCGAAACGCCGGGCGACTGCGGCAGCTGGCACACGCCGACGAAGTTGTCCGGGTAGAGCGTGCAGACGCGGTGGATCATCTCGTTGCAATGCTCGGTCCAGTGGCGGCTGGTCGTCTCGTTGCCGATGTGGTGGCTCATGCCCATCGCGCGCGGCGAGAATATCGTCACGTCGGTGCCGCGCTCTCTCTGCTGCTTCAGCTGCGCGCCCTCCAGGCTCTGCCGGATCTCGTCGTCGGAGATGCCGAGCTCGCCCTTCGAGGGCGCATGTTTCGAATCCTCGAGCGCCGCGATCTGGCGCTTGCGCCACTCCTCGAGCTGCTTGGGGGCGGTGGTGTAGTGTCCGTGGCAATCGATGATCATGCGGTTCCTCCGGCTCTATAGCGTCCGGGTGACGTCGTCGAACAGCTCGTCGACCGCGAAGCGCTTCGGAATCATGCGCTGGCGGTAGACGGTGTCGATGGCCACCTCGAGGTTGCGGCGGTTCGCCTCGACCCCGAAGGGGTTCACGTCGACCTCGCCCGCCCTGGGCAGTTTCGCCGCCTTCTTGCTCTCGAGAAGCAGGCGGTAGATCTCGCGCACGGCGGCCGGGTCGGACTTCGACAGCGACTCCTTCACCACCACCATGTGGTTGACCTGGATGGCGTTGTACTTCCTGCGCCAGGCTTCCGCCGCCGCGGGCGGGTCGGGGATGAGCGGCACCAGGCGAGGGTCGCTCGGGACCGACGCAACGATCGCCGCGTCGATCTCGCCCGAGAGCAGCATCGCGTTCAGCTCCTTCCCCTCGGCCGCGCGCTCGACCGAGGGCGGATCCTTGAACTCCGCCACGTGTGGCTCCTCGAAGGTGATCCACTTGACGCGGTTCAGGTCGACGCCGTAGTCGTCGGCGAGGATGCCGCGCAGCCAGGTCGAGGTCGTCACGGTGTAGGAGCGCGTGCCGACGCGGCGCCCCGCGAGGTCCGCCGGCGACAGCGGCCCGCGCTCCATGTTGTAGACGATGTGCGGGTGCTGGAAGCGCGCCATGACGACCGCCGGCAGAAGGACGAGCGGCTTGCCGTAGGCCTTCGCCATGAGGAAGGTGACGATCGCGAGCTCGGAGCAGTCGAACTCGAGGTTGCGCACCACGCGCTTGAACGCGCTGCTCACCGTCTTCACGTCGGCGAACTCCAGCCCTAGCGAGGCGGACTTCACCTCGCCGCGCTTGAGCGCCTGGGTGAGCGGATAGTCGCCCAGGAGCATCCTCACGGCCCTAGCCACGGCGGTGTACCCTGCGGTTTTCCAAGGAGAAACCGATGAGCGACGCGAGAGAGGTCGTGGTGGTCGATGTCAAGATTCCCTTCTGGTCCATGGTCGTTCTTCTTGTCAAATGGGCGATCGCCGCGATCCCGGCGTTCGTCATACTCGTGATCCTCGCCACCGTGACCACGTGGGTGCTGGCTGCCTTCTTCCACTGGCCCTGGATGGGCCGCGGAATGGTGTGATTGTATAATTGCGGCGAGTTCAGAAGCCAACCGATTTTTTCTCAGCGAGACCCATGTCCACCGAAGAAAGCCTGCTCGCCGGCGTGAAGATGGCTCCCCGGGACGCGATCCTGGGCCTGACCGAGATGTTCGTCGCCGACACCAACCCGAAGAAGGTCAACCTAGGCGTGGGCGTCTACTACGACGACCAGGGCAAGGTGCCGCTGCTCGAGTGCGTGAAGAGGGCCGACGAAGCGCTCACGAAGGCGGGTATCGCGCGCCCCTACCTCGCGATGGACGGCTTCCCTGACTACGTGAAGCAGGTGCAGGCGCTGCTCTTCGGGCCGGACCACCCTGCGGTCGCGGCCGGCCGCGTCACCACGGTCCAGGCCGTGGGCGGAACCGGAGGTCTGAAGGTCGGCGCCGACTTCATCCGCCGCTTCGCACCCGAGGCCGCGGTGTGGATGTCCGACCCGACGTACGACAACCACATCCCGCTGTTCCAGGAGGCGGGATTCAGGATCGAGTCCTACCCCTACTACGACACGCGCACGCGCGGCATCCGCTATCCCGAGATGCTCGCGGCGATGCGCGCGATCCCCAAGGGCTCGGTGCTGCTGCTGCACGCATGCTGCCACAACCCCACGGGGGTGGACATCCGCGGCGCGCAGTGGGACGACGTGATGAAGATCGTCGCCGAGCGCCGGCTCATCCCCTTCCTCGACTTCGCCTACCAGGGTTTCGGCGACGGCGTCGAGGAGGACGCGCAGGTCGCGCGGCGCTTCGCCGAGGCGCTTCCGGTCGTGCTGGTGGCGATGTCGTTCTCGAAGTCCTTCTCGCTCTACGGCGAGCGTGTCGGCGCGCTCTCGGTCGTCGCCACCGACTCGGGCGAGGCGGCGAAGGTGCTCAGCAACCTCAAGCGCATGATCCGCACCAACTACTCGAACCCGCCCTCGCACGGCGCGCGCATCGTCGCCGCGGTCCTCGCCGACCCCGAGCTGCGCGCGCTGTGGATGAAGGAGGTGATCGGCATGCGCGACCGCGTTCGCGCCATGCGCAAGGAGCTGGTGGAGCGCCTCAAGACGCGCATCCCCGACGACTTCGGCTTCATCCTGCAGCAGCGCGGGATCTTCTCCTACTCAGGCCTGACGCGCGAGCAGATGATCGCGATGCGCGAGCGCTTCTCCGTGTACGGCATCGAGTCCGGCCGCATCTGCGTCGCGGCGCTCAACTCGAAGAACCTCGACTACGTCGCCGACGCGATCGCCGCGACGGTCAGGTCCGGCCAGGCGGTTGCCGAGCCGCGGGCCGCGGCCTAGATCGTCAGCGCGAGCATCGCGACGACCGCCGCGGCCATCACGCCGACGCCGAGCCAGCCGAGGACATTGAGCCGCCGGCTGACGACGAAGGGGCCCATCACCGCGGGGTTCACCGCGAGCAGCATCATCACCGCCATGATCGGGACCGAGATTACCCCGTTTACGATCGCGGCCCACACGAGCATCCTCATCGAATCCACTCCGTAGAGGTCGATCGCGACGCCGAGCACGGTCGCGACCGTGAGGATGGCGTAGAAGCCGCGTGCCTGCGTGAGCGTGAGCCCCAGGCCGATCGGCCAGCGGAAGGTCTCCGACACCGCGTAGGCCGCCGACCCCGCGAGGATGGGCACCGCGAGCAGGCCCGTCCCGATGATGCCCAGCGCGAACAGCAGGAACGCGAACTGGCCCGCGAGCGGACGCAGCGCATCGGCCGCCTGCGCCGCGCTGCGTATGTCCGTGATCCCCGCGGCGTGCAGGGTGACCGCGGTGGTCAGCATGATGCAGAAGGCGATGAGGTTGGAATAGATCATGCCGAGCGTCGTGTCGACCTTGATGCGCGCGAGGTGCGAGCGCGCCTGCGCCGGCGCCTCCCTGAGCGGCTCGTGGCCGGGCGTCGCGCGCTGCTCCTCGACCTCCTGCGACGCCTGCCAGAAAAACAGGTAGGGGCTGATGGTCGTGCCGAGCACCGCCACGAAGATCGCCAGGTAGCTCCCGTCGGTAGACAGCTTCGGCAGCAGCGTCCCGACCAGGGAGTCCCACAGCGAGACGTGCACCACCATGACCGCGCCGACGTACGCGAACAGCGCGAGCGTGAGCCACTTGAGGATGGGCGCGTAGCGCGGAAACGGGATGAAGATCTGCAGCGTGAGCGACACCAGCGCGAACAGCACGTCGTAGATCTCGCTCCTGCCCCCCGCGACCAGCACCAGCGCATCGCCCATCGCGCCGAGGTCGGCGGCGATGTTGATGGTGTTCGCGGCGAGCAGCAGCAACACGATGAAGTAGAGCAGCGGCGCCGGAAAGCGCTCGCGGATGTTCGCGGCGAGCCCGTGGCCCGTCACCCGGCCGATCCTCGCGCTCACCACCTGGATGCCGATCATCAGCGGCGTGGTGAACAGCACCGACCACAGCAGGCCGTAGCCGTACTGCGCGCCGGCCTGCGAATAGGTCGCGATGCCGCTCGGATCGTCGTCGGCCGCGCCCGTGACGAGGCCCGGACCGAGCTTCTTGATCAGCGGGACGTGGGTGCGCTCGGCTTCCTCGTCCTCCGTATCGGAGGCCAAGCTAGTCCCGCTGGCTTGCCATGGCGTGCCACCGCTCGCGGAGCGTCTGGGTGCCGTTCAGGATGCGCCGGCCGACGGCCGAGGCGCGCACCTGCTCGGCCGTCTGCACCCGGTGCTCCAGCGTGAGCTCGGGCGCCTGCATGAAGGCGACGTAGCGCTGCAGCGCGGTGTGCATGTGCTTCTTGAGCAGGCCGACGTTGACCGGCTTGTTGAGAAAGCGGAACAGCTGCGCCTGGTTGATCAGCTCCACGATCATCTCGGCGTCCGAGGCCCGCGTGACGACGACCGTGAGGATCTGCGGGTTCTCCTGCTTGAGCAGCTTGAGCATCGCGGTCAGCTCCTCGTGCTCGGCTTCCACGTCGGTGACGACGACGGCGATCTCGTGCGCCTGCATCAGCCCCAGCGCGGCGTCGAGGTCGCTTGCGTAGTAGACCGGGCACAGGCCGCCGATCAGCTCGCGCGTGACGCGGTAGATCTCTTCCTCGCTGTCGATGACGAGCACGCCCGCGTCGAGCTTCCCGGGGAGCCCGGCCGGCACGGCCTTGGTGCCGCTCAGCTCCAGCGCTATGGTCACCGCCTCGGCGACGGTCCGCTGCAGCTGGTCGTTGTCCCAGGGCTTGCTGATGAAGCGGTACACCTCGCCCTCGTTGATCGAGCCGACGATCGCGGCGAGGTCCGAGTACCCGGTCAGGAGGATGCGCACGCTGTGCGGCGAGACCTCTCGCGAGCGGCGCAGCAGCTCCACGCCGGGCATCGCGGGCATGCGCTGGTCGCTGATGATCACGTGCATCGGATAGCGCGTCAGGAAGTCGAGCGCTCTCGCCGAATCGGTCGTCGTGAAGACGTGGTAGCGGTCCTTGAAGCGCGACTTGAGCGCGGTCAGGATGCGCTCCTCGTCGTCGACGATGAGGAGCCGCGCCTTCTTGACGCTCCGGTCCAGGCTGATCGCGCCGTCGTCCAGGGCTGGCAGAACGTGCTCGCCCGCGCCCGCCGGCCTCGCGGCGATCGCGGGGTTGAGCAGCTTCGCGGCGTCGAGCAGCGCCCCGACGTCGGGAACCGTCTCGGCCCGGAGCGCATCGGACGCGTCGATCGCCGCGCGGAAGGCGTCGGCGAACTCGCGCGCGCTCTGGAACCGCTCCTCGCGCTTCTTGGCGAGCGCCTTGTGCAGCACCGAGTCCATCAGGGTCGACAGCCGCGGATTGAGCGACGAGGGATCCGCGGGGCGCTCGTTGAGCACCCGCTGCATCACGGTCGCGGCGTTGCCCGAGAAAGGCTTGGCCCCGGTGAGGAGCTGGTACGCGATGATGCCGATCGCGTACAGGTCGACGAGCGCGTCGACCTCCTGCCCGAGGAACTGCTCCGGCGCCATGCAGTAGGGCGTCCCCAGCACGTCGCCGACCTGAGTCAGGTTCGAGGAGTCGATGCGCGCGATGCCGAAATCGCTGATCTTGATCCGCCCGTCGTTGTTGATGAGGATGTTGGAGAGCTTGAGGTCCCGGTGGACGACGCCCTCGGAGTGCGCGTAGCCGATGCCGTCGAGGATCTGCCGGACGATCTCGCCGGCCTCGCGGATCTCGTAGCTCGTTTCCTGGGACAGGTGCTGGGCGAGCGTCTTGCCGTTGACCAGCTCCATCACGATGTAGGCGATCTCGTCGTCCTCGCCGTAGTCGTAGATCTGCACGATGCGCGGGTGGACCAACCGCCCCACCGCCTGCGCTTCGTGCCTGAAGCGCTTGCTCACGTGCTGGAATTCGGCGGGCTCGATCGAGTCCTTGGCGATCACCTTGATGGCGACGCTGCGCGCGATCGCGCGGTCGTAGGCCCGGTAGACGACGCCCATGGCGCCCCGGCCGAGGACGCCCTGGATTTCGTACTTGCCGATGCTCTCCAAGGGATTCATGGCGTTCACGCCGCCAGCTCGGCGGGCGGCTCAAACGGGAACCATACCGTAAAGCGGGTTCCGACGCCCGGGGTGGACGCCACGTCGATGCGCCCGCCGTGCTGCTGCACGATCTTGTACGAGACGGACAGCCCCAGCCCGGTTCCCTTGCCGACTTCCTTGGTGCTGAAGAACGGATCGAAGATCTTGGGCAGCACGTCCTCGGCGATGCCCTTGCCCGTGTCGTCGACCTCGACCGCCACGCCGCCGTCCTCGCTGCGCGTCGTGAGCGTGATCGTCCCCGCGCCGCCTTCCATCGCCTGCACCGCGTTGGTCACGAGGTTGAGGAACACCTGGTTGACCTGCGAAGGCGAGCACAGCACCGGCGGGATGTCGCCGAGGTGCCGGTCGACCTTCACGGACTTGAGCATGTGCCTGGCGAGCTTGAGCGTGCTGTCCAGCCCGTCGTTCAGGTTGAAGCTCGTGACCTTGCTGCGGTCCAGGCGGCTGAAGTCCTTGAGGTTGCCGACGATCTCGGCCATCTGCCCGGTGCCGTGGAGGCCGTCCTTCACCAGCTCGGCGAGCTCCTCGGTGGTGCGGCTCGTCTTGAGCTGCGCGATCGCCGAGGACGCACGCGCGAACTGGCGCGACAGCTCGCTCGGATCGGCGTTCCGGCCGGCCTGGAGGAGACCGAGCAGGCGCCCGCAATCGTCGACCGCGCCCGACAGGGCGCCGAGCCGGTCGGACACCGTGCCCAGGCTGTTCTTGACGTAGGCGAGCGGCGTGTTGATCTCGTGGGCGACGCCCGCCACCATCTGGCCGAGCGAGGACATCTTCTCCGACTGGATCAGCTGGGCCTCGGATTCCTTCAGGTGCGCGAGGGCCTCGGACAGCTCGCGCGTGCGCTCCGCGACCCGGTGCTCGAGGCTCAGGTTCGCCGCCCTGATCTTGCTTCCGAGCCAGGCGATGAGGATGAGCAGCGCGCCCGCGTACGCGATGAGGTAGACGCGGAAGCGCTCGCTGTCGGTGAGCTTCGCCTCGAGCTCGCGGTTGAAGAGGGAGGTCAGCGTGTCGATGCGGGGACCCGCGGTGAGCGAGGACAGCGTGTCGAGAACCTGCTGCTCGGCCGCGCGCTGCTTGACCAGGCCCTCGGCCGCCTCGCCGACCTGCTGGAGCTTGGAGCGCAACGGCTCGCGCACCGGGGAGGCGTCGCGCAGCTCGGCGAGCGCGGCGGGCATGCTCTTGGCCGGCGCGTCCGGCGCGGGCGCGAACTCCTGATAGGCGGCCGCGACGATGCGCGACAGCGCGGCGTCGAGTCCCGGCAGCGGCGGCCTGTGCTCCGAGGCGAGCGAGCGCGCCTCCGACGCGCTGCGCAGCACGTCCGCGAGCGCGGCCTTCACCCCGGCGTTCTCGACCCTGAATTTCCTGACGAGCTCTTCCTTCTCGCCGATCGCCTTGCGCAGCTCCGGCAGCGCGGCGGAAAGCGACGGGCTGGGCGCGTTCCGGAGCGCCGCCGCCAGCGCGTCCAGCGCGCGCGGCGCGTCGCGGCGCGCGACCGCGCGCGGCCCGGCCCCGGACTCGGTCCTCGCCCGCTGCACCTCGGTGTCCCAGCGGCTGTCGATCTCCTTGAGCAGCCGCAGCGCGTCGAGCACTTCGTTCTGGTCGCGCATGTCGACGGTCTGCGTCCTGTCGTACAGGAAAGCGAGCACCGCGACCAGCGCGAGGGCGCCCGCGCCGAGCGACAGGTTGCGGAGGATGTCCCGCCTGTTCATCGCCGCGGAAGCCTGCGGGCTAGTTCGCGCGGCTGCGCGCCGCGTCGCACGGGATTTCCTCCACGCGACCCTCGCGCAACCGGTAGAGGCGGCCCTGCTCGTGAGTGCGGCGCAGCGTGTCCTCCGGAGCTAGGCCCGCGTAGCACCCCTGCAGGATCCGGCTCACCATCCTGTGCGTGACGGCGACGGTCACCTGGGCGCGGCGGGGCCCGGCGAGCCATTGCCGGACCCGCCTGCTGACGTCGGCGTAGCTCTCGCCGCCCGGAATCACATAGTCCCACTTGTTCATCTCCCGCAACCGCCTCTCGCCAGGGTAGCGCTCGTCGATCTGGGCGTTCGTCAGCCCCTGCCACGCCCCGAGGTGGCAGTCCACCAGCTCCGGGGCGACGCTCATGACGCCCGGGTCGAGCGCCAGCTCCGCGCACAGCAGAGCCGAGGTGTGCCCCGCCCGGCCGAGCGGGCTCGTCTCGACGCACACCGACCGCTGGTCCCCGAGGATCTGCTTCAGGGCCCGGCCGGCCGCCTGCGCCTGCTCGATCCCCTTCGCGCTGATGGGCGAGTCGAGGTAGCCAAGCTGGCGCCCCTCGCGCTCTCCCACCGTCTCGCACGCGCGGACGACGAAGATCTCGGGGATAGTCACCGCGGAAAAGTCGCGCTTCATGGCCCCTCCCACTGGGCCGCAGACCGTCTCCGCGATTTTACCCTGCCGGGGTCCCGCTGGCATGTTCTGCGCCCATTAGTTTTGCCTTCGGCAATGCGGCGGCGTACATTGCGCGAGGGACAGGGGGAGCGCATGGCGACCAAGCTGAAGTCCGTCGACGTCGTCACCGTCGGCGTGGGGCTCACCGGCACCATTCTCGCCAAGGAGCTGGCCGACGCGGGCCTGAAGGTCGTCGGCCTGGAGCGCGGGGGCTGGCGCGACACCCACCCGGACTTCGAGATGCCCTACGTGCACGACGAGCTGCGCTATGCCCGCCGCCACGAGCTGATGCAGGACCTTTCCCGGGACACCCTGACCTTCCGCAACGCGGTCGGCGACACGGCCCTGCCGATGCGCCAGATGGGGTCCTTCCTCCCCGGCGAGGGCGTGGGCGGCGCGGCGGTGCACTGGAACGGCGTCACCTGGCGCTTCCTGCCGTGGGACTTCGAGACCCGCAGCCGCACGCTCGCGCGCTACGGCGCGGGCCAGCTCTCGGAGGACTGCACCAGCCAGGACTGGGGCGTCACCTACGACAACCTCGAGCCGCACTTCGACCGCTTCGAGCACCTCTACGGCATCTGCGGCAAGGCGGGCAACCTGAAGGGGCAGATCCAGCCCGGCGGCAATCCCTTCGAGGGGCCGCGCGCGCGCGAGTACCCCAACCCGCCGATGAAGACCTCGCACGTCGGCGCGGTCTACGGAAAAGCGGCGAAGGAGCTCGGCTACCACCCCTTCCCCGCGCCTTCGGCGAACATGACCCGGCCGTACACCAACCCCTACGGCGCAACGCTCGGCGCCTGCGTCTACTGCGGCTACTGCGAGCGTTTCGGCTGCGAGATGGGCGCCAAGGCGAGCCCGCAGACGACGGTGCTGCCGGTGCTCATGAAGAACCCGAACTACGAGCTGCGCACGCTCGCCCGCGTGATCAGGGTCAACCTCGACTCGGAGAAGAAGCGCGCGGTGTCGGTGACCTACGTCGACTCGCGCGGGCGGGAGATCGAGCAGCCGGCGGACCTCGTGCTGCTCACGTCGTACGTCTTCTCCAACGTGCGGCTGATGCTGCTCTCCGGGATCGGCAAGCCGTACGACCCCGTCACGAACACGGGCGTGGTCGGCCGCAATTACGCCTACCAGACGACCGGCAACGTGGCGGCGTTCTTCGAGGACAGGATCTTCAACCAGTTCATGGGCGCGGGCGCGCTGTCGATGATGATCGACGACCTGGACGGGGACAACTTCGACCACTCGGGCCTGGGCTTCATCGGCGGCGGCTGGGTCGGCGCGGCGAGCAGCGGCGCGCGGCCGATCGACTTCCATCCCGTACCGCCGGGCACGCCGCGCTGGGGTGGAGAGTGGAAGAAGGCGGTGGCGAAGTATTACAACCGCGCGTTCGGCATCACCACCCACGGCGCCTGCCAGAGCTACCGCGGCAACTACCTCGACCTCGACCCGACCTACCGCGACGCGTACGGGCTGCCGCTGCTGCGCATGACGTTCGACTTCCGGCAGAACGAATACCGGATGTCGGACTACATCACGAAGAAGGCCGCGGAGATCGCGAAGGCCGCAGGCGCAAGCAGGGTCAGCGTGAGCCCGCGCACCGGCAAGTACAGCATCGTCCCCTACCAGAGCACGCACAACACGGGCGGCGCGGCGATGGGCGCGGACCCCAAGACGAGCGCGGTCAACAAGTATCTCCAGAGCTGGGACGTGCCCAACGTCTTCGTGATCGGCGCGAGCGCCTTTCCGCAGAACGGCGGCTACAACCCGACCGGAACGGTGGGCGCGCTCACCTTCCACGCGCTGGAGGCGATCAAGGCGCGGTATCTCAAGCAGCCCGAGCCGCTGGCGTAAACGAGGAGAAACCATGAGCGAAACCAAGAACCGCCGCGAGTTCCTGAAATCCGCCGCAGCGCTCGGCGCCGCGATTCCCGCCTCGACGCTCGCGGCCGAGCCCAAGGCCGAGCACGGCGCGCACAAGGCGCCCGCGCGCGCGGCCGCGGCATCGCGTCCTTACATGTTCCTCTCGCAGGCCGAGGTCGCGTTCCTCGACGCAGCGGTGTCGCACCTTATCCCCAAGGACGAGCTGGGGCCGGGCGCGAAGGAGGCCGGCGTCACCTATTTCATCGACCAGCAGCTCTTCGGCGGCTACGGGACGATGGCGAAGAAGTACACGCAGGGCCCCTGGCCCGAGGGCACGCCGCAGCAGGGCTACCAGTCGCCGCTCACGCCCTCAGGCGTCTACCGCGCCGGGATCCGCGACACGAACGCGTATTGCCAGAAGACCTACGGCAAGACGTTCGACGCGCTCTCCCGCCAACAGCAGGAGGAAGTGCTCAAGGGCCTCGACGGCGGCAAGATCGAGCTCGAGCAGGTGCGCTCGCCGTTCTTCTTCAACATGCTGCTGAACAACACCATCGAGGGTTTCTTCGCCGACCCGGTGTACGGCGGCAACCGCGACAAGGCGGGATGGAAGCTGGTGGGCTTCCCCGGGGTCGCCGCCGTCTACACCCCGTTCATCGAGAAGCACAACGTGCCCTACCGCGCGCAGCCGGTGTCGATCGGCGACATCACCGGAAAAATCGCGCAGGTCGACGAGCACGGCCACGCGATCCACGTGATGCTCGACGACAAGACTGGGGCGTAGCCATGGCCACCAAGCTGAAGAGCGTCGACGTCGTCACCATCGGCGTCGGCCTCACCGGCACGATCCTCGCGCAGGAGCTCGCCTCGACCGGCCTGAAGGTGGTCGGGATCGAGCGCGGGCGCTGGCGCGACACCGATCCGGACTTCGCCATGCCGGGCGTGCACGACGAGCTGAAGTACGTGCGCCACAAGGAGCTGATGCAGGATCTGTCGAAGGAGACGATCACCTTCCGCAACAACGCAGCAGAGCTGGCGCTGCCGATGCGCCAGCTCGGCTCCTTCCTCCCGGGCGAAGGCGTGGGCGGCGCCGCGGTGCACTGGGGCGGGCTCACCTGGCGCTTCCTGCCGTGGGACTTCGAGACGAAGACCAAGACTCTCGAGCGGTACGGACCAAAGCAGGTGTCCGAGGAGTGCACGATGCAGGACTGGGGCGTGAGCTACGAGGAGCTCGAGCCGCACTTCAACCGCTTCGAGTACCTGTACGGCGTCTCGGGCAAGGCGGGGAACCTGAACGGCAGGATCGTCCCCGGCGGCAATCCTTTCGAGGGAGCGCGCTCGCAGGAGTATCCGAACCCGCCGCTGAAGACGACGTACGCGAGCGCGCTCTTCGCCAGGGCGGCGCAATCGATGGGCTACAAGCCCTTCCCCGTGCCGACCTCGGCCAACTCGCGCGCCTACAGGAACGAATACGGCGCGACCATCGGCGCTTGCGTCTACTGCGGCTACTGCCAGTTCTTCGCCTGCGAGATGGGCGCGAAGGCGAGCCCGCAGACGACGGTGCTGCCGGCGCTGATGAAGAATCCGAACTACGAGCTGCGCACGCTGTGCAACGTCGTGAGAATCAACCTCGACTCGGAGAAGAAGCGCGCGGTGAGCGTCACCTACGTCGACTCGCGCGGCAGGGAATTCGAGCAGCCGGCCGAGCTGATCCTCCTCACCTCCTACGTACTCAACAACACGCGCCTCATGCTGCTCTCGGGCATCGGCAAGCCCTACGATCCCACCACGGGCACCGGCGTTGTCGGCCGCAACTACGCCTACCAGACGCCCTCCTCCGTCACGCTGTTCTTCGAGGACAAGAACTTCAACTCCTTCATGGGCGCGGGCGGCCTCGGCCTCGCGATCGACGAGTTCAACGGCGACAACTTCGACCACTCGGGCCTGGGATTCATCGGCGGCGGCTTCATGCAGGCGGGATCGAACGGCGCGCGCCCGATCGAGTTCCACCCGGTGCCTCAGGGTACGCCCCGCTGGGGATCGGAGTTCAAGAAGGCCGTCGCGAAGTACTACAACCGCGCCTTCTCCATCACCATCCAGGGCGCGTGCCAGAGCTACCGCGGCAACTACCTCGACCTCGACCCGACCTACCGCGACGCCTACGGCCTGCCGCTGTTGCGCATGACCTTCGACCGGCGCGAGAACGAGACCAAGATGTCCGAGTGGCTCACCAACAAGGCCGCGGAAATCGCCAAGGCCATCGGCCCGTCGAAAATGAACGTCAACCCGCGCCGCGGGAAATACACCATCGTCCCCTACCAGTCGACCCACAACACCGGCGGCACCGTCATGGGCGCGGACCCGAACAGCAGCGTCGTCAACAAGTACCTGCAGAGCTGGGACGTCCACAACCTCTTCGTCATCGGCGCGGGCAACTTCCCGCAGAACGGCGGCTACAACCCGACCGGCACCGTGGGCGCGCTGACGTACCAGGCGCTGGAGGCGATCAAAACGAAGTATTTGAAGAAGCCGGGGGCGTTGGTGTAGTCGGTTTGGAGACCTAGCAGCTGGACGGCCGGGGCTACTTCACTTGTGTCGTGAGCGGTTTGCCCTTTTCCGCGACGAACACGCCCGCGAGTTTTGCCGTAACGCTGCCGTTGTTGATTGCCTGGTGAATTTTCCCCGGTGCGATGTAAAAGATGTCGCCGGCCTTGAGCGTCACCGTGGGCATGCCTTCGTTCTCCAGTGTGATCGTACCTTCCTGGACGAAAACGTATACTTCGGCGGGGTGGGTATGCCTGCCCTCCGCCGAGCCCGGAGGGAGCTGCACCATTGCCATGATGGCCTCCCTGCCAGGGATGTCCATGTCCTGCTTCAGAAGAAGCTTCCTGACGACCGACGGCGTCTGTGCGTGCAGGGAGCCGGCGCCAAAAATTGCGACACAAGCCGTGATCGCCCAAAAATAGACCGATCGCGCGTTCCTGGATTTCATGGTGCCCCCGGGGAGTGAATGGATAGTCGCGCAAGCTATCAGCCTCGCCGCAGCCCGCCAAGGTACCGCGGTACCGATGGCCGCGCTGTCAACGCTAGGGGGTGCGGTTGCCGAAGCCCGACGAACGGGCCCGCACGATGGCCTGCGGTCGTGTCTGTACGCCGAGCTTGTCGAAGAGCCGGGTGATGTTGTTCTTGACGGTTTGTTCGGCGCGATCGAGGCGCGCTGCAATCTGGGCGTTGTCCAGGCCTTGGGCCAGCAGTTCGAGAAGCTGCAGATCGCGCGGGGTCAGCGCGGCGGCCGAGGGCTCGTCGCGAACAGGACCTGTCGGGATGAAGGCGCGCAGCTCGGCGAAGAACTGCGCCCAGGCGACATCGTTTTCCAGGATGATATGGTTGCGGCCGTCCAAGGGAACGAAGCGGGCTCTGGGGAGCCGCCCCGCCATGAACTCGCCTTCGGAGTAAGGTACGCGCAGGTCGCCACGGCAGTGGGCGATGAGCATGGGGCATCGGATCCGCTCTAGCTCGTCCGTCACGTCCAGCCGGTCGAGTTCCTCTCGGTGCCGTATCGCAGTCTCGGTAGAAGCGGTCATTCGCTGCAGTTCGTTCCACGCGCGCATGTTTTCGATGGACGCATCGGGCATGAACTGCGAGGTATAGGTTTGCCGGAACGCCGGGTTTTCCTGATCCCAGCCGACCTCGATGACCTTGAGCAGGACCTTCGCCTCGTTGAGCTGCCTCGGCGCGTTGCGTTTCAGCACGCCTCGCGCCGCGGAGCCCAGCGTTACGAG
>Ga0335085_10004754_pt1 | contig 22268 bp, 25 predicted proteins | sample Lox_Sample_45_FD_206712 | JGI IMG/M metagenome (GOLD analysis project Ga0335085, IMG submission 206712) | Soil microbial communities from Loxahatchee National Wildlife Refuge, Florida, United States - Lox_Sample_4.5 | ecosystem: Environmental > Terrestrial > Soil > Wetlands | place: USA...
GCGAAGCGCTGGCGACGCTGGTCGTGAACAAGCTGCGCGGCACCATCAAGGTTGCGGCGGTCAAGGCGCCGGGCTTTGGCGATCGACGCAAAGACAATCTGCAAGACATGGCCATCTTGACTGGTGGTCAAGTTATCGCCGAAGAGCTCGGCACGAAACTGGAGAACGTTCAGATCAACCAGCTCGGGAAATGCCGCCGCGTGATTATCGACAAGGACAACACCACGATCGTAGGCGGCCAAGGCAAGAAATCGGAAATCAATGGCCGCGTCGAACTGATTCGCAGCCAGATGGAGCAGACGACCTCCGATTACGATCGCGAGAAGCTGCAGGAGCGGCTGGCGAAACTCACCAGCGGTGTTGCTGTGATCAAAGTCGGCGCTGCGACCGAAGCCGAACTGAAGGAGAAAAAGGCTCGCGTCGATGACGCCGTGCATGCCCTTAAGGCGGCGGTCGATGAGGGCGTTGTTCCCGGCGGTGGTGTGGCGCTCGTTCGCGCAATCAAGGCGGTGGAAGCTCTCAAACTCAGCGAGAAGGATCAGCAGGCAGGAGTGGGAATCGTGGCCCGCGCGATGTCCGAGCCGCTCCGCTTTATCGCTCACAACGCCGGCGTCGAACCCGCGGTCGTTTACAATCGGGTTCTCGAGAGCAAAGGCGATCATGGCTTTAATGCATCCACCGAACAATACGAAGACCTCTTTAAGGCCGGCGTTATCGATCCGGCGAAAGTAGTGCGAACGGCACTGGAGAATGCCGCGAGCGCCGCTTCTCTGCTGATTACCACTGAAGCTGCTATCACCGAGAAGCCACGCAAAGTCGCCCCGATGCATCCGGGTGCGATGGGTGGTGGAATGGGCGGAATGGGTGGTATGGGAGGCATGGGTGGTATGGGAGGTATGGGCGGAATGGGAATGGGAGGTATGGGTGGTATGGACGATATGGGCGGCGACGACTTCTAAGTCGTCATTTGGCCCATTTGAAAGTCTGAATTCGTGATCAGAGCAATATTACAATATCTGATTGCTAGCAGATCACTGATAATGTATGCTGATTCGCGCTACGTCTGGTAGACGATAAGAAAGTTTGGGTTTGATCGCGGTGAGTTGGTTGCCGCGTGGCCCCTAAGATCAAGGAGGACTAGGATGGAAGGGTTAGTTGGGAAGACTTCGAAGCTGTTCGGCTTAGCGGGGGCTGCACTTGCACTGTCGCTAATGGCCGGCTGTACTTCAAGCGAGTCAGTCAACCGGGCCACCAATGCGGCGACCCAGGCTGATCAGGCTGCGACGCGCGCTGAGAGCGCTTCGACTGCGGCACAGCAGGCTGCAGCTGAGGCCAAGAGCGCTGCTGACAAGACCGATCAGGCTGCGGCTGATGCGAAGGCAGCGGCTGATCGCGCTGAAGCAATCGCGGCGAAGGTCCAGACCAAAGAGGTGCATCACCACTACCGTGTTCACCATCATGTTCACGTGAAGACGAAGTACGCTCCGGTTAAGTCGGCGGCGCCTGCGGCTGCTGCTCCGGCTCCGGCCGATAGCGGTGCATCCGCGCCTGCTCCGGCTCCGGCTGCTTCCTAATCCGTTAGCGAGTAATCGGCTAGCTTAAGTGAAGAGGGCACCACCTCGCGGTGGTTGCCCTCTTTTTGTTGGAGGTGTCGGTTACGAACCGAAAGTTACAATCACCTTCAGCGATTCCGGCTTCTGTGCCTGCATGAACGCATTGCTCACATCACTCAGTGGAAACGCGTGAGTGACGAGATCGGCCGCGCGCAAAACTCCCGTCTGAACCAGCGAGAGAGCTTCCCGGGTGTCGTCAGGACCGCACGAATAGCTGGGAATGAGGCGGGTTTCGTTGAAGTAGAGGTCATGTGGCTTAACGATTAGCTCGTCGTCAGGTGGGGTCGCGGTGAACTGAACGACGGTGGCCCCCTTCCCCGCGGCAGCGATTCCGGTCGAGATTGTTGCCGGACTGCCGGGTCCGACGATCACTACATCAGCCATCGCACCGTTGGTCGCCTCACGCACCTGATCAACCAGATTATCTCGGGAGACCACGAGTCCTCGGTCGGCTCCCAGCTCCTCGGCGCGCCGCGCACGTTGCGCAAATAGATCAGCCCCCAGGATTAGCCCCGCTCCCATATGACGCGCGAGCATCACGTGCATCATGCCCATGATGCCCAAGCCGATGATCAGAATGGACTCGCCGGTCTTGAGCCCCGAACGTCGCAATGACTTCACTACGCAAGCCGCCGGCTCGACGAGGACGCCGTTGGGGTCATCGATCGTATCGGGAAGCTTTAGCGTGTCGCGCTGGTTTGCGGCGCTGACGAGAAAGTATTCCGCCATCCCACCGGGCATCAGATTGGTAGCGCGCCATGTCGTGCATTGTACGAACTCCCCTCGTTTGCACGAGGAGCAGGTGAAGCATGGCGCGTGATGATGGACGAAGACGCGCTCCCCCGGCTTGAAATCCCGCACGTCAGCGCCAACTTCCTCCACTACGCCGACGGGTTCGTGTCCGAGCACCAGCGGCGCTTTGCGCCGTATATACCAAGGCATGATATCGCCCGAGCAGATACCGCAGGCGCGGGCGCGAACCAGGACATCGGAGGGGCCGACGGCCGGGCGCGGCGTCTCCTCCACGCGTATATCACCGAAATCGTAAAGTCGTGCTACTCGCATTTTCATCGGGTCAAATTTTGTGTGCTGCATCGCACGAAGTCAAAGATCTCCGCGTCTGCGTCCTCAGCCAATTTTGAGGTTCCTGGAGTCCTCGGGATTGCTGATACGACTCGGCGGTGCGCACGCGAGCCCTCTTACCTTTCGCTAGACTGAGCCGCATGAGCTCCCAAACCAAGTCGACTCCCGCAATGGCCGCGCCGGTTCTGAAAGAGCTTTCGCTGGTCCGATGCCGCCATCGGGGAGAACGTCCAAGACTGTATTTGGCGATCTTCGTTATCGCGATTATCGCGCTCGGCGGGCTCCTGCTGCGCGAGAAGGACGTGATGTACGCGGCGGGTGCAATTTACCTGTCGATGCTGTTCACGGCACTACAGGCCAAACTCCATTATCGATTGCACGGCGCCGAGGTCACTCCAACGCAGTTCCCGGCTGTTTATCGAATCGCTGAAGAGTTGCGGAAGCGGTTTGACGCACCCGACATCCGTATCTTCGTGTTGCGCAAACAACTCTTCCGCGCCGAGGCTTTTGGATTGAGTTCGCCATACGTGGTTGTCCTGCCGTCGGTACTGATCGATGCGCTCGAACTCGAAGAATTGAAGTATGTGCTCGGGCAGGCTTTCGGTCAGATCTGCTTCGGCCATACCAAAGTCGCACTGCTGCTGGGCGGACAGGAGTCAGACCTGCCGGCCGTCCTGTCATGGGCTGCCTGGCTACGCGATCTGATCTTTGCCGGTTATTGGCGAGCCGCAACGGCCAGCGCGGATCGCGCAGGGATCGTTGCTTGCGGCGATGCGGCCACGGCGATACGAACGCAACTCAAGCTTTCCGTCGGCACGAATCAGTTGCAGGAGATCAATCCCGCGGATCTACTCCGACAGGCGTCCAAGGTCAGCGAGGGTTTCACGCGTTTTCAAGCGATGCTGATTCGGTGGCGCAGCCCCACCCAACCATTGATCCCAAGACTGAAGGATATGGCTGCGTGGGCCGGAGTGTTGCCCGCGTTCGGCCTCGACGATCAGCCGAATCCATGAGGCAAAGGCCGCGACAAGTATCACGAAACCGCACACGCCCAAGGTTGATCGCGGAGGCCCAACTCCGCCCATTGTTAAGCGAGCGTTAACTTTTGTGACGCGCGACCAGACCGACGAAGTCGGCTTCAGTGAGAATACCGACGAGGCGGCCACCCTCTACTACGGGTAGGCACCCAATTTTGCGCGTCATCAGGATTTTCGCGGCTTCGAGCAGCGTTGTGTCAGGCGTGGTGGTCACCAGATCGGTAGCCATCACTTCCTTAACGAGCAGGTTATCGAGCACCTTCCGCTGGCCGTGTTGTCCGTAGCCCAGTGCCTTGGCGAGCGCACCGCGGAAAAGGTCACGCTGACTTACCAAACCAACCAATTCGCGTTCGTCATCATCCAATACCGGCAGATGGCGTATGCGGCCGAGGTTCATAATGTCGTCCGCCAGCGACAGCGTATCATTGCGCTTGAGGGTCGTGACGTCAGAGGTCATCAGATCGCGAACGCGCAGGCTCTCCATTCCAGTCTCTCCATCTCTACGAAGATCATACTGCCGAACGGACCGTCAAGGTCGGAATCGGCGACAATCGTACTACCCGCTCGGCAACGCTGCCCAAGACAAGGTGGGAGACGCCTCGACGTCCGTGCGTCGACAGTATCACTAGGTCAGCATGACAACGCTTGGCCGCTGCCAGAATCCCGTCGCCGGGATCGCCGAGTTCGACCGCAAGCTCGTACTTGGCCCCATCTAGGTTGCGGCGGCCAAGCTCCTCGAGTTTCAGGGAGGCGTCCTCCATTTGCGACTTCTGCAATTCGCCAAGGACGTAGCCTTCAGAGGCGAGCGGAGTCACCCATACGACATGCGAGAGTATTACAACGCCGTCACCGGCACGCGCCAGCGCAGCCGCTTCCTTGATCGTAGCGGGAGCGTAATCGTCGAAATCGACAGCACATAGAATCCGCTTATAGGGAAAGCTCATAGTCCCTCGTGGCGTCATCCCGGGCTGGCCGGTAGTGCGCCATTTTTTTATAGACTCCCATCACAATACGATAGAAACGGTCGCCGCGCGCATCGGGGTAGCGCCTGCGTACGATCTCCTTGGCGCGCTCCCAGAGTTCCTCTTGCTCGACGGTCTTTACTACGCCGACCGGCACGTTGGCACCTCTCCACCGAGATTAGAGCATCAACTGTGCCGCCGCCCGCAAGGATATCAGTCGATGTTACCGGGACGCGAGCGCACCATATGGTGGTACGCCCCTAAGCGAGGCGACCAGCAGAAGGCACCCACGATGGGCATCAAACCAAATTGTATTTAGCGATCTTTGCGTAAAGCTTTTTGCGCGAGATGTTGAGTAGTCGCGCCGCTTCAGTCTTGTTGCCGGAGGCGTTCTCCAAGGCACGTCGGACGACATCACGCTCCACATCAGCGAAGGTTGCCGAGCGAGCCGCAACGTTTACCGTAGGAGGCGATGCCGGCGCCGTGAGTTGGCTGACGCTTGGCGGCAGGTCTTCCAGCTGGATCACCGGCGAGCTGCCGAAGGTGAAGCTGCTCTCGATAACGTTCGAGAGCTCACGAACGTTACCCGGCCATTCGTAGCGCATCATCGCTTCGAGCGCGGCCGGTGCAATCCCCACAACAGACTCCGAACGAGTCATCCGCTGATTGAACAGCGCGATAAAGTGATCGACCAGCAGTGGGATGTCACCCTTACGCTCTCGCAGCGGCGGTACATTCAGCACGCTAGCCTGGAGGCGATAGTAGAGGTCCTGACGCAAACGCCCTTCGCTGATTGCGGTTTCCGGATCCCGGTTGGTCGAAGCAATGAGCCGTACATTGACCGGAACTTCGCGCAATGTCCCGACGGGACGAATCGCTTTCTCCTGGATCGCACGCAGTAGTTTACTCTGCGTCTCAGCGCTCATCTCGGTAATTTCGTCGAGGAACAGGGTGCCACCTTCAGCTGCGCGAAAGAGGCCCGGGTAATCGGCGACGGCACCACTAAAGGCCCCGCGCTTATAGCCGAAGAGCTCGCTCTCGATTAGGTCCTTGGGCAACGCCGCGCAGTTGAGCGCGACGAATGGAGCAGCCGCCATCGGGCCACTTTCGCGAATCGCGCGAGCGATCAGTTCCTTACCCGTGCCGCTCTCGCCCACAATAAGGATAGTTCCGGTCGTCCGACCGGCCGCCGCGATCCGATCGTACAAGGTCTGCATTGCATGACTTGAACCGACGAGGCCGTGAAAGCTGCGGCGAGCAGTGGGAGCGAGCTGCGACGCTTCGCGCTCCAGCGTCCCGATACGAACTCGGGTAGAAGCATCGTGAACACGAAAATAGGCGTCGGCAAGCAGGAAAATCCGGATGTGGCTCAGCTTGTCGAAGAGCGTGTACAGATGGATGTTTACGGGCTGGTCATGGATCGCAAGAATTTTATGCGCAGCCTCTTCAAAAAGATGGAGAGATGCGATTAGTTCACCGAGGGGTACACGCTTCTCGGCGAGACTTTCGCCAAGCCGCGCCACATTTGCAGCGAACCGATCCATATCCTTTTCGATCAGGGAAGCTTCATTGAACGCGAGACCCGGCTCGAAGGTACGTCGGAACTCGGCCTCCGACATCGAGGCTTCTTCGCCAAAATGGAGAACGTAAAGCTGATACCATTCACTGACGACTTCGCTCCGACTATCAATAATCGTCTTCAGCAGAGGCCGAAGTTCGTCGAGGTCTTCATCCCAGAGGAGATGGAAGTGACGCGGCGTTCCGCACCGTAATCCTTGTAAGCCTCTCTCGATTGCTTCCGCGGATTGAGATTCGGACCATCCTGACATTAAAAACTCCTTAAATGCTTTGGTAGGCCGATTTCAATCTAAGCACTATAAGCGGTCGGTGCACAAATAAAGTTGGCAGAATTTACAAAAACTCGCGACCAAGGAGGCTTGAAAGCTTCGCGCTAGAAGATTGTATCCGATGGATACACTGAATCGTAGCGAATGGGAGCGGGGGGTTACGCTCAGACCCAATTGTGGCGGGGACACAAGTGGCAGCGGAATTGCTGTCTAACGAGATGAGCATCCGCTTTCGGTAATTGCGGCGGAGGATGATCGATGCCCGCAAGCAAGGCAAGAAAGATCTCAAAGCAAGCTGAGCTTCTTCCAAAGCGAGAGCCACCAGCTCCTTTGGTCTGTGAAAGTTGGATGAGCCTTGAGGTACTGACCGTCAAGCCGAAGGATTCAGTCGCACACGCGCGCGCTTTACTGGAGGAATATCGGATCAATCAGTTGCCCGTCGTAAAGAATCGCGACGTGGTCGGTATCGTCACTGATCGCGACTTGCGCGATGCGGCTAACGCCGTCACAACGTCAGCTCGTCTGGCCGGAGTACCCGAACCTCCAACGGGGTTACCGAGCCGCGTTACCGTCGATGAAGTCATGAGTGAAAAGCTTCTGATACTATCGCCGCGCAGTAGTCTGATTAAGGCTGCCGAACTGATGTTGAGGGAACGGGTTGGCAGCGTACCCATAGTAGAAAATAAGCGACTGGTCGGCATCATCACGCGGAGCGACCTGCTTCATGCGTTCGTGGGAATCGCAAGGATGTTTGGAGAAGAAAACAAAGTGAACAAGATAAAAGGGAGAGCGCGGGCAGCGCAGAAAGGGGCCTAGCTTGGCACAAACAAAACAGGCGCGAGGGCTAATCCGCAGTCTCAATCGAAGCGCGGTACGCGATGATAAAAGCCCGCCGGTTCGAAGGAAAACATCGCCACCGAGCGAGCCAACGATTTGCGCGCGCTGCGGCGCGGTCTACGTTCGGCGCACGTGGCGCCACGATCACGAACTGACCGACACTCAACTCAAGCGAGGACAGTGGGGCTTTTGCCCAGCCTGCCAGCAGGTGTCCCGTCTCGAAGGCCAAGGGCGGTTATTGATTCGGGGCGAGGGAGTTGCGGCCCAAGCAATGGAAATTCGCGGACGCATCGACAACGTCGCCGCACAGGCGGGAAAAACGCAACCGCAACGCAAACTCGTATCGGTCGATAAGCTCCCGCGCCAAGGCGGGATCGAGGTCCTGACAACTTCGCAAAAGCTGGCGCATCGACTGGCGCACGAACTGAAGAAAGCCTTTGGCGGACGCGTCGCTTACAATTGGAGTGATGATGGATCCTTACTGGCAACGTGGGATTTCGATAATCCCGCTTCGTCAGCCAAAGCCGGGAAGAAACGCTAGTGGCCCATCGGCCGGGAGGCATCTATGCAACGTCCGTTGAAAATCACTTCCCGCGATTTCAGTCTCAACGCCGGAGTTGAGGCGGAAATTCGCGATAAAGCTGCCGCGCTCGAAACCTACTATCCAAGACTGAGTGGATGCGAAGTCGTCGTCCGTGCGCCGGCGATTCATCATCACCACAAAGGTGGCCCGTTCCTCGTTGAGTTGCGCCTGACGCTTCCAGGGAAAGAGCTAACCGTAAATCGGCAAGCCGAATCAGAGTTATCGGTTGCGATTCGCGAAGCCTTTGATGCAGCGAAACGGCAAATCGAAGATTACGGGCGCGAACAGCGGGGGTCAGTCAAAACCCACATCGAGGCCACTATCGGACGCGTCGTGCGAGTCCAGCCAGAACTTGAGTGCGGCTTTATTGAGACGCCGGATGGACGCGAAATCTATTTCCATCGTAACAGCGTGGTCGAGGGCCACTTCGACAAATTGCAGGTCGGCACAGAGGTTCGCTTTGTCGAGGAACAAGGCGACGAAGGCCCGCAGGCAAGCTCACTCTACGTTCTCAAGTGATCAGAGAGAGCTGGGCTGTCTTAGAAATAGCCCAGCTCCTTCGCTTGCTGTGTGAGCTGGTCGCGAAACTTTGGATGAGCGATCGCAATCAGCGCCTCGGCGCGCTGAGTCGTCGATTTCCCCCGCAAATTCGCGACGCCATATTCCGTCACGATATATTGCGTATCGGCGCGAGGGTCGGTGGCCGGCCCTTCGCACTTGGGGACGATGCGCGACAGCGTGCCGTCTTTGGCGGTCGAGTAAGCGGCAAGGATCGATATGCCCTCCTTCGATTGCTGGGCACCGCGCACAAAATCGAGCTGGCCACCGGGTGCGCTATACTGCAATCCGCCGACCGCTTCGGAATTGACCTCACCGTCGAGGCCGACCTCCAAAAAGCTGTTGATTGAAACGACCCGATCGTTGAGTCCGATAATGTATGGGTCGTTCACAAAATCGACGGAATACACCTCCATACTGGAGTTATCGTTGAGAAATTCGTAGAACTCGCGATCGCCAGCGGCCAGCGTATAGACATTCTTGTGTCGTCGGACGTTCTTGTACTTGTTAGTCACCGCGCCGGATTTGATCAGCGCCATCACCGATGGCGTCATCAATTCGGTATGGATACCAAGATCCTTGTGATTCACCAAATCGTGGCAAACAGCATTCGGAACACCGCCGACGCCGACTTGTAGCGTCGCTCGATCCGGCACCAACTCAACAATAAATTCTCCGATTGTGCGATCGAGATCACTTGGCGCACGCCCTGGAAGTTCCTGCAACGGACTCTCGTGCTCAACAATCGCAGTCACGTCGGAGATGTGAATCGCAGAGTCGCCGAAGGCCCGCGGCATCCGTGGATTCACCTCAACAATCAGACATTTGGCGCCGCGCGCGGTCGGGATGGTGTAATCGCCGTTGGTGCCGCAGCTAAAGAACCCCGCCTTATCCATCGGCGAGACCTGAAGGATGAAGGTATCGATCCCGATCTCGGCAAGCGTCGCAGGCATCGCGCTGAAGTTGCCGGGCATGTAGAAGACCACCTGCTTCTTGTCCGCCTCGCCCAGACGCATCAACGCACGTTCGAACATCGTCGGAAAGAATGGATGCGGCTTGATCACATCCATGTAGCGATACTGCAGAATCGTCTGCGCGGCGGCGACCACCGAATGCGAATAGTAAACACGTAGCTCTTCGATCTTCCCGGCACGGATGCGGCCTTCGAGTGCCTCGAGCAGCGCCGGAGGTTCGCTGACCGCCATCCCCATCGAGAGTGTGCCGCACGTCGGAATCAGCTCGACGGCCTGTGCGGGCGTCATCAGTTTGGATTTATATTCTGCCGCGTACATGGTGGCGGATCAGTCCTCGGCGGTAAGCGCGTTCAGAACGTCGGCGGTGGTTATCACGCCCGCGAGTTTCCCGTCCTCAATAACCGGAAGCGCTCCGATTTTGCGCTCGCGCAGCAGCCGCGCAGCCTCATGAATCGAGGTCGAAGGCGACACGGTAATCAACTGTTCGCTCATCGCCTTGAAGGCTTCGGTGTGTTCCCAAGCGCCAGTGTGGGTCCGGATATCACGGTCGGTGACAATGCCGACGACCTTGCCGTCCCTCACGACAGGAACGCAACGGAAACCGCCCTGGAGCATCCGGTCGTGAACAACGGAGAGCTTGTCGTCGGGGTTCGCTGTGACCGGGTCTACGGTCATCCAAGTGCCCACGAGATGCTTCTGCGCGGGCATGTTCCGCACCATCAGGACCGGGCAGGTCGACTCGCGCACGACGAGTTCAGCGACACTGCCTAGAAAGAAGCGGGAGAAGCCACGTCGTCCATGCGTCGCCATCACAACGAGATCGGCCCCCGTCGTGCGTTCCGCTTTGAGAATTATTCCGGAGGGATCGCCCATGTCGGTCATCATCTCGTATTTGACACCGGCCAGATGTTTACGAGCGATCTCTTCAAGCTTCTCGCGCGCCACCTGCTCCTGACCCTTGTACATATCGACGTAAACCGGCATCCCGGTGGGCGGTATGATCAAGGGAACAACATGCAGGACGACGACGACACCATCGTTGTGTCGAGCGAACCGAGTCGCGGTCTCGAGTGCGTTGAGCGAGTTCTCATCGAAATCGATCGGGCAGAGAATCTTGCGATAAGGAAAGGCCATGGCGAATCTCCTGGTCCAGCCGTCTTTAAGCTAACGATGTGCCAAGGATCAGGCCGCGAGAGAGGTAACAATCCGAAGTAGACGCGGCGGTCGAACGGATGCGATCGTATCCAAAGGAACCAATTTCGTCGAGTGATTGGCGCCAAAGGAGCCGGTTCGGTAGCAACTCGACCGATACTGAAAACAGCCATTAGTGCTTTGGGTTCTTGGCTGCTTGGCAAGCGATTTGCAGTCGAAATTAAAAGGCGGATAGCAGCGTTAGCGAGTCTGCGGGAGGGAATTCATGGAAATCATCCATATCATGTCGAAACATCCTGAAACGGTTGAGCCTGGCGACACCCTTGCGAAGGCTTCGCAGATGATGGAGGTTGGCGGATTCCGCCGCTTGGCAGTCGTCAAGGATGGCGCCGTGGTCGGAATGCTAACGGAGAGAGACGTGCGGCAGCATCGCGGCCATCTGGACGCGACGCGCGTGAACGCTGCGATGAGCGAGCCTGTGCTGTCGGTGACTCCTCACACCACAGTGCAGGAAGCGGTGCGCATGATGCTCAAGCGGAAGGTTGGCGGCATGCCCGTAATTGACAAGGGCAACCTAGTCGGGATGGTTACGACCACCGACATGCTCGAAGCCTTGCTGCAGATTGTCGAAGATTACGAGGCATCGCATCCGAAGCACTAACGCGATTCCTAGCCGACCAATCAGAAGCTCGGCCTCGAGACGACGAAGCCCGTCGCGAGGCCGAGGCTCAGGGTGCCTGCAGCGTCTGGATATAGTCGACAAGCGCGTTGATACGAGCTTTGACCTGCGTGTCGGTTTGGGTGCCGTCCGCTTTGAATTTCAAACCCCATTGCGGCATGTCGCCGACAAGATGAGCCTGAAAGCGTTTGCTGCCATCGATAATGTCGTAGACTTTCTGATGGGGAAACTGGCCACCATTCGTCCTCGTCAGTGTGGTCAGGTCGATTGCCTTATAGCCAGGGACGTTGCGCATCCCCGGCATTGAGCCCTTGCCGCTCGCCCCGTGGCATCGGGCGCAGTTATCGAGGAAATCCTGCTTACCATTGGAATCGGCCGCGAACGCGTTGGACATTGTGAGGGCGAGGACGAGAGCAGTTCCAAGAATTTTCCAGAAATCGAGAAACAAGTTGGCCTCCGCACTTGTCCCAAGTGCGCGAGGGAGCGTCACTGGGAATCTGCGCTTATTCTATGCTCGATCGCAGCAAGAATCGTCTCAGCATTATGAGCTTGATCGCTGCCGACAACGAGTAGCGACGAGGGTGAGACCTCGTCCAGAGGCTCAAACTCCCGAAGCTGTGCCAGGTAGATATCTACGGTGGCATCCGAGATTTCATCGAGCCGCGAACTACGTTCGATAAGTCGTCTAATCACGACGCTTTTTTCGGCGCGGCACTCTACGAAGATGAGATTTATACCGAGCCGTCGCGCCAGCTCGGCAGCCATCGCACGCTCCGAGCGTCGACGAAAGGTCGCGTCGAGGATCACGCCGCTACCGAGACGCAGAACCTCTTCCGCTTTCGCCAACAAGGATTCATAGACTCGCTGGGTAAAATCCTCGGTATAGGCACCCGATCCGTAGGATGCGTTCAGGCGGACCGTCGACTGAACGCCCGCGAGTCGTTTGCGTTCCGCATCAGAGGAAAGCACCTGGAAGCCGATACGATCGCGAATAGCGCGAGCGAGAGTTGATTTACCGGTCCCCGATAGTCCGCACACGACGACCAGTGTTAGAGTTCGCGGTGTCTTGGCATATTCGCAAGCAAGCTCCAGGTAGCGACGAGCGCGTTCCCGTGCGAGGACCCGGTCCGCCACTGAGCAATCATCCTGTCGGCTTCGGGTTAGTTCCACTTTCGCCCTCACAGTCGCCCGACTCGACTTGTAGAGGGGCAGCAAAATCGTGAGGTCCGGATCATTGGTTGCTGCGCAATAGGAACGAACTAACTCTCGCGAGAGATCACTCCGCCCGATGTAATCGAGATCCATGGCAAGAAAAGCAATATCGGCGGCGACATCGCCGTAACGAAGGCGTTCACTAAATTCGAGCGCATCGACGATGCGGATGTCGTCGGGCATCAGATAGATCGAATCGCAGCGCAGATCACCGTGACCATCGCACACACGGCCGTCACGGGCACGCTGATTGATAAACTCCCAGTGCGTTGAGATGAATTGGCGGGTGAAATTAGCGATCGTAGTAAGGCGATCATTGGTCAGCGTATCGGCGGCCAGTTCGCGTGTCTCGTTAAGATTACCCACCATCTGCTGCCAGACGCGGGCGGCGGATCCGTAGTTCCATGCCTGATCGCGGGACGCCGTACGATGAAAAGCAGCCATCCGCTGGGAGATAGCCTCGATATCCGCCGTAGTGACGAGCCCGGACTCGATCAGTTGATCGAGTCGGCGTTCGTCGGGCAGACGGCGCATCGCGACCGCATAATCGACACTGGACGGATCACCGTCAGGGGCTGCATCGAATCGGTAGCGCCCGGCCGTGAGGACGATCGGTATGACGCCGAGATAGACGTCGGGCGAAAGTCGTCGATTAATCTCGACCTCGAGTTGGCATAAGTCGTGTCGTCGAGCCGGTGTAGAGCAATCGATAAAGGGCAACTTGACCGGCTTGCGGACCTTGTACGCGGTATCGCCGACGAGAAACACGCAGGAGGTGTGAGTGTGCCGGATTTCTACTGCTGTGGCGGCATTCGGATAGAACCCCGGCTGACTCATCGCCTCAAGCACGGGACTCAATGTCGGCGGGATCTCCATGGTTTTGCCCCGATGGCGGACGGTTCGCCCTTTGGTACAACTTCGAATCAAGTTCGAATCGCTATTTTTCAGGCTCCGGCGGCCTGGGTTCGGCTGCTGCTTCCAAAGGAATCTTCTTGGCCGTCACTTCCCTGCCGATGGGCATCGTTACTTCAATCACGCCGTTCTTGAAAGTTGCTTTGATCTTGTCGGGATCGGTTCCTTCAGGCAGAGTCATTCGCCGCTCAAACGAACCATAAGCAATTTCGCGACGAATATACTCCTCTTTCTTAATCTCTTTTTCTTCTTTCCGCTCGCCCTTAAAGGTCAGAACATTATCGATCACCGTCAGGTCGATATCCTTAGCTTCGAGCCCGGGAACGTCCGCTTTAATCGTCAAAACTCCCTCTTTAACGTAGCTCTCAATTGCAGGTAGATGGGCGGCAGCGCTTTGCGCCTCAGGAAGCCCGACATCATGAAACATATCCGATAGGCGACGATCGACCTCGCGTCGCCAGCGCTCAAGCTCGTTGAACGGCCTCCATACAGATATTCCGCTCATTTTCCCGACCTCCTGAATAAGAGTACTGTCCTTTATACGGCCGAAGAGGTTGCCCCATGTCCTTGCATCCGCACCGTGAGAACTGGAGCGGTTGATTCCCGCACCACCTTCTCGGCCACACTCCCGATGACTAAATGCGAAAGTCCGCGACGCCCGTGCGTTGCCATCACTACCAAATCGGCCTTCAGTTCCTTCGCTGCCTTAACCACTTCTTCAGCCGGATGGCCGTGGCGCAAGAGAGTTTCGTGTTCCACACCCTTCAGTTCATTTTCCGATGTGCGTTTCAGGCCAGTCCTGGCATCAGATTCGCGCTGCTGAGCGACTCGTGGAGCCGACACAACCAGTGGATCAGTCGGCGGAACCACGTGCAACAGGTATAGTTTGCCCTCATCACGTAAGGCTAGACGACGAGCCAAGCGCAAGGCTTCAATCGAGTTGTCATCGAAATCCACGGGGCAAAGGATTCGTTGAAACATAGTTCCTGCTCGCTCTTCTTAACCTTAGGAGGAAACCTTGCACCCAACGTGCCAACTGATTGCATCCAGCCAGGGCTGGAACCTTTGAGCTGAGTAGCGCCGAAACCGTACCCTTCGGCACAAAGGAAACGTGTCGTGTGTATCCGTTGGATACAACGCCAGATCGGGCATAGTTCAAAGAACGATGGCCCCGCAGCGCAACCTTTGGGCACAAGAGATGCTCATTTGTGGTCTGTGACCGAGGAGAAGATGCAATGAACCGAGACTTCGAAGTTCGCCAACTTTTGCGTGCCTACCGCAGCGGCCTGATGAGTGAGGCCGCCTTCGAGGAGGAAATAACCCAGCTCGAGCACGAGGCCTCCTCGCCTGAGGCTCAGCAGCAACCTCCCCCAGGCTTCGAGGCTTTCGGCCAGAGGTTTCGCTCGGAGCGCGATGCCGTACTCGAGTTCCTCGATAAGCTACACGCTACCCAGATGGATGCGGCTGTCGGTTTTGCCAAATGGGCCGCCGTCTGTAGGACGAATGGTCTGCGTGCCGGTCTGATGATTATCGCCGAACGCGACGCGTCGCATGCGCGAGCCTTGGAACGTCGAGCACGTGAGTTGGGCGGCGAACTCCATTCGACAGCAACCGAACAGGGCAGCAAACTCGTGGAACTAATGGCGAACAAGGAGATCGCCGATATCGAGAAACTGGTGGCACTGACAAGCCTAATCCAGGATCCGCAGGAAGCTATCGCGCCGATCGTAAGCTTTGCTCAGCTCCTGAAAAAAGATGCGGAAACCAAACAGGCCTTGCGATTAATTGCCGAGGACGAGCTCTCTTCGACCGGATGGCTTCGAGATGTCTGCGGAGCTCTGGCCAACGCGCAGGGGAAATGATCTCGCGCAAGTCCGCCCGCAGGTGTGATCGCTGACCGGTGTCGCTCTCGCGCTCCGTTAGTGTAGGGTCATCCTGTGGGCGACGACACGGGATCAGTGACGACCTCGGCCGCCACGCTGGCCGAGGTCTTTCGCCAGTGTGGCAGCAACGAACAGGGTCTTAGCTCGGTTGAAGCAGCCCGCCGTCTCTCTGAAGAGGGTGCTAACGAAGCCACCCCGACCAGGATTGCGGGACCGCTACGGGAGTTCCTCCACTTCTGCCGCAATCCGCTGGTACTCATTCTCCTGGCAGCCGCGGCGATCTCCGCCGGATTGGGTCAGCTCGCCGACGCATCGATAATTGCCGGTATCGTAATTGTCAGCACCGTACTGAATTTCCTTCAGGCCTACCGCAGCCATCGTGCTGTCGAGCGCTTGCGGGACCAGATTGCTCCCACCGCAGAGGTGCTACGCGATGGAAAGTGGCAGGATCTGCAACGGCGCGAGGTTGTGCGGGGCGATATCGTGCGCATGGCCGCCGGATGCCTCGTCCCGGCCGACGCGCGCCTAATCGAGAGCCGCGATCTCCATCTGCAGCAAGCGGCGCTGACGGGAGAATCGGTACCCGTCGAAAAATTCGCCGATCGCGGCCCGGCCCGAATAGATTTGCAATCAACTTGCGCAGTCTTTCTCGGCACATCCGTCGTAAGTGGCACAGCGACCGCTGTGGTCGTTACCACCGGTGCAGGAACCGCCTTTGGTGGGATCGCCGCCAGTTTGATTCAACGCCGGCCCGAGACCGAATTTGATCGAGGCACCCGCAAGTTCGGCGTCCTGATCATGCAGACGGTGTCATTCCTGGTTCTCTTCATCCTGCTGGTCAATCTGAGCATCCACCGCAATCCGATCGAGTCGTTGCTATTCGCCGTAGCTTTGGCTGTGGGTCTTACTCCCGAGTTCCTCCCGATGATCACGACCGTGACGCTCTCGATGGGAGCGGTGCGAATGGCGCACGAAAAGGTCATCGTGAAGCATCTCGACGCGATCGAGAACTTCGGGAGTATCGACGTTCTTTGCTCCGACAAAACCGGCACGCTGACAGCAGGAGCGATCACTCTCGATCGTTCACTTGGTTGTTTCGGCGAGACTCGCGAAGAAGTCTTGCGGCTGGCCGCTTTGAACAGCACCTTCGAGACGGGAATCCGGAGCCCGCTCGACGACGCGATCCTTGCGGCTGCTGGTCATCAGACCGCGGGCTATACAAAGCTCGATGAGGTGCCGTTCGATTTCGAGCGACGGCGCCTCTCGATTGTCGTCGGCAGCGATAAAAATAGTTTGATCATCACCAAGGGCGCCCCTGAATCGATACTGAGCGTATGCACCAACTACCTGATCGACGGGGTATCGGAGCCGCTTAATAGCCCGAACCGCGAGCGCTGTATCGAGACCTTTCGCCAGCTCAGCGCAGAGGGTTTCCGTGTACTAGCCGTGGCACATCGGGAGGCCGATAAGCAGAGTGGGTTCACCGCCGCGAGCGAAACAGAGATGGTGCTCGACGGCTTCCTCACCTTCGTCGATCCGCCACGGCCGGGTGTTTCGGAGGCGCTCGCCGCGCTCCGCCGGGACGGCGTGCACGTAAAGATCCTTACCGGCGACAACGAACTCGTAACGCGGCACATCTGCACTCAGGTGGGGATCGACGCGAACGAAATAGTGCTTGGCACAGACTTGGAGTCGATGTCCGACGCTGCGCTCACGTCGATCGCTGAACGGATCGACGTCTTCGCACGCGTCTCACCATCGCAGAAGAACCGGATTATCAATGCGCTTAAATTGCGGGGTCATGTCGTGGGCTTCCTCGGCGACGGCATCAACGATGCACCGTCGTTACATACAGCCGATGTCGGCATCTCGGTCTCGGGCGCGGTTGAAGTCGCGAAGGATGCGGCGGATCTGATCTTGTTGGAACCCGGTCTACAGGTCCTTCATCGCGGAATCGTCGAAGGGCGGAAAGCCTTCGGCAATCTGCTGAAATATCTGCTGATGGGCACCAGTTCGAACTTCGGGAACATGTTCAGCATGGCGGGCGCATCATTGTTTCTGCCTTTCCTGCCGATGCTTCCCACCCAGATTCTCCTGAACAATTTCCTCTACGATCTCGCGCAGGTGACAATTCCAACCGACAACGTTGATCCGGCCTATATCAGGAAACCTCAGCACTGGGATATTTCGATTATCCGTAACTTCATGATCTTCATCGGACCGATCAGTTCGATTTATGATTTTCTGACCTTCTTCGTGATGTTGCGGGTGTTTCACGCGTCGGAAGAGCTGTTCCATACCGGATGGTTTGTTGAATCTCTGGCGACGCAGACCTTGGTGCTCTTCGTAATCCGCACCGCAGGTAATCCGTGGAGTCATCCGCCAAGTCGACCCCTCACGATCACAACCGTTGGTATCGTTGTTATCGGTCTATTCTTGCCGTATCTGCCGTTGGCGCACGATTTCGGTTTTGAACCGTTGCCGACGAGCTATTATGTATTTCTGACCGGTGCGACCGTTACCTACCTGGCGCTGGTCCAGATCGTTAAGGGCTATTTGATGGGCAGCCTGATTGAATCAGCCGAGGATTCAGCCCCCTGGAAGACGAGTCGTCTCCCACCTCTTGCGGCGATCTGATGGAAGCAAGCGAATACGCAGTAACTGCCCGACTGCTGGACGGGAGCGCGATCTTCATCCGTGCGATCCGACCCGATGATCGCGAGAGGCTGCTAACGCATTTCAGCCATCTGAGCCCGGAGTCGATACGCTTTCGTTTCCACGGCTTTAAGCGATCACTCAGCGATACCGAAGCAGCCGCTCTCACGGCGATCGATTTTGTCGATCACGTCGCGCTGGTCGCTACCTTCGGCCCCGAGATCGAACAACCGCTCATCGGAGTTGGCCGCTATATCGTAAGCACAGACCAAAGCGGTCATCGCTACGCCGAAGTAGGGTTCGCGGTGCTCGATCAGCATCAAGGCAAAGGCATCGGAACGCTGTTACTTCAGCATCTCGCGATTATTGCGAGAGCTCAGGGAATCGACGAATTTCATGCCGACGTTCTCACTGCCAACTCACGGATGATCGAAGTCTTCGAAGCAAGCGGCTTCGTGGTCAAGGAGTCCGTGAATCACGGCGTCGACCATCTGGTGCTGGCCATCGGCGGACACGAGACCTCGCGGTCGAACTAACGTGATGCCGCACCATCTTCTCGACGGAAGTGCGGCAGCACATGGCTTTTCATCAGCTCGAAGCTCCGCAGTATCTTGCGATGGTCGAGGCCGCTCAGCCGCGTCCAGCAGATTAGCTGCGTGAAGCCGTGTTGGAGGTGCATCTCCTCTATCTGCCGGATACAGCTCTCGGGATTTCCACATACAACGGCGCGCGCGTCGATTAACTCTTCCCATCGAATCGTGTGAGCGAAGCGTTTGATCTTGTCGTACTCTTCGTAACCCGCGATCTGCTGCTCAGCCGCATGCGCAGCGATGTAGTTCTCCATCTGGCGGAAATACCAGAGCACGGAGCCGCCAAAATCCTGCCGCGCCTGCTCGGTGGTTTCCGCGCAATAGACCATGCAGACGGCACCAATTTCGCGTTGTGCCGGATCGTGCCCCTTAGATCGCAAAGCACGTCTGTAGGTCTCCAGGAACTCGGGCGTCAGTGCGCTATGAAAGCCCGGAACTAGCGTGCAGAGCAGGTTGTAGCCGCGAACGCCCGCCATCTCGAAGCTGGGTGCCGTGACTGCAGCCAACCAAATCGGTGGATGTGGCCGCTGCAGTGGCTTCGGTCGTACCTCGTGTTCCTCAATATTGTAATGCTTGCCTCTAAACGCCACCGTATCTCGCGTCCATGCGGTCTGGATAATCTGCAGCGCCTCGTCGAACATCTCATGGGATTTCGTCTGATCGATTCCAAACCCACGGAATTCGCCCGGTTGAAAGCCACGCCCGACACCTAAGTCCAACCGCCCATCACTCATCAGATCGATCATTGCGCCGTCTTCGGCCACACGGACGGGATCACTGAAAGGGAGCACCACCACCCCCGTACCCAGCCGTGCCTTCTTGGTTATGGTCGCCATCGCGGCCAGCGTGAGCATCGGGGAGGCGCAGAACCCGTATTCGGTGAAGTGATGTTCGGGTGCCCAGATGTAGTCGAAACCAGCCTCCTCCGCGGCACTCAAGGTCTCTAGCTGCTCTTTGAAGACTTGATGTTCGGTTTTGCCGCCCGCCGGATGTTCGAAGAAATTAAGTACACCGAATTTCATCGTTCGCCCTCCTCGCTTACAGCAGGTCTGGGCTTGCGGCTCTGCTGCTGACTTCCTACTAGATCCTATACAGCAGCGACTGTGCCAAGCCATCCGGTTCGAAAAGGCCGCGGCGGGAACTTGATCTCATTTGGCTGACCGCCAAGTCACGATCCGCGCCGGGTCCGTCTCCAAAGGGAACAACTAAAGTTGTATCCATTGGCACCACTTTCGTCGTGAGGTCGAATCTAATGTAGCGAATACTTACCTATCGTTTCCTCGTGTACACCTTCGCAATCGAGCCTAACTGAGCACGCTTGTTGCTCTTTTTTGAGATTGGTTCTCGAAATCGTAGGGCTCAGGGAGGGCAATATGGTCTCGGATGGAGGGGTAAGCATATGCGGTGGGGATTAGTAGCTGGCGCCAGTGCAGCGTTAGTCTGTTCGGCGCTCCACACGCCCTTTTCGGTGTTTGCTGCCAGCGCTACTTCGACCGTGAGTAAGGCCTCGTCAAGGGCGAGCCGCGATGATCAAATCCTCGAGATTAAGCAGGAATTACACGCACTCGAGCATCGCGTGGAGGAACTCGAAGGCGAGAATGCCGATCTGCGGAAAACCAACGCAGAGCTTAAGAGCGATAATCAAAAAGCGCAGGCTTCGACGACTCAGCAAATTCAGGCCTTGCAAACTCAGGTCGCGTCGGCGCCATCACCTGCGAACTTCTCTGATGCGGTCAATCGTTACCTGGGGCGTTATCGATTCACGCTCGTAGGTGGGGCGGCCGGCAGCTTCACCTATGACAAACAGACGAGCGACAACTCGTTCGCACTCGATATAGAGCCGATCATTCTCTGGCAACTGAGCGATCGGATGTTATTCGAGGCAACCGTCGAAGCGAACCTACCATCGGGCTCTGATGCCGAATTCCAGTTGCCGGTAGCGACGCTGCAGTATTTTCTCAATGACTATATGACCCTGAATATGGGTATCTTCGATCAGCCATTCGGCGACTGGTACGAAGATCAGAGCCCCTTCTGGGTCAATCGCTTTATCACGGCGCCTCTGCCTTACGCGTTAATGGTATCATCCCTGGTACCGACGTCGGCGTACAAATGCGCGGCGCCTACCAATGGGGCCAGACCGGTCAATACACTGACTACACCCTATGGGTCTCGAACGGGCCGGGCTTCACCAACTCCACTTGTACTGACAATGTATATCCGAGCGTGACGCCATCTTGCCCGATGCCGTCAGCGGCGCTGGTGGGCGACACCCTGAACTCGCCCAACAATATCAAACTAAATACACATACCCCGGCCTTCGGCGGACGGGTGCGTGTCTATCCTTTCCCTATCGACTCGCGACTCGGCCGGCTCGAACTTGGCGCCTCTAGCTACGACGGTAAGTGGCTCGATGGCTACTGGTTCAAGTCGTGGGGCGTCGATTTCAACTACTTCAAAGGAGGTCTGCAGACTCGCGGCGAATGGATCTCAACCTATCGGGAGATGCCGAGCCCGCAGGGCAACGACAATCGCCAAGGTTGGTACGTGCAGGCAGGCTATTTCCTGACGGGCTTGCGAATCCCCGGAATCCCCACCGATATCAGCGCAGTGCTCGCCAAGTTGGAACCGTTGGTCAGGTACTCGGGAGTCAACTCGCGCGCCACAGTTCAAAGCGAGATTGTCACTTCGCCTGAGATTGGTTTCACCGGGTCGCCCTCGATCTTCATGCCTCACGCAAGAGAAGTTGCGCTCGGCCTGGATTACTGGGTTGCTCCATCGATTGTCTGGCAGAACGAGTTCGATTTCGAACTACCCGGCCAGGGAGGCTATTACAGCGACACCGGCCAACCGACTAACGCCACTGCTAACGATCGGGCTTTCGTCAGCCAATTCGCGCTCGGCTTCTAAGGGGGATACTCGACATGAAACCGAAAGCGATAAGAACAATGGCATCGATTGGTCTTGCGATCGTGGTTGCGACTGGAGTGGCTGCGACAGTAGCCCGCGCCGAGGGGTTCGACCCTCCACAGAATGCCGACGAACGGAGAACTCTCTTCCGCCGCGGCGCACAGCTGTGGCCGGTCTACTGTAATACCTGCCACAACGCGCGGCCGAGTTCAGAATTCTCTCCGGCCGAATGGAACATGATCATGATGCACATGCGCACGCAGGCAAATCTGCCGGCCCAGGATGCGCGCGCGGTGCTCGAATACCTAAAGGAATCCAAATAAGCGGCTCCATCGGGAGAGGCAGGAAAGGGCTAGAAATCATGAGAAGAACTTTGGGCGTGGCGGCACTGGGTTTCGCGTTAACGAGTAGCGGATTCTTCGGAATGATGCCCTCACGGGCGCGGGCCCAGGCCGATCTGACCTACAAGATCTATTGTTCACGATGTCACGGCGACAACGGCCATGGCGACGGTGCGGACGGAGCAACCTTGAAAACGCATCCGCAAGATTTCACCGATTGCACAGCGATGGCGAAAATCACCGACGATACGATGTTCAAGGCGATCAAGGAGGGAGGGGAAGGCGTCCACTTATCCGGCGATATGCCGGCATGGGGTGGCGGACTCAGCGACGACGAGATTCACGCCGTCATGAAATACATCCGCGGCTTCTGTCAGAAGTAGGCATCTGGGTAGCAAGCTTCTTAATGGAACAGTAGTTGCTTAGAATCCCTGTCGAGA
>Ga0335085_10004755_pt1 | contig 22262 bp, 21 predicted proteins | sample Lox_Sample_45_FD_206712 | JGI IMG/M metagenome (GOLD analysis project Ga0335085, IMG submission 206712) | Soil microbial communities from Loxahatchee National Wildlife Refuge, Florida, United States - Lox_Sample_4.5 | ecosystem: Environmental > Terrestrial > Soil > Wetlands | place: USA...
CGGGCCCTTGGGAGCCCCGGCGGGCAGTTGGCTTTGAATGTCGGGCGTCGGGTCCTGGAAGGCTAAGCCCAGGTTTTCGTTTTGCGCTTGCCCGGGTTGGCCGTTCCCACCGTTGTCCTGGTCATCCGGGGATTCCAGCTTGGTACCCGTGTCCTTCAACTCCTGCAGAACCACGGGAAGGGTGCTTTGTTGTCCGTTGCGCATAATCGTCAGTTCGACCGTTTCCCCCGGGCTGTGGGTGTAAAGCTTGGCCACCAGGTCCCCGGAGCTGAGGATTTTCCCGCCATTGACGGCCAAAACGATATCCCCCGCCTTCAGGCCCGCCTTTTCGGCCGCGCTGCCGGGGTTGATCTGGGCCAAAAGGGCGCCCTCGGTCGAGGCCAGGCCGAAGCTTTTGGCCATCTGGGGCGTCAGCCCCTGCACGATACAGCCCAGGCCGGCCCGGATGATCTTGCCGTTGTTCACCAGGTCCTCGGCCGCCTTGCGGGCGATATTGGCGGGGATGGCGAAGCCGATGCCCACCGAACCGCCCGACTGGCTGTAAATGGCGCTGTTGATGCCGATCACCCGGCCTTCGATATCGCAAAGGGGTCCGCCCGAATTGCCCGGGTTGATGGAGGCGTCGGTCTGGATGTAGTTTTGCATCCCCTGGTCCTGGCTCACTTCCACGCTGCGGCCCTTGGCGGAAATGACGCCGGTCGTCACCGTGTGGTCCAGGGCGAAGGGATTGCCGATGGCAATGGCCCATTGTCCCACCTTGATGGCGTCCGAATCGCCCAGGATGGCGTAAGGGAAGGTTTTCTTGCCGTCGGAAATCTTCACCACCGCGATATCCACCTTCTCATCCTTGCCGACGATCTTAGCCGGGTAGGTGGTGCCGTCCGCGAAGGTGACGGTGACCTTGTCCGCCTTTCCCACCACGTGGGCGTTGGTCAGGATGTAGCCGTCCTCAGTGATGAGAAAGCCCGAACCCAAGCTGCGTTGTTTTTGCTTGTACAGCCTCTGGTTGGGCATGCCGTGAGGGCCGTAAAAAAAGAAATTGAAGAAGTCGTTGGGGTTGCCGAAATCCCCAAAGCCCCGCACGTCCTCGGTCCATTCGGCGCCGATATTGACCACCGCGGGGCTGATTTTGGAAGCCACGTCGATGAAGGCGTTCTGAAGGGCCACGGCCGCGCTGTTGGCGCTGGTCATGGGGGCCGCCTCTTCAGTGGGCAGTTTCAAACTTGCGGCGGTCGCGGCCATGGGGGCGAGGCCGGGAACCAGCAGGAAAGCCGCGGCGAGAAACCGCAGGGCCTTATGCCGGCCCGAACCACGCAAAGCCGAAAGATTTAAAGACGACATGATTCTTCCTCCTTAACCTCAAGAATCCGACTTTTTCGAAACCGGGCTTGGGCCTTCCAAGTCTTGGGGATGGAACCTCTTGGATTTCAGGAGCTGTTCGATCTCCGGGTGCTGGCATGACAGGGTGATCACGATTTTAACGCCCGAAAGATTGACCCCGCAGGTTTTGACGAGGTAGTTGATGCATTCGAGCCGTTCGATGTCGTTCTGCGAATAAAGCCGGGTTTTACGGATGGTCCGGCAGGGCGCGATGAGGCCGAGCCGCTCGTATTGGCGGATGGTCTGCTCGTGCAGCCCCAAAAGCTGGGCCACCACGCTGATGGTATAAGCCGGGTGTTCCGGGTTGAGTTCCATTTTCTTCCCTTCGGGCTCCCGGCGCCACCCAAGTGCCGGATTTGAACTTCGAACCGTCAACGAAAACATTATGAACCACAGGACACAGAGGCTCAGCCAAGACTTTAAAGATTTGAATCTTTAGGCTTAGCTGTGACCCCGTGTCTCCGTGGTTGAATTGGTTTTTAAGCCACGAATTCCTTCAAATCGTCCGCGTCTTTCGAACCGCGGATCTTCTTCATGGCCCTCTCCTCGATCTGGCGCACCCGCTCCTTGGAGATGTTCAGGCGCTTGCCGATCTCGTCCAGGGTTTGGCTGCCCTTGCCGTCCAGGCCGTAGCGCCAGGTGAGGATCTTCGAATCCCGTTTCTCCAGGCCGCCCAGGGCTTTTTGCAGCTTCTCGGTGAGGTCCTTGTCCATCAGGTTCTTCTCAAAGCTCTCGTGGTCCTTGGGATCGCTCAGGAACTCAATGATGGGCTTTTCGCTGTCTCCCACGCGGGTGGTATCCAGGCTCATATAACCATGGGAAAACTGCTGGACCTCGTTCAGGGTTTCCCGGTCGATATCGGCCTTTTTCATGACCTCGGTGTCCGAAACCTGGCCTCCGGCCTTCTGGCGCAAGGCTTCCACCTTCTTGTTGATCTTGCGGATCTTCTTGGTCTGGCTCTGAGGAATCCGAACCATATCCGCCTTGTCCAAAATGGCCGCCAGGATGGATTGGCGGATCCACCAGACCGCGTAGGACACGAACCGGACGCCCCTCTCGGGGTCGAAGGTCCGGGCGGCTTTCATGAGGCCCAGGTTGCCCTCGTTGATCAGGTCCAGGAACGACAGCCCCCGGTTCCGATAGCCCTTGGCGATGGAAACCACGAAACGAAGGTTGGATTCCACCATCTGGGTCAGGGCCTTGGCGTCACCCTTTTGGGCGGCCCGGCTGACGGTCTTTTCTTCCTCGGGGGTTAAAAGGGGGATCCGGGCGATTTCTTTGAGATAGGTCCCCACTGATTTTTCTTCGCTGACGAATGGAAGCTTTTCCATGACTCTCTCCTTTTGCAAACCACTTATAAAACCTGTTCGTTAGGTTTTATCTAATCTGTTTTTCAATAACCAGATTATATGAGTCAAATAGGCTCATGTCAAAGAAAAAGTTACACCCCCAGGGATGATCGCTTTTTAGGCATTTTATATGGGTTTTTGCGGGCTTATGGGTTAAAGGGGCTTGAAGCGGGGCTACGACCGGGCGTTTTTGACGGCGCCTTCGATGTCCTTTTCCTGCTTGAGGAAGGTCCGCATGGTATCCAGGTAAAGGGCCGTGGAAACCGCCATGGGGAGGAGGAAGAAGACAAAGCGGAAGAGCAGGGCGGCCACCACGGCCTTTTCAAATTCGACTCCCAGCAGTTTGAAAATCCCGGCCAAAGCAGTCTCGCTGATCCCCAACCCGGCGGGCACTGGGTTGAAGTTGGAGGTCAGGTTCATCACCATAAAGCCGACCAAGAGGAGCCCCAAGGGCAGGTCCAGCCCCACGGCGCGGAAGCAAAAGTAGAGGGCCAGCGCCTGGAAACCCCAATCCATGGCCACCCAAAAGGTCACCACCAAAAGCTGGACCCAGCCCCGGTGCAGGAATTGGATGGTTTCCTCCAGGTTGTTTCGGATCTCCACCAGGCGCTGGTGGCTGGTATTTTTCCGGAGGAAAGTCCGTCCCAGCCAATCCCCGAAGCGGATGACGATTCGAAGGAACCACTTGCGGATCCCTTGGTTGAAGAACAACAACAGCATAAGGGCCACCAATGCGATCAAGCCCAGCATGACGGCCAGGACCACGTCCTGCCAGGGCCCGGTCACGTATTCGGGGTGTTCCCGCAGGTAGATGAGCCCGCCGAAGGAAACACAGGCAAGGACGATGTTGAAAACCATGTTTTGGGCCGCGGAAATGGGGATGGTCACCGAATAGGGCACCTTTTCAAAGCGCAAAAGATAGCTCCTGAGGGCAATGCCAGCCCAGCCTCCGGTGGAGACGATGAAATTGATGGTATAGGAGATGAACATGATGGAGAAAAACCGGTTGAAAGGCACGCGGTAGGGTGTCATTTCGAACAGGCCATTGAAGGAAAGGGTGAAGGCCAAGTAAGCGACGCCCGTGCAAAGCAGGGCGAAGAGCATCTGTTCGGCGTGGATATGGTGAATGGCTTCCAAAAGCTTGTGGCCGTCGCTCAAAAAGGCCATACCCATGGCCAGAAACATGATCCCTACCATGAAAAGGGAAAGGATGATCATGACCCGGCGGTTCGGTTGCTTCATGAAAAAACCTTCTTCATTGGTTTTGCGGTTAAAATACTGTCCATGTCCTTCAGACGCTCACTAACGCTGGGTTTTGCCCTGGCCCTTCTGGCTGCGGGCTGCGCCCCTTTGCAAAAGACGGTTCAAACTTCTAACTCCTCACTCCTAACTCCTAACTTAACTCTTACGCCCACGGCGACTCCAGCGCCCATGGCCGTCTCGAGCGAACCCATCACCTTGGCCTTCACGGGGGATATTATGATGGGCGGCTCGGCGGCCCACAAACTGAAAACCGAGGGGCCCGACTCTTTTTTCACCCATACCGAGGCCCTCTTGAAGCAGGCCGACATTGCCATGGGTAATTTGGAAGGGCCCTTGGGCACGGGGGGTGAGAAATTCCCCCATAAAAAATATAACTTCCTGGTGGACCCCTCGGCGGCTACCGGCCTGGCTCACGCCGGTTTCAAACTACTGACCCTCGCCAACAACCACACCATGGATTTTGGCGTGCAGGCCCTGCAGTCCACCCTGACCGCGCTCGACGCCCTGGGTCTCCAGCACTGCGGGGCGGACATGAACGACGCCCTGGCCCGTAAGCCCGCCTGGTTCGAAATGAAAGGCCACCGAGTGGCGGTGCTGGCCTATTCCCTCACCTATCCCACGGAATACTGGGCCAGGGAGGACCGTGCGGGCTGCGCGGCGGCTTCCGGCCCGGACATGCGGGAGGACATCCAAAAGGCCCGTGCCCAAGGCGCGGATATCGTGGTGGTCTGCTGTCACTGGGGCCAGGAAAAGCATACCCGGCTCCGCGGCTACCAGCCCGACCTGGCCCACCTGGCCATCGATTCCGGTGCCGACGCGGTGGTCTGCCACCATCCCCATATCTGGCAGCAGCTGGAAGTCTATCAGGGCAAACCCATCGCCTATGCCATCGGCAATTTTGCCTTCGGCACGGTCACCTCCATCAGCCAAAGCGGGATCTTATACCTGACTTTCGGGGAAAGGGGCAAGTGGCTGGGCGGAAACATCATTCCCCTGAATGTTTTTAACTCCCAGGTGGCTTTCGACCCCCGGCCCATGAACAAAGCGGGGGCGGTGAAGTTTTATCTTTATTTAAAGAAACTCTCGAAGAAAAAAGCGGATCTGAAGCTGGTGGAGGGAAAAATTCCAGAAATCGCCTGGGCCGCCCCGGCGGACGCCAAGGAAGACCCGGAAGTTACTGCCGCCTCGGGAAAGATGGGTGAAGCTGTTGCCTCCCCAATTCCTAACTTAATTTCTACCCCCACGTCCATTCCCACTCCCGTGGCAACCTCGACCCCCGACCCCACCGGCAACCCAGAGGGCGCGGTGCCAGGAACTGTAAAACCTTAAAGAATTTTTTCCCCATTCCGCATGATTTGTTTATTGGAGCTTTAGGGTTCGTAGATTTGCGAGCCACTTAATTCCAAGTATTTCCAAATAAAACGCCTTGCCATTAAAAAGAAGCTCAGGACCCTTGTAGAGCTTTTCTGATAATTGGAGCAACCGTTCTTTTTTTGATACCCTTTTTCTTGCAATAATCTGAATTAATCCAATTAGAAAGCTCTTTAGTTCCTTTACTGGAATTGCAAGCGGCGCAACATAGAGCGATGTTTTCAAGGGTTTTAATGCTTGCATCATTGACGATGTGCTCCCAAGTCGCCAAATTCTTCCGGGAACCATTGCAAGGAACGACGTTAAGAAATTTAACCCTACAATAAACGCAAGTCTTGTCCCTTGCGCACACCTCTTCTTCGAGCCATTTTGGGATGCCCCAACGATTCATTTCAAATTCCCTTAAATCAGGTTATATAGAGAGTTCCCGGTTTGGATTCAAACCGTCGAGCCGTAAGCTTTAGCCGATCCTTTAGACCCTGATAAGCCTTAGCTTTCATACACCTCGATTAATTCAGTAAACTCTTTTTCCAAGAATTCCCGAGCCGACACAATTTTTATCTTTTTTATTTTTTTCATGATTAACAGGTCTTTATCGCCTGTAACCAGGTACTTCGCCCGGCTTTTCATCGCCAAAGAACAAACAAAATGATCTTTAGGATCCCTTAAACCCGGCAAATGGAGGGACGGCTCTTCGATGGGAATGGTGTAGGACATGACATCTTTTACGATCTGGTCTATTTCAAAATCGGATAACCGGAATTTCTTGCCTCTTAACGTTTGGGACAATTCGTGAAGAATGGAAGGAGAGCAGGCCAGGGACAATACTTCATGCCGGGCTAAGTTGAGGACTATGCGGTTGAGCCCCGGCCAAAAGGTGCCGGAAATATAAACATTTGTGTCGGCGACAATCCGGATCAAAACCCGCGGCTTTCTCTGACCAACCGAACCACATCCGCTTCCTTAAGGTGGGAAAAGCCTTTTTTCTTGGCCAATGCTTCAGCCCATTGGTAGAAGTTCTTTGAGCTGGGTTTGGTAACGAGGCCCTTTTGTTTGAGAAGCAATTCAAGAGATTCCTCGATCACCGCGCCGAGAGACTTATCCTGCTCAACAGCATATTTCTTGGTCTGCCGAAGAAGTTCCCCGTCCAAACGTAAAGTCGTTTTTAAAGAGGTTGTCATTGGTTCCTCCATTTTTGCCATATTGCCATACAGATGGCAAAAATTCAATATTGCGTTTAACGGGTTATCTTTCCACCTGGGTTCCCCATCCGTCACACCAACCGCCAAAAGGCTTCACCAGCCGGTCCAAAGCTATTTTTGTTTTTTGAATGGCCTCATAACGGGGAAGCATTTCCTTGATCGACAGGCAGATCCATCGCTTGCCCGAAGAATCGGTTAAAAGCTCCACATGAAATCCTTTTTTCCTCAGAAGGGGCCGGGCCTTGCGAGCCGCGGTCTTAGCCTTGAAATAAATGTAATATTCAATAGCGTGGGATTTATTCAGGTTGGACCCGCGTTTTTTGAGCAGCTTGAGGATGTGACGGTCGAGGTTCACTGGGGGCCCCTGTAAAAAACATTTTAGAAAGGAGTGTCCGCATTTTGAAATCTGTTGTTTTGATGTCTGGAATTTATTTCGGAAAACTGCTGGTTTTTATAAAAAATACAAAATAATTTTTCATCCGGCCTTTATCCCGTGAGTCCAGTCTTTAATTCGCCAGCCTGGTTTTTCTTATGACATCCGTCATAATTTTTTTCCACCTCCTCCCCCCATAATCCGCTTAGTAACCGGTTTTATTCCTAATGTTAAAGGGCGAAACTTCCCATGAAAGCCGTCATCTTCAACGGGGCACCCACGGACCACGAGGTCCTGGAACAAGCGGACGGGCTCCTGGCCAAGGAGCTGGGCCGGCGGGGCTGGGAAGTCCTTTCCATCCCCTTAAGGGACCTGCGTTTGAGCGGCTGCAAGGACTGCTTTAAATGCTGGCTGCACACCCCCGGCCTCTGCCATATCCGCGACGACGCCAGGACCCTCAGCCGCACCCTGATCGAGAACGACCTGGTGGCGCTGCTGACCCCCGTGAGTTTCGGGGGCTATGGTTCCCTCTTGAAGACGGCCCTGGACCGCATCGTCAAGCCCCACCTTCTTCCTTTCCTCAAGCCCCGTTGGGGGGAAGTGCGCAATTCCCCGCGCTATGAGAGAAGATTCCGGCTCCTGGCCCTGGGCGGCCTGCCCAAGGAGGACCCCCCCACCGAGGACATCTTCCAGACCGTGGTGCGGCGCAACACCCTGCACCTGAACGGCTCCCATTTCGCTTCCGATTTCGTCTACGACTACATGACCGCCAAACAGCTGGACCAGCGCGTGAAGAACCTGGTGGAAAAATCGGCGGCGTTCGCATGAGCCCCCGCCAAGCCCTTCTTCTGGTGGCCGGTCCCCAGGCCCACAAGAGCGCCGGTCATTCCCTCGGCGCCTGTCTTTCCCTGGAGCTTTCCAAGAGGTCCGTGGCCGCCCCCCTGGCCTACGTGTCCTACCCCAAGCAATCCGCCCCCTCCATCGCCGCCTTGCATGAGCTCATGGACTCCTCGGACGTCCTGGTTTTCCTCTTTCCCCTGACGCTGGACCAGCCGCCCGCCTGCCTGGTGAAGGTGATGGAGGATTACGCTTGGCACCGCCGCCGCCTGGCCTCGCCCGCGCCCCAGTCCGTTTTGGCCGTGGCCTACGCCCGCAACCCGGAAGCCCGGCAAAACGACACGGCCCTCTCGATCGTTCAGCGCTTCGCCGAATTGGAGGGTCTCACCTGGCTGGGGGGCCTGGCCCTGGGGGGCAGCGCGGCCCTGCCCGCGGGAAAACCCCTCACCTCCGCCTCTTTCGCCGGGCGGCACGCCGTGCTGGCCCTGGAAAAAGCCGCCACCGCCCTTTCGAGGGGCCTGCCCATCCCCCAAAAGGCCGTTCGGCTCATGCGCCGGCCTTCCATTCCCCACCGGATCTACACCTGGGGCCTGAACTGGTTCGTCAAACGCCGCGCCCAAAAGGCGGGCACCCTGCCGCGCCTCCAGGCCAAGCCCTATGAGGTATCTGGAAGCGGATACACCGAAGGATAAGCGTTGAAGACACCCATTTTTTCAAGTTTGCCCGATTGTATATATGAAAGAATTGGAATACATTCATATAACTATGATTGACCCCTCCTTTGTTTTCAAAATCAAGTCGGACTTCCTCAAGGCCCTCTCCCACCCGGGAAGGCTCAAGATCATCGAGCACTTGAAACGCGGTGAGAGGTCCGTCAACGAGATGGGCAAGGCCCTGGAGATGGAACAATCCAGCCTCTCCAAGCACCTGGCCATTTTGAAGCAGGCGGGCATCCTGAATTCCCGCCAGCAAAAGGTGACCGTGTTTTATTCGGTGCGGGACAAGGGAATCTACGATGTGCTGCGGCACGTCTCGCTCTTCCTAAAAAAAAAGCTGAGGGAAGGCCAGGAAGTACTGGATCACCTGGCAAAAGAGTAATGCCGGCCCGCCCCTTCCAGGCGGCGGTAGGAAGCCGACCATGAACCCCCCCTTGTCTTCCCCGAACCTCGAGAAGCCTGAAATCAAGCCCTCCAACCCCGAGGAGGACGTCCGCCGGATGGTGGAGGAGGCCGCCCACCTCCTTCCCGCCCAGGGTCCCATCCGGGTCTTCGTCCATCACAATACCCTGCACGCCTTCGAGCACCTTCCCTTCGAGGAAGCCGTGGTCAAGGCGGGTGAGCTCTTCGGCTGCCGGCCCTACCTGGACGAGGAGGAATACCGGCAACAATGGCTCCAGGGCCGCATCCTCACTGGGGACCTTCGCGCCGTGCTCTCGGAAGACCTGGGGGCCGGTAGTTGCGAAGCCGTCGCGGGCACGACCACCCGCCTGGAACTGAGGCTGGCCCTGATGGCCGTGGGCCTTCACGAGCCCGACGACAAGGAATTGGATTGGCACCTGAATGAGTCCGATAAGCCCATGGACCGGCCCTTGTGGGAGGCCTGCCGGACGGCTGTCGAGCCTTTGGGGGCCATTTCACAGCCTCTCCCCCGGAAAGCCCGGTACCGGGACCAGCTCCTCGAACTCACGGGCGAGGACGCTGACGCCCTTCTCCATCCCTTGCTCATCCGTTTTTGCGCCGCCTTTTGTGACCAAGGCATCGCCTATTGGCGCCTGCCCAGCCGCAGCCTGGGCTTTTTGGGCTCCTTCACCCAAACCTACCGCTATGCCCCCTTGCCGGACGCCTGGCTGAAGGGCTTCGGAGCCAGGTTCAAGGGGCGGAGGAACGCCGCCTCTTCCATCGTCCAATCGCTCCGGAACCTCCAAATTCCCCCCGAAGAATGGGAGGCCTATATCGAAGAAATGATGCTGGCTTTGCGGGGCTGGCCCGGCATCCTGCGCCAGATCGAGGAGCGCCCGGACCGCGCCTTTATCCCCTCCCCGCCCGGGTCGCTGTTGGAATTCGCCGCCGTCCGGCTTTTGCTGGAGGAGCAGGCCATTGGTTATGTCACGGCCCGCGCCCATCTAACGCTTGCGGATTTAAGAAAGATGTCTCCCGCCGAAACCCTTAAGACCGTTCCCATGCGCGCCTATACCCTCTACCAGGCAGCCCAGATTTTGGGATGGCCGGCGGAAAAGGTTCTGGAAAATTCCCCGCGTAAATTATTGGAAGAAGTCGAATCCTTCCCCTCCATGGAACGGCGCCGCCTCTTTCACCTGGCCTACGAGCGGCGCTACCGCATCAAAACCCTGGATGCCCTTTTAAGCCAGGTCGGGGAAACTAAAAATTCGGTTCGTTTCCAGGCCCTCTGCTGCCTGGACGAGCGCGAAGAATCCTTTAGGCGGCACCTGGAGGAAACCGAGCCTTCCTGCGAAACCTTCGGGACGGCCGGGTATTTCGGCCTGGCCATGCTTTACCAAAGCGCGGAGGACGCCCATTCGGTCCCCCTTTGCCCCATCCTGGTCAAACCCGACCATTGGGTCAAGGAAAAGCCCCTGGAGGAAGAGACCCGCTCCCTGCGCCAGGCCTGGGGCCATACGGCCTACGCCTTCCACGTGGGAAGCCGCACGGGGGTGAGGGGCGCGCTGTTAAGCGGTCTCTTCGGCACCCTGGCCGCCCTGCCCCTGGTCCTGCGCGTCTTTTTCCCGAGACACGCGGCGAAACTCCGTTCCAGTTTCGAGACCGCCTCCGCTAAAACCCGCCTGGAATGGAACTACACCACCGCTGAGGCCGCCCAGGTGGTCGGGAAGATCCTGGCGGAGACGGGGTTGATGAATCCCCTGCCCCGAGGCCTTCAAGCCGAGGGGCGAGCTTCAATGACCCCTATCGCCCTTGACCGCGATAGCGGACAACGGGTGGGTGTGCCGGGGCAAGAGACGAAGTCTCAAAATGGCGCCGGCCTTTCACGGTTGGTTGTCATCGTCGGGCACGGTTCCTCCAGCCTGAACAACCCGCACGAGTCGGCGCACGATTGTGGCGCCTGCGGTGGGGGCCGGGGCGGCCCCAACGCCCGCGTTTTCGCGCTGATGGCCAACGACCCCGAGGTGCGCCGCCAACTGGGCATCCCGGAAACCACCGTCTTCGTGGCCGCCTACCACAACACCTGCAACGACTTGATGGACTATTACGACCTGGACCGGGTCCCGCCCTCCCACAGGACGGACCTCAAGCGCGCCCAGGTGGCCCTGGGCCGCGCCGCGGCCTTAAGCGCCCAGGAGCGCAGCCGCCGCTTCGATAATGTCGCGCCCGACGTCACTCCCCTGGGGGCCCTCAAGGCCATGGCGGACCGCACCGAGGACCTGGCGCAGGTGAGGCCCGAATACGGCCACGCCACCAACGCGGTGGCGGTGGTGGGAAGGCGGGCCCACACCCGTGGCCTTTTCATGGACCGGCGGTCCTTCCTGGCTTCCTACGACCCCTCCTCCGACCCGAACGGCGGCCTCTTGAGCCGCGTGCTCCAAGCCGTGGGGCCGGTCTGCGGCGGCATCAACCTGGAATATTATTTTTCCTTCACCGACCGCGGCGGCTACGGCTGCGGCACCAAACTGCCCCACAACATCACCGGCATGCTGGGAGTCATGGACGGCCACGCCAGCGACCTGAGGACCGGGCTTCCCTGGCAGATGGTGGAGATCCACGAACCGGTGAGGCTGCTTTTGGTGGTGGAAGCCCCCTTGGAACGGCTTCAAGAGGTCCTTTCCCGCCTCCCGGCGGTGGAGCGCCTGGTGAAGAACCGCTGGATCCAACTGGCCGCATGGGACCCCCCCAAAAAAGAAATCCTTGTTTTTCATGACGGCCATTTCGAACCCTACGAGCCGGAAAACCTTGAGCTTCCCCGGGTGCCTTCCTCTTTGGAATGGTTCCGGGGCCATAGCGGGCATTTGGATTACGCGAGGATCGTGTCATGAACCAACTTTGTGCATTACAAGACACAACTAAAACCGGATCAAAAAAACAAAAGCAAAGCTTAATTTGGCCACAGATGAATGGGATGAACAGGATTAATAAAGAAACAATTCAAAGATTTTTTGTTTCAAAATCCCATTTTTCCGTGCTTCGAAGCTGGTTTGTAGCTTCAGGGCGCGTGGCTAAATTTTGTTTTGGTCAGGTGTGGTTATGAGATTCCTCCTCCTGGTCACCCTGGGCCTTCCCACCCTCCTCTTCTTTTTGCTTTCGCTTTTTTCCCTGGTGGACCGGCCCCTCTCCGAGCGCGCCACGGGCCGCCTGGTCCCCTTCACCCTCGTTCCCGCCTTTGCCGCGTCCCTGGGGCTGGTCCTCTTTTCCCCCTCCCACACCGAACTGGCCTTTTCCCCCTTCGGCGTGATCGCGGGCCAAACCTTCGAGTTCCGCCTCATCCTGGACTGGCTCTCACTGCCCTTCCTGGTGCTGATCCTCCTTTTATGCGGCGTGACGGGCATCTTCGCCCACCGCTACCTGCACAAGGAGTCCGGTTATAACCGCTTCTTCGTGCTCTTCTCGCTCTTCATCGTCGGAATGGAATTCGCGGCCCTGGCAGGCTCCATGGAAACCCTGGTGGCGGCCTGGGAGCTTTTGGGCCTCTCCTCGGCGCTCCTCATCGCCTTCTTCCATGAACGCCCTGAACCGATCAGGAACGCTTTGCGGGTCTGGACCATCTATCGCATCGGCGACCTAGGGATGATTTTCGCGGCTTGCCTGGCCCACCATTGGACCGGCACCGGCGCCTTCGGGCCCGTCTTCGCCTCAGGCCGCGCCAGCCTGGCCCTGCTGATCCTTTTGGCGGCCATGGGCAAATCCGCCCTGGTGCCCTTCTCCACCTGGCTGCCGCGGGCCATGGAGGGGCCTACGCCCTCCAGCGCCATTTTTTACGGGGCCCTTTCGGTGCACCTGGGGGCCTTTCTCTTGCTGCGGGCGGCCCCACTTTTGGACGCCAACCCCGGCGTGGCTTGGCTGGTGGTGGCCATCGGCTTGGCGACGTCCCTCTACGGCACCTTCGTGGGCCGGGCCCAGACCGACATCAAATGCGCCCTGGCCTTCGCCTCCTTGACCCAAGTGGGGGTCATCGTGGCGGAGATCGGGCTGGGCTTGCGGCTTATTCCTCTCATCCACCTGCTGGGCCACGCCTCTTTAAGGACGCTTCAGTTTTTGCGGGCTCCCTCGCTGCTTCACGACATGCACCGCATCGAAAACGCGGTGGGGAGCCACTTGCCCCGCACCGGGCTCCACTATGAGAAACTTCTCCCCTTGCGCTTTCGGTTCCGCCTCTACCGGGCGGCCTTGGAGCGGGGCTACCTGGAGGCCCTGCTTCGCGACTGGGTGGCGCGGCCCTTCCTGGCCGCCGCCGCTTTTCTCGACCGGTTGGAGCTGAAGTGGTTGAGCGCCCTCGAAAGGCGGGAGAAATGATGAAAATACATTTCATAAACCCATTCAGCAAGTTGCAAGATCACATCATATTTCCCCCTCTGAAAGAGGGGGATCAAGGGGGAGTTAGCCTTATAGCTTTGCCGGATCAAAAGCTAATACCCCCCTACCCCCCTTTTTCAAAGGGGGGGCATAGCAATAACAGCAGAGAGGCTTCGCAATGACCCCCCTTCACTTTCCCTGGCTCACCCTCCTCTTCCTCTCGCCGGCCTTGGGTACGGCGGCGGTTTTCCTTTGGCGGGATTTCGCCCACAAGATCGGCATCGGCGCCACGCTGGTGGGGCTGGGGATGGCGGTGGGTTCTTGGGTGGAGCTGGGTTCCCAAAAGGCCGTCGTGGACCCCCTCCTTCCCCTTCTCACCCTCGATCCCTTGGGCGCCCCCCTGGTCTTCTGCTGCGCGGTCACGACGGCGGCGGTGCTTTTCACCATGCCCAAGGCCCACCGTACGCCGGAGCTTTCCGCCAAATTCCTCGCCTCCGAGACCGTCCTCCTTTTGACCTTCTCCACCGTGAACCCCTGGTTCCTGGCTTTGCTTTTCGCGGCGGGCGCCTTTTTGCCCTGGTTTGAGATCCGCTCGCGCGCTTTCGCCGTTTATATGGGGGCCTCCGTCCTGCTCTTCACCCTGGGCGTGGCGGCCGGGCCCGTCCGCTGGGCCTGCTTGCCCCTGGTGGCCGCGGTCCTTATCCGCAAGGGCATCCTGCCTCTTCATTCCTGGATGCCGTCCTTCTTCCAGTCCGCCCGGTTCGGCACCGCGCTCCTTTTCGTGATTCCCCAGGTGGGCACCTATTGCGCGGCGCGGCTCATCCTTCCCTTAGCGCCCCATTCCATCCTGGAGGCCATGGGGATCCTGGCATTGTTAACCTCGGTTTACGCGGCGGCCTTGGGACTGGCGCAAAAGGACGTCCGGCGGATGTTCGGATATTTTTTCATGAGCCAATCGGCGGTCGTGTTGGCGGGCATCACTTGCGACAACCTGGGGGGCCTGGCGGGGGGATTGACCCTTTGGATCTCCAGCATCCTTTCCCTGACCGGTTTCGGGGTGGCCCTGCGGGCCCTGGAGGCGCGGCGCGGCCTGCTTTCGCTGGACGTTTTCCACGGCGGCTATGAGCGCATGCCGCTTTTGGCGGCGGGCTTCCTGGTGCTGGGCCTGGCCTGCGTGGGAATCCCGGGGACCTTGGGTTTCGTCGCCCAGGAATTGCTGGTGGACGGCTCGGTGGAGGCTTTTCCGGGGTTTGGTTTTCTCGTGGGCATAGCGGCCGCGCTGAACGGCATCACCATCTTGAGGGCCTATGGGGCGCTTTTTTGCGGAACCACCACCAGTCCCTCGCAGGAGCAGTTAAGGCCCCGGGAGAGGCTGGCCATGATGGGGCTGGTGGCGTTTCTTTTGGCCTGCGGCCTCTGGCCCGTGCCGCTGCTCAAGGGGAATCTCTCGGCGGCTTCGACCCTTCTTCAGCAGCGTCAGGGGGCTCCCCCTCAGGCGAAAACCATCAGCACTGCGCCCGAAAGAACCAGCGCCCCGGCGACCAAGGCCTTCCAGGACAGGGCTTCCTTCAGGAACACCACGCCCAGGACCATGGCCAGGGCCACGCTCAATTTATCCACCGGCGCCACCTTCGACACCGGCCCCAACTGGAGCGCCCGGTAGTAGCAGAGCCAGGAAAGGCCCGTGGCGAAGGCCGAGAGGACGAGGAACAGGACGCCGTGGGAGGAGAGGGAGTCGAGCTTTTGCCACTGTCGGTTGAAGGAAACCACCGTGCCGATGACGCCCAGGATGACCACCGTGCGGATGAAGGTGGCCAGGTTGGAGTTGATTTCCGACACGCCGATCTTGCCGAACAGGGCCGTGAGCGCCGCGAAGAACGCCGACCCCAACGCGTAAAGCTGCCAGCTTCCCCATACAGGCATAGGCCACCGCCTCTCGTTATTTAAATTTTGGAAGGTTGATTGTACAGCGGACCGGCCCGTTTTTTTCAAGCCGATGTCGGCGGTTCCATGACCGTGAAAAAGCTGTTCACGATGATTTGAACCAAGTCCCCCAGCTTGTCCGTGGAAACCAGCAGTTCCAGCCGCACCTTCCGGTTTCCCTCCATCCGCGTCAGGTGCGCGCGGATGTTCCTCTGGGGTTTTCCCGTCCTCAAGGTTTGGGCGGCGGCTTGGCGGATGGCGCAATCCAGGCATGCAACGGACCCGCCGCAACGCTCCGGCAGGAGGGCGTTTTGGCATCCCAGGAATTCGCCGCCCAGGAGGCCCTTGGGCTGGGGCGTCCCGTTGCAGAGGTTCCTCAGGCAATTTTCGTTATAGGCCACGACCCGAAGGTCCTGGTTCACCAGCAGGGCCGGGTGGGCCAGGGTTTCCAGGAACTTGACCATGTCCTGGACCGATTGGCGGTTGAAATGTTCCTCGCAATTGGGGCAGACGCCGAAGGGGCCTGTCCCCGCTTCCCGGGGCCCCAAGTCTTTTCCGCAGCTGGAACAAAGCGTCCTCAGGGGCATTTCCGTTCCTGTTCGGTGATGGATTTTGTGGATCGTGGAGTTGAGCGTCTTAGAAAAGGAAGGAAAAATTATAGGCCGTTGTTCGAGGGTTGAATATCCAACCCAGGGGTGGGGCGCGAAAAGCCCCTCCAATAAAAAAGGCGGGGGAATATCCCCCGCCTTTCCTTGAATTTCCCGAATCAGTTGCTGAACTGGGCCTTCACCGCGAGGATCTTCTCGATGTTGTTGTTGAAGGCTTGCACGACCTTGGGGTCGAAGTGGCGGCCCGTGCCTTCCTTGATGATCCTCATGGACTCTTCCAGCGAAAAGGCGGGCTTGTAGCAACGCTTGGTGGTGAGGGCGTCGAAGACGTCGGCCAGGGCCACGATGCGGCCCGACAGGGGGATGGATTCGCCCTTCATTCCCCGGGGGTAACCCGAGCCGTCCCACTTCTCATGGTGGGTCAGGGCGATGGTTTCGGAGACCTTGAGCAGTTCGGCCTTGGCGTTTTCCAGGATCTTGGCGCCGAAGACCGTGTGGTTTTGCATTTCCTTGAACTCGGCGGGGGTGAGTTTGCCGGGCTTCATGAGGATGGAATCGGGCACGCCCAGCTTCCCGATGTCGTGCATGGGCGAGGCGTAGCGGATGCTTTCGACCTCGGCGTTGGAAAGACCCAACCCCTCCGCCAGGATGGCCGAGTAGCGGCTCATGCGGTGGATATGTACGGCCGTGTCGTCGTCCTTGTATTCGGCCGCCACCGACAGGCGGAAGATGGTGTCCAAATAGGCTTCCTTGAGCTCCTGGGTGAGCAGGGTGTTCTTGATGGCGATGGCCGCCTGGGAGGCCAGCGACAGCACCAGGTTCTCGTAATGCTTGTCGAAGGGGACGATGATTTTCTTCTTGCGGGCGTTCAGGAGTTGGATGACCCCTACCACGTTGCCCGAGGCGTCCTTCATGGGCACCACCAGCTGGCTCTTGGTGCGGTAGTTGTTCTTCTCGTCGAAGGAACGGTTGAATTTGTATTCTTTACTCGCGGGGATCTTGTAGGAGTCGGGGATGTTGAGCACCTTGCCCGTCGTGCCCACATAGCCGGAGATGGAGCTTTTATCCAGGGACACGTAGAACCCCGTGAAGGTGGAAGGCGCCACTTCCAGCGGCTTCTTCTGGGCCCTCATCTCGGCCTTCTTGCGGGCCTCCAGCACCTCGTTCTGGGTGACGGAAAAGCGCAGCTGTTCTCCCTCGCGCACGTAAAGGCTCCCGGCTTCGGCGTTGGTGAACTGGCGGCTTTCGGTGAGGATCAGGGTGAGGAGCTGGTTGAGGTCCTGCTCCTTGGAGAGGGCGATACCGATCTTGTTGAGGGCCATCAACTGCTCTTGCAGGCCGCTATTGCTCATCTTGGCTGGCATGAAAAACCTTCCTGGGAAACGGTCTTAATCCTTGGGTTCCACTTGTAGTTTTTTTCAAGTTTTCAACCGGGGGTCAAAAACTCGCGGTCAGTTATTGGAGGAGTAGAGCGATAAAATACCCTTTTAAGGCCGGATTGACAAGGGCCGCCCCAAAGTCCGGTTTTAGGGCCGAACCGGGCGCCGTAAAGAGGCTTTTACGCCTTATTCGGTCAAAAGCTTCTTGCGGATGGAGGGAGGGATGGGCGTGGGCTTCAACTTTTGGTTCACGAAGACCAGCACCTGCTTGGCGTCGGCGATGAGGCGCTTGGCCCCCTTGAGCTTGAACTCGTAGCCGAGGGTCACGGAGGTCTTTCCCACCTTTTCGACCCAGCCCTTGCCCAGCATGACATCCTCGAAGTGCGCCGGGGAGCGGTAGTTGATTTCCACATGGGCCATCACGGAAAAAAGCTTGTTGGACCTTATCTGCTTGAAGGAAAAGCCCATTTTCTTGGCGAGGGCATAGCGCACCCGCTCCAGGAAACGGATGAATTCGGTGTTATTGACGATTCCCACGAAATCGGTCTCAAACGACATGATGGGCAGTTCGATGGTGACGGAGCGTTGGGAAGGTTTTTCCATGGGGGGAGTATAAAGGGTGGAACAGTGTAAAACCAGGGTCCGGATCCATGGGCCGTTGGGGACCCTACCTTGGAATAACAAAAAGCCCCAGAGCGGAATGCCCCGGGGCTTAAAATTACGGCTTCATACGATCCGTAGATACCTTCAGCAAGGTTCGGTGGTGGTTTTGGGCCCGAAGCCCCGCGCCCTTGAAGCGCAACCTTTGAACCTTTCCGACGATTTTAACGAACCTGCGGCCTCCTTCACGGCGACTCACCGGTTGGGCCGGGCCGGGTTTTTCGGACGTTTGGGACTTTGTCCCCGCCGCGCCATTACGGGCGCCTTCAAACAAAACCCTTACCAGCTCGCCGGCTTTCGACGTCCGGGTTCCCTGTCCTTTTGGGACCTCAGTCCCCGCTGCGCCTGAAAGGCGCCTTGGATTGGAACCCGTTCTACGATTTTGATATACGCCTTTTTAGCCCATAAGTTTATGAGCCTGGTCAGGTTGAACCCCCTGGCGATTGAAAATCCGTAACTCTTAATGCTTTTTCCCGTATTCAATAGCCAGGCGAAGGGGCTGGCTTTTGGAGCGCGGCCGGTTCTATGATTCCACCGCATTGAAAAAAACTTGGGAGGTTTTTCTATGGGAAAAAGGGGTTGGAAGTTCACCACAATGCTGGCCGGCGCCTGGATCGGCCTGGCGGGTTGGGCCCAGGCCGGTTCGATGAAATTGACGAGCCCGGATTTTAAGGACAAGGGCACCCTGTCCAACGAGCAGGTTTTCAACGGCATGGACTGCAAGGGTGGCAACCTGTCGCCTGAGCTGCATTGGACCGCGGGGCCGGCAGGAACCCAAAGTTACGCTCTTTCCGTCTACGATCCGGATGCTCCCACGGGAAGCGGCTGGTGGCATTGGGTGGTCTTCGACATTCCCGCCACCGTGACCAGCCTGCCCAAAGGCTTCAAGGCCGACGACGCCACGATCCCGGGGCTTATGCAGTCCCGCACGGACTTCGGCAAACCCGGCTACGGCGGTCCCTGCCCGCCTCCCGGAAAACCGCACCACTATATCTTCCACGTCTTCGCGTTGAAATTGAAGACCTTGGGGCTCACCGCCGACGCTTCCCCGGCCATGGTGGGCTACTATTGCAACGCCAACAAGTTGGCCGATGCCAAGCTGGTCGGGATGTACGGCCGGTAGGATTGTCCGTCGTGGATTGGTTCCAATCCCCTTCCGGGTACCCGGAAGGGGATTTTTTTTGCCCTTTTCCGATAAGATGTTTCCATGACCCAGCTTCCACTCTTAAACGGCCGCACCATGCCCGCCCTGGGGCTGGGTACCTGGGACCTGCGGGGCTCGGCCTGCACCTCGGCGGTGAAGCAGGCTTTGGCCCTGGGCTACCGGCACATCGACACCGCCGAGATGTACGGCAATGAATCGGAGATCGCCAAGGGCATCGCCGCGTCGGGCGCGGCTCGCGGCGATCTCTTTATCACCACCAAGGTTTGGACCAACCACCACCGCGCCAAGGACTTCCTCGCCGCCGCCGAAGCTTCCCTGAAGCGCTTAGGTACTGATTATGTGGACCTGCTCTTGATCCATTGGCCCAACGAGGCCGTACCCCTGGAAGAAACCCTCGGCGCCCTTTGCCGGCTGGCCAAGGACGGCAAAGCCTTGGCGGTGGGGGTGAGCAATTTCTCCACGGAGCTCCTCCAAAAGGCCCTGGCCTTGGCCGATGCCCCCTTATCCTGCGACCAGGTTCCCTATAGCCTGCCGGAAAACCAGGACAAGTTGCTGGCTTTTACCCGCCCAAAGAAAATTGTGGTCTGCGCCTATACGCCCTTGGGCCGGGGGGGATTTTTGGGCCGGGCCGAACTAAAGGAAACCGCCAAGAAGCACGGGAAAACCCCCGCCCAGGTGGCTTTGAGGTGGCTGATCCAACAAGAAGGCGTGGCAGCCATCCCCAAGGCTTCGGGAGAAAAGCACCTGCGGGAGAACCTGGATATTTTCGATTTTTCCCTGGACGCCGGGGATTTGAAACTCCTGGCCGCCCTCAGGACGTAAAACTTTACCCTGCCGCAATTGGGCTTTAGTTAAACTGTCCGCGTTATGGCCACCCGACCTAAACCCCGCCGTACCCGCAAAGCGCCCGTTAAGGGCCGGCCCCGCGGGGCACGAAAAGCCCCGGTGACCGAACCGTCCTTGGCTCCAGCCCCGACCGTCACCACATCTTCCCCCGCCGAATCCCCGGCCGCCATCACTTCCGGGGAAGGCTACGGCATCCGCCTGGCGGCGCGCATCCTGGACAGCGTTTACGTCACCTTCCTCGGATTTTTCAGCGGCCTCTTCGGCGGCATCTTCCTGGCGATCCTGGAAGCCACGGGTGTCATCCAAGCGGGCTGGGAGGACCAGCTCAAGGGCTTTGATTGGGGTTTGGTATTGGCCAGCCTTTTCGCCGTTCCGCTCTACCATTGGGCCGCCGAGTGGATCGCGGGCGTTTCGGTGGGAAAGTTGGTCTGCCAGCTGCGGGTGGTCCAGCAGGACGGCCGCCCCTGCTCTTTCCGCGGGGCTTTTTTCCGCAACCTGGGCTATTACTTCGACGGACTTTTCTTCGGCCTGGTGGGTTACCTCTCCATGGGCCGGTCCCCCTTGAAACAGAGGTTCGGCGACGCTTGGGGAAAGACGGTGGTGGTCAAGGCTTCCAACGTGCCGGAGGGCTCCAAAGCCTCGGGCCTCCACCTGTTCCTGGCCATCGCCATCGGCTCGGCTTTCAACATGATTTGCATGGTGGCGGCCCTGGTCCTCAGGGCTCTTTAAAGACTCCGGCTTTATTCCTCGGGCGCCTGCTGGCCCGCTTCCTCTTCCCAGGGCCAAAACTCCATCTCTTCCCAAACGTTGTGGATAAGCCCCCCGCTCTCCTCGGCCAAGCGCTTCACGCTTTCCTCGGGGGTGAGGCTCCATTCCTGCAGGACTTCCTTCATGGAATAAGCGCCCGCGTCCAAAAGCTCTTCCTCATAGGCGCGCAGGATCTCCCGCTTCAAGGTTTTGGCGTGCAGGGCCGCGCAACCGGCCACCAGGGAGGTCCAGACGTAAGAGGGGCGGCGGGCGATCTTTCCCATGAAAAGCTCCCCGTAATATTTCACGATCTCGTCCTTGGGCACAAGCCCGACCGAAGCCAGGATGGTGTAGCCCCAAAGCGCCGAGGCGCGCACCGCGTCGTGCACCTTTTCGTTCTCGGTCAAGGCCCGTAAGGGGGCCGGGTCGTCGCAGCACAGGGTGGCCAGGATGCGGGGAATGTCTTCCACCAGTATGTCCTTGAAAAGCCGGTCCACATGCTCGGGCGGCATGGACAATTGCTCCAGGAGAAGGGGCAGGGCCTTCTTCTCCCGGAATTGGGCCAGCAGGTAGGCGGCCAGGAACCAGGACCAGTCGTTCAAGGCCACCGGCGCGCCCAGGGGCACGGCCAGGACCTTTTGGAGGATGGCCAGAAGTTCCGGCACCGCTTCTTCGTGGTGGGCGACTAGAACGGTCAGGGCCTGTTCGCGCCTCTCGGCCATGGGGGAGGAGAGGTCCTTGACGGCTTGGGTGATTTCGGGGTTGTTCATTTGGAATGTCCTTTAATAGCCAAAAGACTAGCATATTTGACTTGAAAGCTCGAGAACCTCGCCATTTTACAAGGCATTTTTTGATTTCTCCCGGCTTTCCCTCCCGAGGAACAAACTCTTTTTTTAAGGAATCATAACAGTGATATCACCAATATGATCCTTGTCTAAAACAGAAATAACCATTTCGGTGGCATTAACGAAATGGTCGCACTTTTGGATGACATAACGGGAAATACGCCTCTTGAGCAGATGCCGGTTTCGGGGCTTGAGCCTGTTTTGTGGGGAAAAGAATAGTCAGTATTTGCTTTGCAACATTTTATCCAACTAACAATTCATTCAAATGGGCTTCCCACTCTTTTTCCGAGACGACTTCATATTGGATTTCCTTGCCCTGCATCTTTAACCCAAGCTCCGTCACAGTGGATTTCTTTGCTTTTTCGGTGCACAGCTTGAACAGGTCCTTCAAATAAGCCGTCTTCTCGTTGCCCAAAAGATGCTCACCCTTGGTTTCAACCACATAAAGCCGCTCATAGGCGGCTTTGCTCTTCTTGTCCCGGGCCGTAAATATAAAATCGGGATAAACCCTGTCCTTTCTCCATCCCTGGATGCTGTAGTGGTCCTTTTGGGGAAGGTTCCGGAACCAGAAGAAAAGCCTTTCCTGGTCTTCCAGGCACCAAGCGACTTCCATTTCGGAGTCATTGAAATATTCCTCCGGAACAGCTTCGTAAAGGTTCATCTGCAAGGCGTCGTTGTCACGCTTGACTAGTCGCCTCTGGCCGTGGCGAATGGCGATTTTCGCTGGAAAAGAGAAATTGAAGTCTTTGCTGATAACCAGGAACCTCATCTCATCTTTTTCGAGGAGAGCGTGAAACACCTCTTTCGCCAGCCGATCCTTTTCCTCCTCAAGCC
>Ga0335085_10004757_pt1 | contig 22256 bp, 17 predicted proteins | sample Lox_Sample_45_FD_206712 | JGI IMG/M metagenome (GOLD analysis project Ga0335085, IMG submission 206712) | Soil microbial communities from Loxahatchee National Wildlife Refuge, Florida, United States - Lox_Sample_4.5 | ecosystem: Environmental > Terrestrial > Soil > Wetlands | place: USA...
CCCGGCATGCCGGCGTCACCTGGTCAGCCGTCAGCTCCAGGTCAGCCGACTGTGCCCTGGCCGTCGCCGGAAACGCCTGGCCCGCCAGGCCGGCTCCGAGTCGCCACCGCACAGGACCTGCCACTGCTCGCCGACTGGCTCGCCGCGTTCTCCGCCGAGTCCGTCGAGCGCATCGGCTCGCCGCAGGAGATGGCGGCCGACCTGATCAGCTACGGCGGCGCCGTCTTCTGGGAGACCACGCAGCGGCCGTCCCGGCGCTGGGACCCCACGCGCTCCCTGCCCTTCCCGCACCGGGACGCCGGCCACCGCGACGCCGGCCACCGCGACACAGGCCACCGGGACGCCGGCCACCGGGACGCCGGCCACCGGGACGCCGGGCCGGCCCCGGAGCCGGCGCCCCAGCCGGTCTCCCTCGCGACCCTGTCCAGGCCGGTGGCGGGCACCGTGCGGATCGTCGCGCTGTACACACCGCCGGAGCGCCGGCGCCACGGTTACGCCGCCGCGGTGACGATCGCGGTCGGCCGCGCCCTGCTGACCGGTGCCCTCGTCCCCGGCACCCGGGGCGTCCTAGGCACCGCCGGCTACGCGCACGCTCGCGTCCGCGAGATCGTGCTGATCACCGACAGGAACCGGCCGGAGCACTGGGGCGGCCTGGCCGGCTATCAGCTGGTCGGCGAGCGCACCGTGCTCCGCTTCGGCCCGGCGACCGGGGCGGTGCCGCGACTGCGGACCACCGGCCCGATGCCACGGATGCCCACCGGGCCGCTGCCCCGCCTGCCAAGGCTGCGCCGGAGCTGGTAGCCGGCCAGCCGGTAACCCGGACGGCCGGCCACACTCGCCTCAGGAGGCGACCGGCTCCGCCAGCGTGACCTCCGTCGTCAGCTCGCCGTCAGGCACGTGCTCGAACGAGAACTCGCCGATGTTCCCCGCCGCCCGCAGGTCGGACTCGCTCGCCCGCACGACGGACTCCGACGGTCCGCGCACCACCACCGACGACGCCTCGGCCCTGATCGACAGCTTCGCCGCCGTCTTGGCCTTGCGCACCTGCGCGAGCACCGTCCCCGCGGCTGCGAGCACCGCCGGGTCACCGCCCGCGGAACCGGTCGCCGAGCCGGCCGAAGAACCGGCCGGCCACGCAGCCCGGTGCACGGAATCCTCCTGCCACCACGACCACGCCTCCTCCGTCACGAACGGCAGGAACGGCGCGAACAGCCGCAGCAGCACCGAGAGCGCCTCGCGCAGCGCCGCTCGCGCCGAGTCGCCGGCCGCGCCAGGCCCGTAGGCCCGCGCCTTGACCAGCTCCAGGTAGTCGTCGCAGAACATCCAGAAGAACCGCTCGATCGCCTCGAGCGCCCCGGTGTGGTCATACCCGGTCAGCGCCGCCGTCGCCGCACGGGAAACCGCCTCGAGCGCGGCGAGCATCGACCGGTCCACCGGCTCGGTGACCGGCCCCAGGGCACCCTCAAGCGACAGCACGAACTTCGACGCGTTGAGGATCTTGATCGCCAGCCGCCTGCCGACCTTGAGCTGTCCGGGGTCGAAGGCGGTGTCCACCCCGTACCGCCCGCTGCCCGCCCAGTACCGGACCGCGTCCGAGCCGTACTGGTCGAGCAGGTCGGTCGGGACCACCACGTTGCCCTTGGACTTGGACATCTTCTTCCTGTCCGGGTCCAGGATCCAGCCGGAGATGGCCGCGTCCGTCCAGGGCAGCGAGCCGAACTCCAGGTGCGCCCTGGTCACGGTGGCGAACAGCCAGGTCCTGATGATCTCGTGCGACTGCGGCCGCAGGTCCATCGGGAACACCCGGGAGAACAGGTCGTCGTCGGTACCCCAGCGGCCGGCGATCTGCGGCGTCAGCGACGAGGTCGCCCAGGTGTCCATGACGTCCGGGTCGCCGATGAACCCGCCGGGCACCCCGCGCTGCGACTCGGAGTACCCGGGCGCGGGCTCGGCGACCGGGTCGACGGGCAGCGCGGACTCGGCGGGCACGATCGGCGCCGCGTAGTCGGGCTCGCCGTCGGCGTCGAGCGGGTACCACACGGGGAACGGCACGCCGAAGAACCGCTGCCGGGAGATCAGCCAGTCGCCGGCCAGGCCCGCCACCCAGTTCTCGTACCGCACCCGCATGTGCGCCGGGTGCCAGGTCAGCTCCCGGCCCCGGTCGAGTAGTGCGGAACGGATTCGTGCGTCGCGCCCCCCGTTCCTGATGTACCACTGGCCGGAGGTGACGATCTCCAGCGGCTTGTCGCCCCGCTCGTAGAACTTCACCGGCCGGGTGACCGGGCGCGGGTCGCCGTCGAGGTCACCGCTTTCCCGCAGCAGTTCCACCATCCGCGCACGCGCCGAGAACACCGTCTTGCCCGCCAGTTCCGCGTACGCGCCCGCGGGCACCCCGTCCGGCGGGGCGGGAAGCACGCGCCCGTTCCTTCCGATGATCGCGCGGGTCGGCAGGTCGAGCTCGCGCCACCATGTCACGTCGGTCAGGTCGCCGAAGGTGCACACCATCGCGATCCCTGATCCCTTGTCAGGCTCAGCCAGCGGGTGCGCCCGGACGGGAACTTCGGCTCCAAAAACCGGCGTCCGCACGGTAGCGCCGAACAGCGGCTGGTACCGCTCGTCATCCGGGTGCGCGACGAGTGCCACGCAGGCGGGCAGCAGTTCAGGGCGCGTCGTCTCGACCCACACCGGGCCGGATGGCCCATGGAACGAGATCCGGTGGAACGCGCCGGGCGCGTCGCGGTCCTCGAGTTCCGCCTGGGCGACCGCGGTCTGGAACGACACGTCCCACAGCGTCGGCGCCTCGGCGCGGTACGCCTCGCCGCGCGCCAGGTTCCGCAGGAAACCGCGCTGCGACACGCGCCGCGAGTCGTCGCTGATCGTGGTGTACAGCAGCGACCAGTCCACGGACAGGCCTACCCGGCGCCACGTTTCCTCGAAGGCCCGCTCGTCGAGCGCGGTGAGCTGCTCGCACAGCTCGATGAAGTTCCGGCGGGAAACAGCCAGTTCCTGCTTGGCTGGCTTGTCCGGCGGCGTGAAGTCCGGATCGTACGGCACTGCGGGGTCGCACCGCACGCCGTAGACGTTCTGCACCCGGCGCTCGGTGGGCAGCCCGTTGTCGTCCCAGCCGAGCGGGTAGAAGACCGCCTTGCCGTTCATCCGGTGGAACCGGGCGAGGATGTCGGTGTGCGTGAACGAGAACACGTGCCCGACGTGCAGCGACCCGGACACCGTGGGCGGCGGGGTGTCGATCGCGAAGACCTCAGACCGCGGCCGGGACCGGTCGAACTTATATACCTGATCCTGCTCCCACCGTACGCTCCATACCGCCTCAAGTCCGTCGAGCACGGGCTTGTCTGGCACCTGCTTGCCAGACGCGGAGGCAGCATGCGGCTGCGGGAAGGTATCGGTCATGTATCAACCCTAGTGTGCCCGCGTCAAGCACTGGACGAATAAAAGCCCCGGGTCGGTCGTGGCCAGCCGTCTCCGCGACGGCCGTCCGCTAGGCTCACCAAGCAAGGCAGGACCAAGAGCAAGGCAGGAAAGGCCACACTCGAACGTGACGAGCCAGAGCACCGAGACCACCGCCAGCCCGGCAAGCCCAGCCCCGGCAAGTACAGCCGCGGTAAGCACAGCCGCGGCAAGCCCAGCCCCGGCAAGCCCAGCCCCGGTAAGCACAGCCCCGGCAAGCCCAGCCCCGGCAAGCACGGCGTCGATCGTCAAGCGGATCGCTGCCGAGCTGACCGTGCGCGACCACCAGGTCGCCGCGGCGGTCGACCTACTCGACGGCGGCGCGACGGTGCCGTTCATCGCCAGGTACCGCAAGGAGGCGACGGGCACCCTGGACGACGCGCAGCTGCGCACGCTCGAGGAGCGCCTGCGCTACCTGCGCGAGCTCGAGGAGCGGCGTGCCGCGATCCTGGTCTCGATCGACGAGCAGGGCAAGCTCACCGACGAGCTGCGCGCGCAGATCGGCGCGGCCGACACCAAGGCTCGCCTCGAGGACCTCTACCTGCCCTACAAGCCCAAGCGCCGCACCAAGGCGCAGATCGCCCGCGAGAACGGCCTCGAGCCGCTCGCCGAGCTGCTGCTGAGCGACCCGGCCACCGACCCGCGCACGGCCGCAGAAGGCTTCCGATGCGAGAATGTCGCCGACGCGGCCGCCGCGCTCGACGGCGCCCGCGCGATCCTCGTCGAGCGCTTCGCCGAGGACGCCGACCTGATCGGCCAGCTCCGCGAGCGCATGTGGTCCCAGGGCAACCTGATCGCCAAGGTGCGCGAGGGCAAGGAAGCCGACGGCAAGAAGTACAGCGACTACTTTGACTTCGCCGAGCCGTTCGGCAGGCTCAAGGCGCACCGGGTGCTCGCCATGTTCCGCGCGGAGAAGGAAGAGGTGCTCGACCTCACCCTCGACCCGAGCGACGAGGGGTACGAGCCCACCGCTAGCGGCCTGTCCGCGTCCTACGAGCAGCCGGTTGCCGACAAGTTCGGCATCGCCGACGAGGGCCGCCCGGCGGACCGCTGGCTGTGCGACACGGTGCGCTGGGCCTGGCGCACCCGGATCCTCGTGCACCTCGGCATCGACCTGCGGATGCGGCTGTGGCAGGCCGCCGAGGCCGAGGCCGTCGACGTGTTCGCCGCCAACCTCAAGGACCTCCTGCTCGCCGCGCCGGCCGGCCAGCGCGCCACGATGGGCCTCGACCCGGGTTTCCGCACCGGCGTCAAGGTCGCGGTGGTCGACGCGACGGGCAAGGTCGTCGCGACGCACACGATCTACCCGCACGTGCCGCACCACAAGTGGGACGAGTCGCTGCACATACTCGGCAAGCTCGCCAAGGATCACCACGTCGAGCTGATCGCGATCGGCAACGGCACCGCGAGCCGCGAGACCGACAAGCTGGCACTCGACCTGATCCAGGCCAGCCCGGATCTCAACCTGACCAAGGTCGTGGTCTCCGAGGCGGGCGCGTCCGTCTACTCGGCGAGCGCCTACGCCAGCGGCGAGCTGCCCGACCTCGACGTGTCGCTGCGCGGCGCGGTGTCCATCGCGCGGCGGCTGCAGGACCCGCTCGCCGAGCTCGTCAAGATCGACCCGAAGTCCATCGGCGTCGGCCAGTATCAGCACGACGTCAGCGGCAGCAAGCTCGAGCGGTCGCTCGACGCAGTGGTCGAGGACGCGGTGAACGCGGTCGGCGTCGACGTCAACACCGCGAGCAGGCCGCTGCTTTCCCGGGTGTCAGGCATCACCGACTCCCTGGCGGGCGCGATCGTCGCGCATCGCGACGCCAACGGCGCCTTCGCCGCCCGCGAGCAACTCAGGGCGGTGCCGCGGCTCGGTCCCAAGGCCTTCGAGCAGTGCGCGGGCTTCCTGCGCATCCGCGGCGGCGCCGACCCGCTCGACTCTTCCGGCGTGCACCCGGAGTCCTACCCGGTGGTCCGCCGCATCATGGACTCCACGCACACCGACGTCGCGACGCTGATCGGCAACGCGCAGACGCTGCGCGGGCTCAACCCGGCGGAGTTCACCGACGAGGCCTTCGGTCTCCCCACGGTCACCGACATCCTCAAGGAACTTGAGAAGCCGGGCCGCGACCCGCGCCCCGAGTTCCAGACGGCGACCTTCGCCGAGGGCGTGCACACCCTGGGCGACCTTGAGCCTGACATGGTGCTCGAGGGCGTCGTCACCAACGTCGCCGCGTTCGGCGCGTTCGTCGACATCGGCGTGCACCAGGACGGCCTGGTGCACGTCTCGGCGATGAGCCAGAACTTCGTCGCCGACCCCCGCGATGTCGCCAAGCCGGGCGACGTGGTCAAGGTCAAGGTGCTGTCCGTCGACATCCCGCGCAACCGCATCTCGCTCACCATGCGCCTGCAGGACGAGGGTGAAGCGGGCGCGGGCGGCGGCAGGTCCTCCCGTGGCCCGCGCCAGTCATCCGGAACGGGTTCAGCCAACTCCGGCACCGACCGTCGCACCGGCCCGGGTGGCGAGCGCCGGGGCAGCGGACAGGGCGGCCCCCGCTCCGCCGCAAGGCCCGGCGCCCCCGGTGCCCCGGGCGGCGCCTCCGGCTCCGGTGAGCGCAGGGGTTCCGGTGAGCACCGTGGTTCCGGCGAGCACCGCGGCGGCCAGGGCGCCCAGGGCGACCGCAGTGGTTCCGGCGAGCGCAGGGGCGGTGCCCCCGGCCAGTCGAATGACCGCCGAGGCGGCGGAGGCCAGCAGGGCGGCAGGCCCGCGCAAGCAGCCCCGGCCAACAGCGCGATGGCCGACGCACTGCGCCGCGCCGGGCTGCTCAACGACAAGGACGGCGGCTCCGCCAAGCAGGACCGCCGCTCCGACCGCCCCTAGCAAGCACGCCGAACCGCCGCTCCGGCTTCCGGCGCGGTTGAATGGACCTCATGGCTGACATCGAGGACTTCGGCCGGCTGGTCGCCGGCGATCACGGCCTGGTGACCGTATCGGCACTGCGCGACGACGGCAGCATCTCGGCGACGGTGGTGAACGCCGGCGTGCTGCCGCATCCGGTCACCGGCGACGCCGTGGTCGCCATGGTGGTCCGCGGCGGCACGAAGAAGCTGGCGTACTGGCGCGAGCGCCCGTACGCGAACGTCGTCATCAGGGCCGGCTGGGTGTGGGCGGCCGTCGAGGGGCCGGTAAGCCTGATCGGCCCCGACGACCCGCGCGACGGCTTCGGCGCCGAACGGCTGCGGCTGCTGCTCCGGGAGATCTTCACCGCGGCGGGTGGCACCCACGACGACTTCGCGACCTACGACCGGGTGATGCGCGAAGAGCGCCGCACCGCCGTCTTCGTGCAACCGGACCGGATCTACGGAAATCCCGCCAGATAGCGTCCCGAGCCCGGTCTATGCTGCCAAGCATGCCAGCTGCGAACGCGGGATCGGGGACAAGGACGGTCACCCTGGCCGACGGCAGGGACATCGAGTTTCTGATGACGGGCGACGGCCACGGCGACGGCGGTGGTCTCGCCCTCGTCGTGCACGAGGGCACGCCGTCGGGCCTGGTGCTCAACGCGAAGGTGGCGGGCGCGGCCGCGGAGCGCGGGCTGCGCGTGGTGCAGGCGGCGCGGCCCGGCTACGAGAACTCCACGCCGCGACCCGGCCGCACGGTCGGCGATGTCATCGGTGACCTTGCCGAGGTCCTCGACGCGGCAGGCGTGGGCGAGTTCGTCGCGGTCGGCTTCTCCGGCGGCGGCCCGCACTCGCTCGCGAGCGCCGCGCTGCTGCCCGGCCGGTGCCTCGGCGCCGCCTCGGTGGCGGGCGTCGCCCCGTACACGGCGCAGGGCCTTGACTTCCTGGCCGGCATGGGAAAGGAGAACATCGAGGAGTTCGGCGCCGCCGCGCGCGGCGCGGAAACGCTGACCGCCTACCTCGAAGAGCAACTCGCGGCGCTCAGCTCGATCACCGGCGAGCAGATCGTCGCCGCCCTCGGCGGCCTCATCTCGGCGGCCGACGCGACGGTGCTGACCGGCGAGTTCGCCGACGACCTGGCGCGCAGCCTGCAGGGCGCGGTACGCAACGGGGTCGCCGGCTGGCGCGACGATGACCTGGCGTTCCTCGTCGACTGGGGATTCCCGCTCGGCGATCTCGGCGGCCGGGTGGCGATCTGGCAGGGCGACCAGGACAACATGGTTCCGTTCGCGCACGGCCGCTGGCTCGCCGCGCACATTCCCGGCGCCCGCGTCCACCTGGAGCCTGGTGCGGGCCATCTCACGATGACGGTCACCGCCATCGACGCCATCCTCGACGACCTCCTGGACATGGCCGGCCGCCGCTGACCCCGGTGCGGCACGGATACCATCGGGGTTACGGACCTCTCCACGTCGTCGAAGGAGCAGGTGTGCCCTTGCCGCCCACCCCGCCCGAGCCCATCCACGAGCCCGTCGGCCAGCCCGGCGAGGTTCAGCCGAGCCCGGATCAGCCGCCGCAGGCCGCGCTTTCACCGGAGCCGGCGCTGCTCGCCATGGGAGGCGATCCCCCCGAGGTGCCGCAGCCGGGCGCGGGCACGCCGGATGAGTTCGGCAGGCTGTGGACGCCGCACAGGATGGCGTACATCAAGGGCGAGGGCAGGCCGAGCGGCCCGGGCGCGCACGAGGGCTGCCCGTTCTGCATCGCGCCGACGCTGAGCGACGAGGACGGCCTGATCGTCGCCCGCGGCGCGCTGGTCTACGCGATCATGAACCTCTACCCGTACAACAGCGGCCACGTGCTGATCTGCCCGTACCGGCACCTGGCCGATTACACGGAGCTGGCAAACGAGGAGACCGCTGAGTTCAGCGACTACACGGCGCGCGCGGTCACCGCGCTGCGCCTGGTGTCCGGACCGCACGGCTTTAACATCGGGATGAACCTCGGCACGGTGGCGGGCGCCGGCATCGCCGCCCATCTGCACCAGCACGTCGTCCCCCGGTGGGGCGGCGACACGAACTTCATGCCGGTGGTGGGCCACACCCGCGTGCTGCCCCAGCTGCTCGCCGACACCCGCAAGCTCCTCGCCGACGCCTGGCCGGAAACATAGGGAAGCGGCCGGATCGACTGCCTCCGGCCGCCCCCCCGAGAGTTCTATTCTTTAGGGCTTGGAATCGCTGGCCACCTTCGCCGCCAGGTGCGACGGCAGCGGCTCGTGCCTCAGGTACCCGCGGGTGAACGAGCCTGTCCCGTGGGACACCGAGCGCAGGTCGATGGAGTACCTGGTCATCTCGAGCTCGGGCACCTCGGCCCTGATCAGCGTCCGCCCGATGCCGACCGCCTCGGTTCCGATCACCCGCCCGCGCCGTCCCGACAGGTCCGACATGATGGCGCCGACATAGTCGTCGGGCACCAGGATCGACACCTCGTCGACCGGCTCGAGCAGCATCGGCGCCGCCCTCTCGCACGCGTCGCGCAGCGCCGCGCGCCCGGCCTTCTGGAACGCCATGTCCGAGGAGTCGACCGGGTGCGCCTTCCCGTCGAACAGGGTGACCCGCACATTGGTCATCGGGTACCCGGCCAGCACCCCGGCCTCCATCTGAGACCTGACGCCCTTCTCAACCGACGGGATGAACTGCCGCGGCACCACGCCGCCGACGATCTTGTCGACGAACACGAAGCCGTCGCCCTCGCCTGGCGGCAGCGGCTCCACTTCGATGTGGCAGATGCCGTACTCGCCGTGGCCGCCGGTCTGCTTCACGTTCCTGCCGAGGCCGCGGGCGGCCACCGACACGGTCTCCCGCAGCGGCACCCGCAACGGCGTGGTGTCCACCGCCACCCCGTACCGCGACGACAGCCGGTCGAGCAGCACGTCGGCGTGGGCCTCGCCCATGCACCACAGCACGAGCTGGTGCGTCTCCGCGTTGATTTCCAGGCGCATCGTCGGGTCCTCGGCGACCAGCCGTTGGAGGGCCGCGGACAGCTTGTCCTCGTCCGCCTTGGACCTGGCCACGATCGCCACGGGAAGCAGCGGCTCAGGCATCGACCACGGCTCCATCAGCAGCGGCTGCTCACGCTCGGAGAGCGTGTCGCCGGTCTCCGCGGTGGATAGCTTCGCGACAGCGCAGACGATGCCGGCCGGGCATGCCTGCATGGGCCGCTGCTGTTTGCCGAGCGGCGAGGTCAGCGCACCGACCCGTTCGTCATCGTCATGGTCCGGATGGCCGCGCTCGGCCCGTCCGTGCCCGGAGACGTGCACCGACATGTCCGGCCGCAGCGTGCCGGAGAACACGCGGACAAGCGAGATCCGCCCGACGTACGGGTCGGAGGTGGTCTTCACCACTTCGGCGAGCAGCGGGCCGTCTGGATCGCAGGTCAGTCCGGTGACCGGCTCGCCCGTGGTCGCGGACACGACGGGCGGCAGCGGGTGCTCGAGCGGCGACGGGAACGCCTGGGTGACGATCTCGAGCAGCTCGGCCAGGCCGATGCCGTGCGGCGCGGCGGCGGCGAGCACCGGGTAGAACGAGCCGCGGGCCACGGCGGTCTCCAGGTCGGAGATGAGCACGTCCACCGGCACCGTCTCGCCGGACAAGTAGCGCTCCATCAGCGTCTCGTCTTCGCTCTCGGTGATGATCCCTTCGATGAGCGAGTCCCGCGCCGGCCCCATCAGGTCCGCGTCCGCCTCGGACACGGCCGTGGCCTCCCGCTTGCCCGACGAGTAGTCGTAGAACGTCTCCGACAGCAGCCCGATCAGCCCGTTCACGCCGGTACCGTCCGCACCGGGCACGGGCAGGTAGAGGGGGAGTACCCCTTCGCCGAACGCGCCCTGGCACTCGGCGAGGACGGTGGCGAAGTCGGCGCGCCCGTGGTCGACCTTGGTGACGACGACCGCCCGGGGCATGCTCACCGCGGCGCATTCCTCCCACAGCAGCCGCGTGACCCCGTCGATCCCGTCGGTGGCGGATACCACGAAGAGCGCGCAGTCCGCCGCGCGCAGGCCCGCCCGCAGGTCGCCGGTGAAGTCCGCGTACCCGGGCGTGTCCAGCATGTGCACGGTCACCCCGTCGGAGGTGAACGGCGTCAGAGCCAGGTTGACCGATCGTTTCTGCTTTATCTCAATCTCGTCGAAGTCGCTGGTCGTGGTCCCCTCTTCGACCCGTCCCGCCCGGGCGATCGTGCCCGTGTGCAGGAGCAGCGCTTCGGCCAGCGTCGTCTTACCGCTCCCCGAATGGCCGACCAGCACGACGTTGCGTATTCGCGCCGCCTGATCGGCCCCCGATACCCTGCCCGCGCCTGCCGGTCCTGTGCCTCCTGAGCTGCCTGCGTCCGTCACTCTCGTCGCCTCCTCGCGCTCGATGAGCTTCCGTATGCACAGCGTGGCCCTGGTGGCCCGGTTACCACAAGACCCCCTCACGGAATACACAAGATGGCGTCGAGATGACAACGAAAGAGCAGCGGTCCCGCGGCCTGCGCCTAACCGTTACCCCGTACTTCGCGCGGACAGCGCGCTGAATGGCGTCCAATTGCCGCCATCGAGCGCGACTATCCAGGTCGCCGTCTGAACTGCCGCACCGGACTTGCGGTAGGTCGTCGTCGAGACGTACTTCTCATCGCCGATCGCCATGTGCCAATAGTAGGGACATGGCTGCCCACGGTGACAGGCCATCGGGCAAGTCGGCCGGCTTCCCTGACAGCCCCGCCATGCCCAGCGGACCCAGGGGGGCCGTCCGCCTCGCGGGGAACACCGCATTAAGATTCTTTCCGGCCATGCTGAACTTTCTCCGTCCCTTCTTCGCCCGCCTGTTCAGTCCGCTGATTCAGGGGCTCGCCCGCACGCCGGTCACTCCGAACATGATCACCGTCGGCGGCACCCTTGGCGTGGCCGCGGCATGCCTCGGCATGTTCCCGATCGGCTGGCTGTTCCCCGGCGCCGCGACCGCGACGGTGTTCATATTCACCGACATGATGGACGGCCAGCTCGCCAGGATCAAGGGCGACTCCGGGCCGTTCGGCGCGTTCCTCGACTCGACGATGGACCGGCTCGGCGACGCGGCCATCTTCGGCGGCATCACGATCTGGTTCATGCGGACCGATCACCTGCTCGCCGTGGTCAGCCTGTTCTGCCTCGCCGTCGGCATGAGCGTGTCCTACGTCAAGGCCCGCGCCGAGGGCCTCGGCCTCAACGCCGACGTCGGCCTCATCGAGCGTCCGGAACGCGTGCTTATCGGCCTCACCGCCATCGGCCTGTCCGGCCTCGGCATCCCCTACGTGCTGCCGATCGGCATGTGGGCGGTGGCCGCGGGCTCCGCGATCACCCTTGGCCAGCGGATGCGCTGCGTCTACCTGGACGCCAAGGCCAAGAGGGCGGCCCAGCCCGGGGAAGACTCCTCTTCTGGAGAGTCCGTCCCGGCGGCTCCCGCCCCGGCGGCCGCCACTTCGGCGGCCCCCTCTGCAGCGGCCCCCTCTGCAGCGGCCCCCTCTGCAGCGGCCCCCTCTGCAGCGGCCCCCTCTGCAGCGGCACAGCCGCCGGCCGACGACCCCGCCACGGCGCAGCCAAAGGACGACTGATGGGAAACTTGCAGGACCGCCTGATGAGCGCGGCTTTCGGCGCGGGCTGGAGGCTGGTGTGCCGTCTGCCCGAGTCGACGGCGCGCTGGCTGTTCGAGACGGGGGCCGACATCGCCTGGCGCAGGCAGGGGCCTGGCGTGCTCACCCTCGAGGGCAACCTGGTCCGGGTGCTGCGCGCGGACTCCGCGAACGGCGAGATCGACGGCAAGGAACTGCGTTCGCTGTCGCGCGCGGTGATGCGCTCCTACGCGCGCTATTACCTGGAGACGTTCCGGCTGCAGATCATTCCCGACGAGCGGATCCTGGCCGGGATGCACGTCAACATGGAGGCGCTCGAGGACACCCTGGAGCAGATGAGCGCGGGCCGCGGCGTCATCTACGCCCTGCCGCACCAGGGCGACTTCGAGCAGGCGGGCCGCTGGGTCATCCTGGCCGGCGCCGGCTCGTTCACCACCGTGGCCGAGCGGCTCGAGCCGGAGGCGGTATTCCAGCGGTATCTCGAGTTCCGCCAGGGCCTCGGGATGGAAGTGCTGCCGACCACAGGCGGCCCGCACCCGTTCGGCGTCCTGGCTCAGCGGCTGCGAGCCGGAAAGCTGATCTGCATCGTGGCCGACAGAGACCTCTCTGACACGGGAGTCGAGGTGGACTTCTTCGGCGAGAAGGCGCTGTTCCCCGCCGGCCCCGCGGCCCTCGCCGTGCAGACGGGCGCGGCGCTGCGGCCGGTCTCCTGCTGGTTCATCGGCGAGGACGAGTGGGGCGCGCACATCTACGACGAGATCCCGGTCCCGGCCGACGGTGACCGCAAGCAGAAGGCCGCCGCGATGACGCAGGCCATGGCGCGCGCCTTCGAGCACGGGATCAGGGAGCACCCGGAAGACTGGCACATGCTCCAGAAGCTCTTCGTCGCCGATCTCGACCCCGAGCGGCTCGCCCGCAGCCGCAGCCGCAACGGCAACGGCAACGGCAAGGGCCGCAACGGCAACGGCAACGGCAACGGCAGTGGCAACGACGCTGGCGGCAACGGGGACGGCGGCGCGGCGAGCGAGGCGAGCACGGCTCGCGGTGCGTCCTGATGGGCTCACCGGAGACGGCGCCGTTGCGGATAGGCATCGCCTGTCCCTACTCCTGGGACGTGCCAGGCGGCGTGCAGCAGCACATCAGGGACCTGGCCGAGGCGCTGATCGAGCTCGGCCACGAGGTCTCGGTGATCGCGCCCGCGGACGAGGACCGGCCGCTGCCGCCCTACGTGGTCCCCGCGGGCAAGGCGATGCCCGTCCCGTACAACGGCTCGGTGGCCAGGCTCGCGTTCGGCCCGCTGTCGGCGAACCGGGTCCGCCGCTGGCTGCGCGACGGCGCCTTCGACGTGCTGCACGTCCACGAGCCCTCCGTGCCCTCGCTGTCGCTGCTCGCCTGCTGGGTGGCGTCGGGTCCGATCGTCGCCACCGTGCACACCGCGATGCGCAGATCCCGGTGGCTGCTCGCGAGCCAGCCCGTGCTCCGCTCCGCCTTGGAGAAGATCGACGGGCGGATCGCGGTGTCCGAGGCGGCGCGGTCGACCTTCGTCGAGCACCTGGGCGGCGACGCGGTGCTGATACCGAACGGGGTCGCCACCCGGCGCTACCGGCACGCCGAGCCCCTCGACGGCTGGCCGGGCGTCGGCGGCGCCATCGGCTTCCTCGGCCGCATGGAGGAGCCGCGCAAGGGCCTGGCGATCCTGCTGCGGGCCTTCGAGATCCTCGCCCCGGGCCGGCCGGGACTGCGGCTGCTGATCGCGGGCAACGGCGACATCGACGAGCAGCGCGAACGGCTTCCCGAGGAGCTGCGCGACCGCGCGGTGTTCCTCGGCGAGGTGTCCGAGGATGACAAGGTTCGCCTGCTGCACTCCGTCGACGTCTTCTGCTCGCCGAACACCGGCGGCGAGTCCTTCGGCATCGTCACCGCGGAGGCGATGGCCGCGGGCGTGCCGATCGTCGCGAGCGACATCCCCGCGTTCCGGGACGTGCTGCGTGACGGTCGCGCGGGCGAGCTGTTCACCACCGGCGACGCCGAAGACCTGGCCAAGGTGACCGGCCGCCTGCTCGACGACCCGGCCCGCCGCGCCGAGCTGTCCGTCGCCGCGCTCGACGCGGTGGCCGACTACGACTGGGGCATCGTCGCGGGCAACGTTGTCAGCGTCTACGAGACCGTCGTCCTCGGCCGCACCACGGTAGGCATCGCCCAGTGAGGGGCCCCCAATGACCTGGACCATCATCGTCCTCGCCATCCTCGCCCTGGTGCTGTGGAGCTTCTACATCTCCTGGCGGGCAAGCCGCCTCGACCGGCTGCACAACCGGGTGGAGGCGGCGCGCACCGCGCTCGACCTCGCCCTGGTCCGGCGCGCCTCCGCGGCCTCCGACCTCGCCTCGTCGGGGCTGGTCGACCCGGCCACGTCGCTGCTGCTCGCCGACGCGGTGCGGCGGGCAAGGCAGGCCAACCCCGCAGAGCGCGACCTGGCGGAGAGCGACCTGACCCGGGCGCTGCGCGCCACCCTCGGCGAGCCAGGCGTTCGCGGCGAACTCGAGGACGGCACCGGCAACGGCTCGCCGGACGCCGGCAACCGCGCTCCTGACGGCCGCGACGATGTCGTGCCCGCGGCGGGCGCCGCCGCTCAGGAAGGCCCCGGCGCCCTGGCGCCCGGCGCCGCCCAGGCGGGCACTGTGCCGGCGGGCACTGTGCCGGCGGGCGCGCTGCCGGCGGGCACTGCGCCAGCGGGAGCTGTGCCGGCGGGCACTGCGCCGGCGGGTCCCGTGCTGGCAGGCACAGCGCCGGTGCGCGCCATACCGCAGGAGGAAGGTCCGGCGGAGGAGGAAGGCGCCGAGGAACTGATCGACGAGGTGGAGAAGGCCGCGCGCCAGGTCTTCATCGCCCGCAAGTTCTACAACGACGTCGCCGGCCGCACCATCGACGCACGCCGCCGCCCGCTCGCCCGCGTGCTGCGCCTGTCCGGCAGCGCGAAGCAGCCCGAGTTCTTCGACATGGACGACGCGCTCACCGACGACGACGGATAGCCGCCCGAACGGGTTCCCGCTTCGCCGCGGGGGTCCGGGGGTCGCCCCCCGGAAGGTAAGCGCACGGGCCAATTACCCAATTGGCTCGCGCTGGTCCTGGGGCGCAGCCTGCGGCGATGAACGACATATTATAGAGAGAATCCGGCCGTCCGCGCCACAGTGCAAGCGAGGTGCGACGCTCGCGAGCGTCGCACCTGACCGTGGCGAGCGGGCGTGCATGCCCGTACCAGGAGGTTTTACAGTGTCCACCGCCGACGCCCGCACTGACGGCACGACCACCGGTTCGCCCGCGCCCGAAACGGGCACCGCGCGGGTCAAGCGCGGCATGGCGGAGATGCTCAAGGGCGGCGTGATCATGGACGTGGTGACGCCGGAGCAGGCCAAGATCGCCGAGGACGCCGGCGCTGTCGCGGTGATGGCGCTCGAGCGGGTGCCCGCGGACATCCGCGCGCAGGGCGGCATCGCCCGGATGAGCGACCCGGACATGATCGAGGGCATCATCGGCGCCGTGTCCATCCCCGTCATGGCCAAGGCCAGGATCGGCCACTTCGTCGAGGCCCAGGTGCTGCAGTCGCTCGGCATCGACTACATCGACGAGTCCGAGGTGCTCACCCCGGCCGACGAGGCGCACCACATCGACAAGTGGAAGTTCACCGTGCCCTTCGTCTGCGGTGCCACCAACCTGGGTGAGGCGCTGCGCCGGATCGCCGAGGGCGCTGCGATGATCCGCTCCAAGGGCGAGGCAGGCACCGGCAACGTGGTTGAGGCGACCAGGCACATGCGCTCGCTGAGCCAGGGCATCCGCCGCCTCCAGGGACTGCCCCCCGAGGAACTGTTCACCGCCGCCAAGGAGCTCCAGGCGCCGTATGAGCTGGTCGCCGAGGTGGCCAAGGCCGGCAAGCTGCCCGTCGTGCTGTTCACCGCGGGCGGCATCGCCACCCCGGCCGACGCGGCGATGATGATGCAGCTCGGCGCCGAGGGCGTCTTCGTCGGCTCCGGCATCTTCAAGTCGGGTGACCCGGCCAAGCGCGCCGCCGCGATTGTCAAGGCCACCACGTTCTACGACGACCCCGATGTCATCGCGAAGGTCTCTCGTGGCCTTGGCGAGGCGATGGTCGGCATCAACATCGACACGCTGCCCGCCGACCAGCACTACGCCGCCCGCGGCTGGTAAGCCCCGCCAACCGCGGTAATCCATCCCTTTCCTGTCACGCGGCAGGCCGGCGTCCGGCATGGCCACGGGCCCGGCGACCCGGGGGAAGACGCGGCCCTGCGGGCGTGTTATAACAAGCGAATCCTCTGACCCGGGCGGCGCTGACACGCGCCCTCGGTGAGCAGCGGACTATGGGGAGGAATCCGACTTTGCCGGTCATTGGGGTACTCGCCCTCCAGGGCGACGTCCGCGAGCACCTGCGGGCGCTCGGCGAGGCGGGCGCGACCGCCACGCCGGTTCGCCGCCTGGCCGAGATCCAGGCCGTGGACGGCCTGGTCATCCCCGGCGGTGAGTCGACCACGCTGTGGAAGCTCGCGACCGCGTTCGAGCTGATGGACCCGCTGCGCAAGCTGATCGCCTGCGGCATGCCCGCCTTCGGCTCCTGCGCGGGCCTGATCATGCTCGCCGACCGACTCGTGGACGGTGCGGAGGGCCAGCAGACCTTCGGCGGCATCGACATGACCGCGCGCCGCAACGCCTTCGGCCGCCAGGTGGACTCCTTCGAGCGCGAGGTCACCCTCCGCCTCGACGCCGAGGACAGCACGGACGCCGAGAACGGCGCGCCATTCCCCGCGGTATTCATCCGCGCGCCCTGGGTGGAACGCGCGGGCGAGGAAGTAACCGTGCTCGGCGAGGATAACGGTAGGATCGTCGCCGTCCGGCAGGGCGCGCTTCTCGCGACGGCTTTCCACCCGGAACTGACCCCGGACACGCGGATCCACGAGTTGTTCGTCACGATGGTGAAGGGAACGTCATGAGCGGCCACTCCAAATGGGCCACCACCAAGCACAAGAAGGCGGTGGTCGACGCTAAGCGCGGCAAGCTGTTCGCCAAGCTGATCAAGAACGTCGAGGTGGCCGCCCGCACTGGTGGCGGCGACCCGGCCGGCAATCCGACGCTCTATGACGCGATCCAGAAGGCCAAGAAGTCGTCGGTACCGAACGACAACATCGACCGCGCCGTCAAGCGCGGCTCCGGCCAGGAGGCCGGCGGCGCGCAGTACGAGAACATCACCTACGAGGGCTACGGCCCAGGCGGCGTCGCGGTCCTCGTCGAGTGCCTGACAGACAACCGCAACCGCGCCGCCTCCGATGTGCGCGTCGCGTTCACCCGCAACGGCGGCCGGATGGCGGACCCGGGCTCGGTGGCGTACCTGTTCAACCGCAAGGGCGTCATCCTCGTCGGCAAGACGAAGGACATGACCGAGGACGACGTCCTGCTCGCGGTCCTCGACGCGGGTGCGGAAGAGGTCACCGACCTCGGCGAGAGCTTTGAGGTCATCTCCGAGCCGACCGACATGGTCGCGGTCCGCAAGGCCCTCCAGGAAGCCGGCATCGACTACGAGTCGGCCGACATGGCGTTCCTGCCGAGCTCCGAGATCGACCTCGACGAGGACCAGGCACGCAAGGTCCTCAAGATGATCGACGCCCTCGAGGACTCCGACGACGTGCAGGACGTGTACGCGAACTACAACGTCAGCGACGACATCATGGAGAAGCTCGGCTAGCGCCTTTCCGGCTGACGCCCGGAGCGCGGGTCCTCGCACAAGCCGGCCTTGTCGGTGGCATCACTGTCGGCGCTCCGTTAGTCCCTTCGCGTGGCATGCGTGTCCGGCTCCGCCTGAGTCGCCCCATTACCCCCATACGTTGCAAACGCCCCTGAGACCTCGCTTCAGGGGCGTTTTCGCTATCCCCCGGTCGGACCCACCGGGCCGGGGCCGGAATCGTTCTGGCTCTGGGTGCCACGAGGTCAGAACGCATCCCGCTCCTCTCAAGCCCGTGGCCCCCGTTCCTCCGTCTCCGGCGCCACGTCCCGTTGGGCTCTCCATCGGATTCCATCTGGCTCTTGAAAATAAACGAACGATCGCTTATTTTCTAAGTACAGAGCTTACGGAGCGATGGAGGACACCATGGACGCTCACTTCCAGCCGACGACCACAAGCCACCCGGCGACCGCGACCACCCTCGGGCGGCGCACAGGCGCGAGCCCCTGGGCGGTGCTCGCGATCATCCTGACCGCGGTCTTCATGCAGCTTCTCGACACGACGATCACGATGGTCGGCGTCCCGTCCATCCAGGCGTCGCTGCACAGCTCATTCGGCGAAATCCAGCTGGTGGTGGCCGGCTACATGCTCGCCTTCGCCTGCGTCCTCGTCACCGGCGGCAGCCTCGGCAGCAGCTACGGCCGCAAGCGGATGTTCCTGTGGGGCATGGCCGGCTTCACCATCGCCTCCGCCGCCTGCGGCGCGGCACCCGACGCGCGCACCCTCATCGTCGCCAGGGTCGTGCAGGGCATGTGCTCGGGGCTGATGTTCCCGCAGGTGCTCAGCATCATCCAGGTCGTGTTCCGCAAGGAGCAGCGGACCAAGGCGATCGGACTGTACGGCGCGACGATCGGCCTGGCGACCATTCTCGGCCCGGTCACCGGCGGCGGCCTGATCGACCTGAACATCGCCGGCTGGGGCTGGCGCTCGATCTTCTTCGTCAACGTGCCCATCGGCCTCGCCGCGTTCGCGCTCGGCGCGGTGATGATCCCCGAGTCACGGCAGGACGGCCACCGCCGCATCGACCTGCCCGGCGCGGGACTGCTCGGCGCCGGCCTTTTCCTGCTCGTGCTGCCGCTGGTGATCGGCCGCGAGCAGGGCTGGCCCGCCTGGTCGTTCGCCTGCCTCGCGGTCAGCCCGTTCGTGCTCGTGGCATTCGCGCTCTACGAGCGGCGGCGGACGCACAGGGACGCGGGACCGCTGATCGACACCACGCTGTTCCGGCAGCGGCCGTTCACCGTCGGTCTCATCGCCTGCCTGGTGTTCTTCACCGGCATCCCGTCGTTCTTCATGATCTTGCTGCTCACCCTCCAGGCCGGGCTCGGCTACAGCCCGGTCAAGGCCGGCGCGGTGACCCTCGGCTTCGCGGTCGCGCTCGCGATCGGCTCGGCCCGCTCCGCGGCCGTCACCAGGCGGCTCGGCACCCGGGTGCTGATCGCGGGCTGCGCGCTGATGATCATCGGCCAGCTCGGCGTCATCGCCGTCATGCACGCGGCAGGCACAGGACTCCAGGGCTGGCAGCTGCTCGCCCCGATGTTCGTCGCCGGGCTCGGCGGCGGCCTGTTCATCGCCCCGGTGACCAGCGTGGTGCTGGCCGGCATCACCGCCAAGGACTCGGGCGCCGCCTCCGGCGCGCTGGCGACCGTCCAGCAGGTCGGCGCGGCACTCGGCATCGCGGTGGTCGGCGTGATCTTCTTCGGGCTGCTCGGCGCCAACGCCGCCACCTCATCGGCGTCCGCCGTCCCGCAGCTGCGGCATGAGCTCACCGTGGCCGGAGTGCCCGCCGCGCAGCAGCCGCTCATCGTCGCCAAGTTCGACGCGTGCTTCTCCGCCCGCGCGCACTCCACCGACCCGTCGGCGACACCCGCCGTCTGCCAGCAGACCGAACGGCAGCTAGCGGCAAGCCCCGCCCCCGCCGCGGTCAAGACCGCGGTGGCGCAGGCCATCGACAGCGAAGCGGTGCCGGCAGCCAGGCTCGACGACTTCACCCAGTCGATGCGCAGCACCCTGTGGTGGCAGGTGGCCGTCTTCGCGCTCGCCCTGATCCTGGCCAGCCGGCTGCCCAGGGTCCGCCTCGACACCGCCGACACCATGGCCGGCAGTGCCTAGTACAAACACCGCCCAGCGCGAGCCCCGCCAACGCAACGACGCGACAACGCCTAACGAAAAACCGCCTTGATGAACAGGTCGCCGTGACGGGCGGCCTGTTCGCGTGCCGCCTCGATCTCCCGCGGCGTCGCCGCGTCGTGCAGCCAGAGCACCCGGGCCAGCGCTACCGGGGCGATCAGCGCGTAGGCGAGGTCACCGGGCGACCCGAGGGATGGATCCACCCGGCCCTCCGCCATCCAGCGCGCGAAGACCTCGGCAAGCCCGCCGAGCGAGGCCGTGATCCCCTCGCGCAGCTGCGTCGAGTGGATCATGTTGTCGTGCGACATCAGGCTGATCAGCTGCCGGGCGGCGGGGGAGGACCACTCGGTCATGACGCGCTCGACGAGCGCCCGCAGGAAGCTGGGCGGATCGGTCTCCGCCTCCGCCAGCAGGTCGTTGAGCGCGGCGGTGGCGCTCAGCGGGCCGAGCCTGGCGAAGACCGCGTCGAAGATCGCGCGCTTGCTGTCGAAGTGGGCGTAGAGCACGCTCTCGCTGAGCCCGACGGAGCGGGCGATGTCGCGTACCGACGTTCCCTCGAAGCCCTTCTCCGCGAACAGCGTCAGGGCCGCCTCGAGCAGCAGTTCCTTGGTGTCGGCCGCGTCCGACTTGGGCGGCCGCCCGCGCCTTCTGCCCGACGTGCCCGACGTGCCCGACGTGCCCGACGTGCCCGACGTGGTAGCGGTCATCGCGCTAGTCTATCATCAGAAAATAAACGAACGCTCAATTTAACCGCCCGTGTCATAGGCTTGGGCGCCGTGACTGACGTAGAGATCCGGCCCATCAGCCCCGACGACGACTTCGACGCGCAGCTCGACCTGGGACAGCGTGCCTTCGGCAGCTACTCGGCGCAGCAGAAGGAGAGCTGGCTCCACGTCGCGAGGCTCCGCGCGAGCGAGGGCATGTTCCTCGGCGCGTTCGCCGAGGGAGTGCCCGCGGGCGCCGCCATGCTGCACGACATGCGGCAGTACTGGCTGGGCAGCCCGGTCCGCTGCGCGGGCGTGGCCTCGGTCAAGGTCGCGCCCGAGCACCGCGGCATGGGCATCGGCCGCCTGCTGATGACCGAACTGCTCGGGCTGATCGCCGACCGCGGCTATCCGCTGTCCACCTTGTTTCCCGCCACGGTGCCGATCTACCGTTCGCTCGGCTGGGAGCTGGCAGGCGCCAAGCACGAGTTCACCGTCCCCGCCCGCTCGCTGCGCGAACTCCAGCCGCCCGACCCCCAGGCCGCCGCGAAGCCAACAGCGGAGCTAACAAAGGCGCCGCGGATCACAAGAGCAACACCAGATGACGCGAAAAGAGTGATCAACGCGATCGGCCGGTCACACCGGGCAGCCCGCGACGCCGGCCCCATCACCTGGGACGAAGGCCCGTCCAGGCAGTGGCTCGACCGCCCCGACCTGTACGCCTACCTGGCGGAAGGCCCAGAGCAAGCGGACGGCTTCGCCGCCTACCGCTGGGCCGGCGGCGACACCCGCGAGCTGTGGGTGGAGCGGGTCCACGCCACGACGCCGCAGGCGCTGCGCGCCCTGTGGTCGGTGATCGCCTCCAACGCCTCGGTGACCCGCACGGTGCGCGGCTGGGCCGCGCCCGGCGCCCCGTTCTGGTGGCTCACCGCCGAACGCGACGCCACTATCAGCCGCCGCGCAATGTGGATGCTCCGCGTGGTCGACGTCCCCGCGGCCATCGCCGCCCGCGGCTTCCCGCCCGGCGTCTCCGTCAGCGTGCCGCTCGAGATCAACGACAAGGCGCGCCCCGGCAATGCCGGTCGCTGGCTGCTGACCGTCGACAGTGGCAAGGGGGCACTGATCCCGAACGGTTCCCTGTCTTCGCCCGACCCCGTCACCCTGGGCCCGCGCGGCGTGGCGGCCCTCTACGCGGGCGTCTCAGCCGAGAGCCTGCGCCTGTCCGGCCTCGCGTCGGGCGGCACGCCGGAGACAGGCGCGCTGCTCGACGCCGCGTTCGCCGCCATCCCGTTCATGGTCGACGACTTCTAACGCCGCTGGTTCGCCGTGGGCCGGGTCCGCGGGCCGGCGCACGGCAGGCAAACGCCGCGCGCGAATGCCGCAAACCCGTCCATGGTCGACGATTTCCAGCGAGCCGGACCCGGAGTCTCGGTAGGATCGCGGTGTGCCGATGCCCGAGGGCTTTTTCAGAAGCGCCATCCCGGACGATCTTGGCGAGCCGCCGCAGATTGACATCAGCGTCGCCCACATCGCCCGCGTCTACGACTACTGGCTCGGCGGCAAGGACAACTTCGCCGTGGACAGGGAAGTCGGCGACAAGGTGCTCCAGATCCACCCGGAGACGGCCCTGTCGGTCC
>Ga0335085_10004758_pt1 | contig 22255 bp, 19 predicted proteins | sample Lox_Sample_45_FD_206712 | JGI IMG/M metagenome (GOLD analysis project Ga0335085, IMG submission 206712) | Soil microbial communities from Loxahatchee National Wildlife Refuge, Florida, United States - Lox_Sample_4.5 | ecosystem: Environmental > Terrestrial > Soil > Wetlands | place: USA...
TCGCCGAGGTGCGCGAGCTGCTCGCTCACCCGAAGGCGGTCGCCGTGGGGGAGACCGGCCTCGACTGGTTCCGCGACTACGCGCCCCGCGACGCGCAGCTGCGCCTGTTCGAGCGGATGCTCGCGGTCGCCGCGGAGCTCGGCAAGCCGGCGGTGATCCACACGCGCGCCGCCGACGCCGACACCGTCGCCGGGCTCGCCGGCTTCGACGGCCGCGTCGTGCTCCACTGCTTCTCGTCGCCGCACCTGCTCGAGCCGGCCCGCACGCGCGGCTGGTACGTGTCGTTCGCCGGGAACGCGACGTTCCCGAAGGCGGTCGACCTCCGCCTCGCCGCAACGCAGGCGCCTGCCGGCCGGATCCTCGCCGAGACCGACTGCCCGTACCTCGCGCCGCAGCCCGTGCGCGGCCGCCCGAACGAGCCCGCGTACGTCGTCCACACGCTCACCGCGCTCGCGCAGGCGCGCGGCGACGACCCGCGCGAGCTCGAGCGCCTGATCGAGGCGAACGCCTCCGAGTGCTTCGGCCTGCCGGCATGAACGTCGCGCCGAAGAAGGAGCTCGGCCAGCACTTCCTCGTCGACGAGAACATCCTGGGCGTGATCGGGCGCCTCGCCGAGCTCGCGCCGGGCGACGTCGTCCTCGAGATCGGCCCCGGGCTCGGCGTGCTGACGCGCTACCTCGCGGAGCGCGTCGCGCGCGTGCACGCCGTCGAGCTCGACGCGTCGCTCGAGCCGCACCTCCGTGACGCAGGCCCCAACGTGACGCTCCATCTCGGCGACGCCCTCCGGCTCGACCTCGCCGCGCTCGCACCGGACGCGACGAAGCTCGTCGCGAACCTGCCGTACAACGTCGCGACGCCGCTGCTCGTCGAGAGCCTCGACGGGCTGCCCGCGATCGAGCTCTGGTGCGTGATGGTTCAGCGCGAGGTCGCCGACCGGCTGTTCGCGAGCCCCGGCACGAAGGCGTACGGGGCCGTCTCCGTGCTCGTCCAGCTCGTCTGCGAGCGCACCGGCTTCCACCCGGTCTCGCGCACCGTGTTCCGTCCGCGGCCGAACGTCGACTCCGCGCTCGTCGCCTTCCGCCGCATGGGCCTGCCGCCGGACTACGCGCGCGTGAAGGACGTCGTCGCGGCGGCGTTCGCGCATCGGCGCAAGACGCTCCCGAACTCGCTCGAGCTCGCCGGCGTCGCCTCGCGCGAGACGGCCGTCGCCGCGCTCGAGCGGATCGGACGCGGATCGACCGTCCGCGCCGAGGCGCTCGCGCCGCCCGAGTTCGTCGCGCTCGCGGAGGCGCTCGCGTGAAGGCGCCCGCGCCCGCGAAGATCAACCTCGGCCTCGTCGTCGGCCCCGCCGGCGCGGACGGCAGGCACGAGCTCCTCACCGTCTACCAGCGGCTCACGCTCGCCGACCGGATCCGGGTCGAGCCGGCCGCCGTCACGCGCGTCGACGGCTTCCCGGACGACACGCTCGTCCGGGACGCGCTCGCCGCACTCGCCGCACGGGCCGGGGACGGCGCCTCGTGGACGGTCCGGATCGAGAAGCGGGTGCCGGTCGCGGCCGGGCTCGGCGGCGGCAGCTCGGACGCGGCGACCGCGCTCCGGCTGGCGAACGCGACGCTCGCCGAGCCGCTGGAGCCGCCCACGCTGCACGAGCTCGCCGCCGGGCTCGGCGCGGACGTGCCCTTCTTCCTCGCCGACGGCCCGCAGCTCGGGTCCGGCGACGGTACGACGCTCGCGCCGCTCGACCTGCCGCAGGACTTCTGGGTCGTCCTCGTCGTCCCGCGGGGCGTCGCGAAGCCCTCGACCGCGTCCGTCTACGCCGCCTTCGACGCGCGCGACGGCGCCGCCGGCTGGGACGAGCGGCGCGCCGCGTTCCTCGCCGCCGTCGACGCCGTCCGCCGGCCGCGCGACCTCGCGGCGCTCCCGCCGAACGATCTCGCTGCGTCGCCCCTGACGGACGAGCTGCGCGCGCTCGGGGCATTCCACGCCGACGTCACCGGCGCCGGCCCGGCGGTCTACGGCCTCTTCCACCACCGCGACCGCGCAAAGGCCGCGCGGCGGGCGCTGGGCAAGGCCGGCGCGAGCTGGCTGACGGCACCAGCGTGGTACGGTTGAATCGTGCTCAGCGACACGCCGCAGATGATCGAGCACGGCACGTCGAAGACCGGCCGCTGGCTGCGCCCGCGGCGCGCGCGCTTCGCCCTCTGGATCGCCGTCGCCGAGGGGATCCTCGTCGCACTGCTCCACTCGTTCACGCGCTGGAGCGTGATCCTGATCGCGATACCGTGCATCCTCGTCTACGCGTTCTGGGGCCGGAACTCGAAGTCGGACACGTCCCGCCAGGTCACCTGGATCCTCGGCGCGTCCCAGGCGCTCGCCGTCCTCTTCGTCCTGCTGGCCCAGATCATCGGGCTCTTCGTCATCGCCTTCGTCGTGCTGGCCGCGATCGTCGCCATCGCCTTCTTCTTCATCGACCGCCGCTAGACTGCGGACCCCTCGATGGGGCGTGGCCAAGTGGTAAGGCAACGGGTTTTGGTCCCGTGATCCCAGGTTCGAATCCTGGCGCCCCAGCCATCTTCATCCCTGACATGGCGGACGATCTCGCAGCAGTCGTAATGGCCGGTGGCCTGGGCACGCGCATGAAGAGCGCGACGCCGAAGCACCTGCACCCGCTGCTCGGGCGGCGGATGGTCGACTGGGTGATCGGCGCGGCGCAGGACGCCGGCGTCGGACGGATCGTCGTCGTCGCCTCGCCCGAGACGAGCGGCCTCTTCGACGGGCTCGAGGTCGCCGTCCAGGAGCGGCCGCTCGGCACCGGCGACGCCGTCCGGTCGGCCCGCGGCGCCCTCGACGGAAACGCCGCGACGGTCGTCGTCCTGAACGGCGACGTCCCGGCGCTGACCGCCGCGACCGTGCGCGCGCTCCTCGACACCCACGCCGCTGCCGGCGCCGCCGGCACGGTGCTCTCCTTCGAGCCCGACGATCCGCGCCGCTACGGGCGCATCGTCCGCGACGGCAGCGGCGGGCTCGCGCGCGTCGTCGAGGCCGGCGACGCCTCCGCGGACGAGCTGGCGCTGCGCGAGGTCAACTCGGGGATCTACGTCTTCCGGGGGGACAAGCTCTGGCCCGCGCTCGAGCGGCTCGAGCCGCACAACGTCCAGGGCGAGCTCTACGTCACCGACACGCTCGGGATCCTCGTCGCGGACGGCGACACGGTGGCGGTGCACCTCGCGGACGACCCGTTCGAGGTCGAGGGGATCAACACCCGTGTCGAGCTGGCCGCCGCCGCGGCGGCGCTGCGCGATCGGATCAACGAGGCGCACATGCTCGCCGGCGTGACCATCGTCGACCCGGGCTCGACCTGGATCGAGGCGGGCGTCGAGATCGGGCCCGACGTGACCGTCCACCCGTTCACCGTGATCCGGGGCGACGTGCGGATCGCGTCCGGCGTCGAGATCGGCCCCTTCGCCTACGTCCGGCCGGGAACCGCCGTCGGCGAGCGGGCGAAGATCGGCACCTTCGTCGAGATCAAGAAGTCCTCGGTCGGCGCCGGCACGAAGATCCCGCACCTCTCCTACATCGGCGACGCCGAGATCGGGGAGGGCACGAACATCGGCGCCGGCAACATCACGGCCAACTTCAAGCACGAGTCCGGCCGGCCCAAGGCCAGGACCCGGATCGGGAGCAACGTCAGGACCGGCGTCGACAATACGTTCGATGCTCCGGTGGAGATCGGCGACGACAGCTGGATTGCAGCGGGTGCGGTCATCACGGATGATGTCCCTCCGGGATCGCTGGCCGGATTCCCCCCGCGGCAGCTCACGAAGGAAGGGTGGGTCTACGAGAAGCATGGAAAGCCTGACAGCTGAGCTTGCGCTGCCCGGTCTCGAAGGAGCGGCCGTGACGCAGCCCGTCCAGGGACACTGGCTCGAGCGTGGCCCGTCGAAGCGGCTCATGGTCTTCTCCGGCCGCTCGCATCCCGATCTCGCACGGCAGATCGCCGAGAAGCTCGGCGTCGAGCTCGGCGACATCGAGCTCGACACGTTCGCGAACGGCGAGACGTACGGCCGCTACATCGAGTCGATCCGCGGCGCCGACGTCTTCCTCGTCCAGACCGGGTGCCAGCCCGTGGACCGGAACCTGATGGAGCTGATGTTCATGATCCAGGCGGCGAAGCTCGCCTCGGCGAAGCGGATCACCGCCGTCATGCCGCTGTTCCCGTACGCGCGGCAGGACCGCAAGGCGAGGCCGCGCGAGCCGATCTCCGCCCGCCTCGTCGCCGACATGCTCGAGCTCGCCGGCGCCGACCGCGTGCTGACGATGGACCTCCACGCGGGGCAGATCCAGGGCTTCTTCACGATCCCGGTCGACCACATGACGGCGCTGCCGCTGTTCGCGCGGCACTTCCGCGATCTCGGCCTGACCGGCCCGGACATCGTCTCGGTCGCTCCCGACGAAGGCCGCACGAAGATGGCGGTGCGCTTCGCGGAGATGATCGAGGCGGACGTGGCGATGATGCACAAGACCCGTCCCGATCGCGACCAGGTCGAGGTGACCGAGATCACCGGCCGCGTCCGCGACAAGACCGCGATCGTCGGCGACGACGTGATCATGACCGGCGGCACGCTGATCGCGAACGTCGAGGCGCTGCGCGAGAAGGGCGTGAAGGGCGTCTACGTGTTCGCGACGCACGGCGTCTTCTGCGGCGGCGCGCTCGAGAAGTTCCACGAGGCGCCGATCGACGGCATCGTCGTGACGGACACCGTCCCGATCAACCAGCTCGAGGCCCCGCCGAACCTGACGGTGCTCCCGGTCGCCGGCCTGCTCGCGGAGACGATCATGAACGTCTTCGCCGACGACTCCGTCTCCGCCATCTTCGGCGGCGAGAACCAGCTCTTCTAGCCGGAGCTGCGCCCTACCCCGGAAGCCCAGGGCGCAGCGCAAGGGCGACTACCACGCGCAGACACGTCCCGGGGTCTGACCCCTGGACGTGTCCCCGCTCAGCCATCCGCGTTCGCGGCGGGTTTGACGCGGGGCGTGGATCTCGCGTGAATCCGCTCGTGGGCGAAGGCGATCAGCGCGGCCACCAAGATCGAGAAAAGGCCTCCCGTCAGGCCCCACCAGATCTCGAAGTCGGCGATGTTCCAGACATCCGGCGACATCGAGTAGAAGTGGATGAAGTCCGGTGTTCCCCGCGACCAGATGACCTGGGAGACGCCGTTCGAGAGCACGCCTCCGACGAGCAGGCCGACGCCGATCCACGCGCCCCACAGCCGGCCGATGCCCCGCCGTCGCGCGATGATCGCGGCGCAAACCGTGAATGCGAGCGCCGTCAAGGACATCACCAGCCGACGCACGGAGTCGCCGTCGTGGGTGTTGTTGTAGACGACGTAGCCGAGCCCGCCGTGGTCGACCGCGTACACCTTCGTCCCGAGATCCACGGTCACGGCGACGACGAACACGACGACCCCCGCCACGGCGGCGCGATCGAGGACAGCGAGATACGGGCGGATCGGGCCCACGTACGGTCCTCATCGGCGGCGCGGCTTCCCCTCTTGAGGAATCCGGCGCACCACCGATACTGATGGCGTGAGGATGCTCGGAGCCGCTCTCCTCGCCGCCGCGGTCCTCGGCGTGCCCGCCGCGTCCTCGGCGCCGCGCCTGCTCGGGATCAAGGGCGACCCCGCCCGCTTCCAGACGATGACCGGCCAGGACTCGCAGGTGCGCCACGTCATCGTCGGCTGGGGCCAGGGCCAGACCTGGGGCTCGCAGTTCACCGCGCTCTTTCAGCAGCTCGGCGGGATCCCGATGATCGGGCTCAGCACGCGCGGGAAGAACGGCAAGGAGGCGATCACGCCGCAGGAGCTCGCGCTGGGTCAGGGCGACGGGTACCTGATCGCGCTCAACGCGGCGATCAGCTCGTTCGGCCAGGAGATCTACATCCGGCCGTTCGGCGAGATGAACGGCTACTGGAATCTCTACTGCGCGTACACGAAGGCCGGCGCGGTGAAGCCGGGCCACCAGACGAGCTGGTTCCGCAAGGCCTTCGCGCGCGTCTACCTCATCGTCCACGGCGGGGCAGCGGCCGACATCGACGCGAAGCTGCGCTCGCTCGGCCTCCCGCCGCTCGCGGGCGGCCCCGACCTGGCGGCCAACCCGATGCCGACCACGCGCGTCGTCTGGAACCCGCAGGGCTTCGGCGACCCCGACATCCCCGGCAACTCGGCGCAGGCGTACTACCCCGGCGACGCGTACGTCGACGTCGTCGGCGACGACCTCTACGACATCCACGGCAAGGCCGAGTGGGACGCCGCGAAGGCGCTCTACAAGGCGCACCCGGGCAAGCCGTTCTCGTTCCCGGAGTGGGGGCTGTGGGGCATCGACGACCCGGTCTTCGTGAAGACGATGGGCCAGTTCGTGCGTATGCACCCGCGCACCGAGATGCTCGCGTACTTCGAGAGCGTGCCCGGCTCGATCTTCGACCTCGGGACGAAGCCGGCGAGCAAGGCCGCCTACCGCAAGTACATCACGCCGCTCGGCTGATCCTGCGCGCGGCCAGCAGCTCGGCGGCCGCCTCCGGCGTGATCCCGGCCTCGTCGGCTTCCCGGTAGAGACCCCGCAGGGTGTCGCCGATCCCGGCGAGGCGGCGCTCGAGCTCGTCCTCTTCCCAGCCGAGCGCTTCGAGGCCGAGCAGCTGGAGGACGCCGCCCGCGTTGACGACGTAGTCGGGCGCGTAGAGGATCCCGGCCTCGCGCAGGCGCTCCGCGTCCTCCGGCTCGGCGAGCTGGTTGTTCGCCGACCCGGCGACGATCCGGCAGCGCAGCCGCGGGATCGACGCCGCGCTCAGCGTCCCGCCGACGGCGCACGGCGCGTACACGTCGCACTCGGTCTCGACGGCAGCACCGGCGGCGACCACCGCCGCGCCGAGCCTCCCCGCGACACGGCCGGCGAGCCCGGCGTCCACGTCGGAGACGAGCACGCGCGCGCCGTCGGCGGCGAGCCCGGAGGCGAGATCCGCGCCGACCGAGCCGACGCCCTGGACGAGCACCGTCCTCCCGGCGAGCGCGGGCGAGCCGAAGACGTGCTCGACGCTCGCGTGGATCCCGTGGAGCACGCCGCGGGCGGTGCCGCGCCCGCTGTCTCCGCCGCCGCCGGAGGTCCCGAACACGAACTCGCAGCGCTCGGCGACGACGTCGAGGTCCGCGGGCCCGACGTTCAGGTCGCCCGCCGTGTGGAACAGCCCGCCCAGCGACGCGACGAGCTCGCCGTAGCGGAGCAGCAGTCGGCGCCGCGCATCGCCCGCCGGCAGCTCCGGCACCGCGAGCACCGCCTTGCCGCCGCCGCGCGGCGCGTCCACGATCGCCATCTTCCGCGTCATCGCCGCCGAGAGCCGCATCGCGTCGGCGAGCCCGTCCGCCGGCGCGGGGTAGACCCGCATCCGCGTCCCGCCGCCGGCGGGTCCGAGCGCCGTCGAGTGGATGCAGACGAAGATCCAGGCGCCGCTCTCCGGGTCGAATCGGATCACGGCCTCCTCGCCGTCCCAGCCCCGGAGCAGCTCCTCGAGCACGCCCGGACACTAGCCGTGCTCCGCTACGATGGGCCGCCGTGGCCGGAGAGCGGACAAAGCTGGTGGTGGCGCACCGCAGCGAGACGGGCTCGCGCGAGACGCGGCGCCTGCGCAAGCAGGGGCTCGTCCCCGGCGTGCTCTACGGCAACGGCGACCCGGTCGCGATCACCGTCGGCGAGCGCGAGCTTCGCCGCGCGCTGACCGGCGAGGGCGGCCTCCACGCCATCCTCGACGTCGAGATCGACGGCGCCGGCAAGACGCATCCGTCGATCCTCAAGGACTACCAGGTGGACAAGATCCGGGGCGGCGTCACGCACGTCGACCTCCACGAGGTCCGCCTCGACCAGACGATTCACGCGTCCGTCGCCGTGCAGCTCGTCGGCGGCGAGGACGCGCCCGGCGTGCGCGAGGGCGGCGTGCTCTCGCAGCCGCTTCGCGAGCTCGACGTCGAGGCGCTGCCCCTCGAGGTGCCGGCCTCCATCGAGCTCGACGTCTCCGCCCTTTCGATCGGCGACGCGCTGCGCGTCTCCGACGTCGTCGTCCCGGAGGGCGTGAAGCTGCTCGACGACCCGGACACGGTCGTCGCGAGCGTCACCGCCCCGACCCGTGCGGTCGAGCTCGAGGTTCCGGAGGGCGAGGAGGGCGCGGAGCCGGCCGAGGGCGAGGGCGAGGCTCCCACGGCTGCAGCCGAGCCGGCCGCCGAGGGCTCGGCCGAGCCGTCCGGCGACGCGGAGTAGCGCGTGCGGCTCTGGCCGCGTCGTCAGGGCTCGTCGCTCGACCTGCTCGTCGTGGGGCTCGGCAACCCGGGCCGCGAGTACGCGCGCAACCGGCACAACGTCGGCGCGATGGTCGCCGACGAGCTCGCCCGCCGCTACGACGGCGCGTGGCGCTCGAAGTTCTCCGGGCAGCTCGCCGAGATCCGCATCGAGGGGCACAAGCTCGCGCTGCTGAAGCCGGAGACGTTCATGAACGAGTCCGGCGGCTCGGTCGGCGCTGCCGTGCGGTTCTTCAAGCTCGACCCGGCGGCCGTGCTCGTCGTCCACGACGACAGCGACCTCGAGGCGGGACGGCTCCAGGTGCGCCTCGGCGGCGGGCTCGCCGGTCACAACGGCCTGCGCTCGATCGCCCAGCACCTGAAGACCCAGGACTTCCTCCGGCTCCGCGTCGGCATCGGCCGGCCCGGGCGCGGCGACCCGCGCCCGCTCGCCGACTGGGTCCTCTCCGACTTCGAGCCGCACGAGGACGCCGAGGCGCTCGTCGCCCGCGCCGCCGACGCCGTCGAGACGCTCGACGCCGAGGGCCTCGACCGCGCCCAGGCGGCGGTCAACCGCCGCTGATTGCAACACCCGGTGTCCGACACCGGGGCGCGTCCGGAGACGCTAGGGCCGAAGAGGAGGGCCGCGCATGTCTGCGCCGGACGGGCAGCCGCATGGACACTGCGCTCGCGTGCGCTGTTCGTGACGGTTTCGCGAGGAAGGCGTGACACCTCTGCGTGGGTGTCTGACACCGGGGCATGTCCATCGCGGGCCCGTTCGGCCATAGTTCGTGACGTGGGCTACCCGTCTGCTGCGGACAGGGCCGTCGCGCTCGAGCGGCTGCGCACGCTCTGCCTCGCGCTCCCGGAGACGAGCGAGCGCCCGAGCCACGGCGCTCCGTCGTTCTTCATCCGCGGCAAGACGTGCTTCCTCGTGCTCCACGACGACCACCACGGCGACGGCCGCTTCGCCGTCTGGTGCGCCGCGGAGCCCGGCGCGCAGGAGGCGCTCGTCGCGGGCGACCCGGAGCGCTTCTTCCGGCCGCCGTACGTCGGCCACCGGGGCTGGCTCGGCGTGATGCTGCACGGCCACGTCGACTGGGACGACGTCGCCGGCATCGTCGAGGACGCGTACTGCGCCGTCGCCCCGAGGACGCTCCTCGACGCGCTCGAGCGATGATCGACCTCCTCCGCGAGCTCGTGGAGATCGAATCGCCGACCGGCGACACCGGCGAGCTGCGGGACCGGCTGGCGGCGGAGCTGCGCGCCCTCGGCGGCGAGGTCGAGCCCTCCGGCGAGCATCTCCTCGCGTCGTTCCCCGGCCCCGGCGCGCCGCTACTGCTGCTCGGGCACCTCGACACCGTCTGGCCGCGGGGAACGCTCCGCGCGATGCCGTGGCGCATCGACGACGATCGCGCGTACGGCCCCGGCACGTACGACATGAAGGGCGGGCTCGTCGTCATGCTCGAGGCGCTCCGCGCCGCGGCCGGCGCCCGCGCCGTCACCGTCGTCCTGACCGCCGACGAGGAGATCGGCAGCCCGACCGGCCGCGACGTGCTCGTGCGCGCCGCCGCGGGCGCGGCCGCCGCGCTCGTGTGCGAGCCGCCCACGCCGGAGGGCGACCTCAAGACGGCGCGGAAGGGGCTCGGCCGCTTCCGCATCGTCGTCACCGGCCGCGCCTCGCACTCGGCCGACCCGCACGAGGGAGCGAGCGCGATCGACGCGCTCGCGCGCGCGGTCCTGCGACTGCACGAGCTGAACGACCCGGCCCACGGCGTCTCCGTCAACGTCGGCGTCGTCACCGGCGGGACGCGCGAGAACGTCGTCGCCGCGGAGGCGAGCGCGCTCGTCGACGTGCGCGTGCCGACGCTCGCGGCGCGCGAGCGCCTCGACGCCGAGCTGCGCGCGCTCGCCGCCGAGACGCCCGGGACGACGCTCGTGCTCGAGGGCGGCTGGACGCGGCCGCCGCTCGAACGCTCCGACGGCGCCGCGGCGCTCGCCGCCCGCGCGTGCGAGCACGCGCGCGAGCTGGGCCTCGACCTCGGCGAGGCGCCGATCGTCAGCGGCGGCTCCGACGGCAACATCGTGGGCGCGCTCGGCGTCCCGGTGCTCGACGGGCTCGGCGCCGAGGGGGGCGGGGGCCACGCCGTGGACGAGCACGTGCTTGCAGGCGGGCGCGAGATGGTCTCCGAGCGGCTCGCACCGGGCATGCTGCCGCGGGTCCTGAACTCGTTCGACATGACGATCATCTTCGTTGCGATCGTCCTGTTCGTCGTCAACGCGTCTGCGATCCAGCAGGCGGGCCAGGCGGCGTACACGTACTGGATCCTCGGCTTCCTGCTGTTCCTGATCCCGGGCGCGTTCGTCACCGCGCAGCTCGGGCAGATGTTCCCGCAGGAGGGGTCGCTCTACGTCTGGACGCAGAAGGCGCTCGGGCCGTTCTGGGGCTTCTTCGCCGGCTTCTGCGCGTGGTGGCCGGGCATCCTCGTCATGGTCGCGACCGGGGACGCGGTCGTCACGCTCTGGCAGTTCGTCGACACCGGCGGCCTGCCGAAGGCGTGGCAGCAGGGGCTCGTCATCCTCGCGGTGCTCTGGTTCTCGGCGGTCATGTCGATGCTCCGCCTGCGGATGACGCAGACGTACGCGAACTGGGCCGTCGTCTTCTACGGCGCAGCGATCTTCGTGATCGGCCTCGCCGGGATCCTCTGGCTGATCGGCTCCGGCCATTCCGCGACGACCGGCTGGGGCGACGCCGCCAACTACAAGGTGCGCGGCGGCCAGTGGACGTGGTTCGGCTTCGTCATTCTCGCCCTGCTCGGGATCGAGGTGCCCCTGAACATGGGCGTCGAGATCGTCCACCTCAAGTCGATCAAGAAGTACCTCTTCTGGGGCTCGGCCGTCGTCATGGTCGCGTACCTCTGGTCGACGTTCGGGACGATGCTCGCGCTGCCGGCGTCGAAGAGCGTCGGCAACACCACGGACATCCTCGTCGCGGTGCAGAAGGGCTTCTGGGGATCGCACGCGTTCGCCGTCGTGATCGCGCTGGTCCTGATCTGGTTCTTCGTCTCGAACACCGTCGTCTACAACTACTCGTTCTCGCGCCTGCTGTTCGTCTCCGGGCTCGAGCAGCGGATGCCGCCGAAGCTCGGCACCGTGAACGAGAGGACGAAGGTGCCGGTGCTCGCGATCGTGACGCAGACGGTGCTGTCGTCGCTGTTCGTCGTCGCGATCTTCAACCCGTGGGTGAGCGGGAACAACAACCAGAAGGCCTACTGGCTGTTCCAGGCGGCGGTGACGGTGATCTGGTGCATCTCGATGGTGCTCCTCTTCGCCGACATCTTCCTCGTCAAGCGCGCGTTCCCGGCGAAGTTCGAGGAGGTGCGCGTCGCGCATCCGTACGTGCTCTACGGGTGCGGCGTGCTCGGCATGCTCGCGTCGGCGTTCGGCGCGTACGTCACGTTCCGCAGCCCGTGGACGGGGCTGTTCACCGTCACGCACTGGCGGATCTGGCTCGGCGTGCTCTGCGCCGTGTCGGTCGGGGCCGCGATCGTGATCTACGGGTTCAGCGAGTACCACGCACGCCGCGGGCAGCCGTCACCGACGACGACGGCTGCGTGACCGCACGGGAGCTCGCAGAGCGGGCGGACGAGGCGGGCCTCCGCCTCGTCCGCTTCCTCTGGTGCGGCAACGACGGCACCGTGCGGGCGAAGGCGTCGGCGCGGCACGGGCTGGAGGGGCGCCTCGAGAGCGGGATCGGGCTGACCGTCGCGATGCAGGCGATGAGCGGGCTCGACCAGCTGCAGCCCGTCCCGGGGATGGGGCCCGTCGGCGAGATCCGCCTCGTCCCGGATCTCGACACGTTCCGCGTGCTCCCGTACGCGCCGCACGCGGGAGCGGTGCTGACGAGCCACATCGGGCTCGACGGCGAGCCGGCGCCGGTGTGCCAGCGCTCGTTCCTGAAGCGGATGGAGGCGCGGCTCGCGGAGCGCGGGCTCGTCATGCGCGCGTCGTTCGAGAACGAGTTCTCGCTCGCGACGAAGGCGGACGGCGCGTACGTCCCCGTCGACTCGGCGCTCTGCTTCTCGACGATTGCGATGACGGCGTCGCAGGACTACGTCGACGACCTTGCCGCCGCGCTCGACGCGCAGGAGATCCCGCTCGAGCAGTACTACGCTGAGCTCGGCCACGGTCAGCAGGAGATCTCGACCGGCCACGCGCCCGCGACGCAGGCCGCCGACGAGCAGCTGCTCGTCCGCGAGACGATCCGCGGCGTCGCGACCGCGCACGGGCTCGTCGCCTCGCTCGCGCCGAAGCCGTGGCCGGACAACGCCGGCAACGGCGGTCACGTCCACTTCTCGCTCTGGGACGGCGACCACAATGCGTTCTTCGACGGCGCCGCCGCCGCCGGCCTCTCCGCCGTCGCGCGTTCGTTCGTCGCCGGCGTGCTCGCGCACCTGCCCGGCCTCTGCGGGCTGACTGCGCCGAGCTTCAACTCGTACCACCGCATCGTGCCGCAGTACTGGGCCGGTGCGTACACGTGCTGGGGCTACGACAACCGCGAGGCGCCGGTGCGCGTCGCCTCCGTGTTCCGCGGCGCCGAGGAGCCGTCGACGAACGCGGAGCTGAAGGCGTGCGACGCGACCTGCAACCCGTACCTCGCGCTCGGCGGGCTCGTCGCCGCCGGCCTCGACGGGATCGAGCGCGAGCTCGAGCCGCCGCAGCCGGTCGACGTCGACCCGGCCACGATCCCGGAGGACGAGCGCGACGCGCGCGGGATCGTCCGGCTGCCGGCGACCCAGCAGGAAGCGCTTGACGCGCTCGCCGCCGACGGGTTGCTGACGGGCGCGCTCGGGCCGGTGCTCGCCGACGCCTACCTCGCCGTCCGCCGCTCCGAGTGGGCGGCCTACTCCGCGGGAGACGCCGCATTCGAGCAGCAGGGTCATTTCGAGAAGTACTAGACGGCGTCCCGCTCGTCGACCATCACGCGCACGGGATCCTGCGCGCGCCGCCGGCGACCCTCGACGAGTTCCGCGGCCTCTTCTCGGAGGCGACCGACCCGCGCCAGTGGCCGCACGTCGCCACCGGCGTGACGTATCGCCGCGCCGTGCGCGCGATGGCGGCGCATCTCGGCTGCGAGCCGACGGAGGAGGCGGTGCACGCGGCGCGGCTCGCCGCCGACCCGGCCGAGTATGCGGCGGGGTTCCTCCGCGCCACGAACACGGAGCTCCTGCTCGTCGACGACGGCTTCCCGCCGACGGACGTCGGCACGAGCTGGGACGAGATGGGCGAGCTCGCCGGCTGCCGCGCGCTGCCGGTGCTGCGGCTCGAGACGCGCGGCGAGCACGCTGCGGAGGAGGCGGCGACGGCGCGAGAGCGCGGCTTCGTCGGGCTGAAGACGATCGCGGCGTACCGCGGCGGGCTCGACCGCGTCTCGGAGCCGGTCGTCGCCGCGCTCGACGCGAACGAGGCGACGGGCGCGCCGCTGCCCGTGCAGGTGCACTGCGGCTTCGGCGACAGCGACCTGCATCTCTGGCGGTCGGATCCGTCCTTGCTGAAGCCGCTGATCGAGCGGTTCTCGGGGACGACGTTCGTGCTGCTCCACTGCTGGCCGTTCGTCCGCCGGGCGGGCTGGCTCGCGCACGTCTATCCGAACGTCTGCTTCGACCTGTCGCTGACGATCCCGCACGTCGCCCGGCCCGAGGTCGCTCTCGCGGAGGCGCTCGAGCTCGCGCCGGTGTCGAAGCTGCTGTACGCGTCCGACGCCGCGCGCACCCCGGAGCTGTACCTCCTCGCCGCGACGTGGTGGCGCGACGCCCTCGCCGAGACGCTCCCGCAGCTGCTGGCCGAGGACGAGCTCGAGCCGGCCGCGCGCGCGATCCTCCGCGAGAACGCGCTCCGCGTCTACGGGCTGTAGCTCGTCGCCCCTGCAATCGGACGGCGCAGCCCGGAGGCAACGTCCCTCGAACGAGTGACCGCCGATACGATGCGTGGCCGCGGAACCGCCGGTTCCGCCGTTCGTCATGGACCGGCCCGTACTGCATGCGTTCGTCTCCGAGCTCGTCGAGCTCGAGCGGCTCGGCGAGCTCGTCGAGGCGCTGCCGGCGCGCGCCCGCGTCTCCGAGGCGGCGCTGCCCGTCGTGTTCGCGGCGCTCCACGAGCGGCTCGGGCGGGGCCTTGTCTGTCTCCTGCCGGAGGACGCGGACGCGCGCGACGCGGCCGAGGCGGCGGCGTGGTTCCTCGGCGACGAGAGCGTCGGGCTCCTCCCGAGCCGCGGCGTCCGCTGGGAGTCCGGGCTCGAGCCGCCGCCGCACCTCGTGGGCGAGCGCGCCCGCGCGCTCGACGTGCTCGCGCGCGGCGGGCTCGTGTGCGCGTCGGCGCGCGCGCTTGCGGAGCCGCTGCCGCCGCCGGAGGCCCGGCCCGAGCCGATCGAGCTGCGCGCCGGCCTCGAGCCCGGCGTCGAGGAGCTGTCGGAGTCGCTCGCGCTCGCGGGCTACGAGCGGGTCGAGCGCGTCGACGACCGCGGCCAGTTCGCCGTCCGCGGCGGTCTCGTCGACGTGTTTCCCACCACCGGGCGCGAGCCGCTCCGCGTCGAGTTCTTCGGCGACGAGATCGAGTCGATCCGCGCGTTCTCCCCGTTCACGCAGCGCGCGCTCCACCCGGTCCCGGAGACGGTCGTCTACCCGGCCGCAGAGCGACGGCTCGACCTCCTCGGCCCAAGTGACAACTTGTCACTTGGGGAGGAGGGGGAGGTGCCGGTCGTGCCGGACGACCTCGTGCCGCCGCTCGGCCGCGCGCCGGACTTCGTCTTCCAGCCGGAGGACGTGCGCCGCGTCTGGGAGGACGACGGCCTCGAGCCCGTGCCGCTGAACGGCGCGAGCGAGCTCGACCCGTTCCCGCAGGGGCAGCCGTTCGCGTTCGAGGCGCAGCGCCCCGCGATCGCCGCGCGCGGCCTCGCCGAGGCGGAGACCGAGCTCGCCGCGCTCGTCCGCGCCGGGCTCCGCGTCGTCGTCGCGTTCCCGCACCGCGGCGAGGCGCTGCGCACGCAGAACCTCCTGCGCAAGGTCGAGGCGGGACTGCTCGAGCCGGGCGACGCGATCCCCGAGGAGGCGCAGGTCCTCTTCGCCGTCGCGCCCGCGCGCCGCGGCTTCGTCTGGCGCGAGCTCGGGCTTGCGCTGCTGCCGGATCACCAGGTCTTCCGCCGCCGCGTCCCGCGCGAGCGCCGCATCGGCGGCCGCGCGCTCCAGTCGTTCGCCGACCTCCGCACGGGCGACTACGTCGTCCACGAGGACCACGGCGTCGGCAAGCTGCTCGGCTTCGAGACGAAGGAGGTCGCCGGCGTGACGCGCGACTACCTCCTGCTCGCGTTCCGCGGCGAGGACCGTCTCTACGTCCCGCACGAGCAGCTCGGCAAGGTCTCGCGCTACATCGGCGCCGACGCGAGCGCGCCCGCGCTGTCGAAGCTCGGCGGCAAGGCGTGGCAGCTGCTGAAGTCGCGCGCGCGCGAGTCGGTGCAGGAGCTCGCGACCGAGCTGATCCAGCTCTACGCGCAGCGGCAGACGCGCGAGGGAATCGCGTACGACCTCGGCCAGGAGTGGCTGACGCGCCTCGAGGCGTCGTTCCCGTACCGCGAGACGCCGGACCAGGAGAACGCGATCGAAGCGGTGAAGGAGGACCTCGAGACGCCGCGGCCGATGGACCGGCTCGTCTGCGGCGACGTCGGCTTCGGCAAGACGGAGGTCGCCGTGCGCGCGGCGTTCGCCGTGGCGATCAACGGCAAGCAGGTGCTGATGCTCGCGCCGACGACGATCCTCGCGGAGCAGCACTGGAACACGTTCCGCGACCGCTTCCGCGACTTCCCCGTGCGCGTCGAGATGGTCTCGCGCTTCGTCGCGCCGAAGCAGGTGAAGCAGACGCTCGCCGACTTCTCCGAGGGCAAGGTCGACGTCCTCATCGGCACGCACCGCATCCTCAGCCGCGACGTGATCCCGAAGGAGCTCGGCCTCGTCATCCTCGACGAGGAGCAGCGCTTCGGCGTGGCGCAGAAGGAGCTGCTGAAGTCGCTGCGCCTCGAGGTCGACGTGCTCACGCTCAGCGCGACGCCGATCCCGCGCACGCTGCATCTCTCGCTCGCCGGCATGCGCGACATCTCGATCATCGAGACCCCTCCCGAGGGAAGGCGTCCAATCCGTACGACGGTGGGGGAATACGACGAGGACTTGATCCTTCTCGCGCTCCAGCGCGAGAAGGACCGCGGAGGCCAGAGCTTCTACCTGCACAACCGCGTCGAGACGATCGAGGAGGCGGCGGAGAAGCTGCGCCAGATCCTCCCGGGACTCCGCTTCCTCGTCGCGCACGGGCAGATGCGCGAGAAGGAGCTCGAGGAGAAGATGCACGCGTTCCTGCGCGGCGACGCCGACGTGCTCGTCTCGACGACGATCATCGAGTCGGGCATCGACATCCCGCAGGCGAACACGCTCGTCGTCGAGCGCGCCGACGCGCTCGGGCTCGCGCAGCTCTACCAGATCCGGGGACGCGTCGGCCGCTCGGACGAGACGGCGTACGCGTACCTCTTCTATCCGGACGCGCGCGAGCTCACGGGCGAGGCGCGGGCGCGGCTCGCGACGCTCGCCGACCACACCGAGCTCGGCGCCGGCTTCGCAATCGCGATGCGCGACCTCGAGATCCGCGGCGCCGGCGAGCTGCTCGGCGCGGAGCAGTCCGGCCACGTCGCCGCCGTCGGCTTCGAGCTCTACGTCGAGCTGCTGAACGAGGCCGTGGCGGAGCTCCAGGGCCAGCGCCGCGTCGCCGTGCGGCCGGTCCGGATCGACGCGCGGATCGACGCCTACGTCCCGCAGCAGTACGTCGGCTCGGAGGCGCTCCGCATCGACATCCACCGGCGGCTCGCGCTCGCGGAGACCGAGGACGAGCTGCGCGAGCTCCAGGCCGCGCTCGAGGACCGGTACGGCCCGCTGCCCGAGCCGGTCGAGCACCTCTTCGCGATCCAGGAGGCGAAGATCAAGGTCGCGCGGCTCGGTGCCGATTATCTGGTGTACCGGGGCGGCAAGGCCACCGTGGGCCGGCTCGTGCTCGGCTCAGGCGAGCTGCGGCAGCTTCGGGAGCGGATCCACACCGCTGTCTACGTCGTGGCTAATAGGGAAGTAAGTCTTCGCGGCGAAGAAGGTTTTCCACAGGCACTACGACTTGTCGATGCTATCTTGGATTCCCGCCAGGCAGCGTGAGGTCTCTCGGATCCGCCCGCTGTACCGGCCCCAATCTCCCCGACTCCGACCTCACTGGGATTGACATGAGAATGCTTCGCTTCCTGGCTCTGCCCCTGGTGCTCGCGGCCGCGCTGCTCGTGGCGGGCTGCGGCGGCGGCGGCTCGCAGAGCGTCCCGTCCGACGCGGTTGCGACGGTCGGCTCCGGCACGATCACGAAGGCCCAGTTCGCGGCGCTGATGGCGTCCGCGCAGGCCTCGTACAAGGTCCGCAAGACCGCGTTCCCGAAGGCCGGGACCGCGGCGTACAAGTCCCTCCAGGACCAGGCGATGACGTACCTCGTCCAGGAGTCCGAGCTCGAGCAGCAGGCGAAGGGCCTCGGCATCGTCGTCACGCCGAAGGACGTCCAGACCCGCCTCGCGCAGATCAAGAAGCAGTACTTCAACGGCAGCGAGGCGAAGTACCAGGCGCAGCTCAAGGCGCAGGGTCTGACCGAGCCGGTGCTGCTGACCGAGCTGAAGGCGCAGATCCTCTCCGAGCGGCTGTACGCGAAGGTCACCGGGAAGATGACGGTGAGCGACGCGGCGGTCGCGGCGTACTACACCGCGCACAAGTCGACGTACCAGACGGCGGCGTCGCGCAACGTGCGCCACATCCTCGTCAACAACAAGGCGCTCGCCGACCAGCTCGAGACGCAGCTGAAGAACGGTGCGAGCTTCGCGGCGCTGGCGAAGAAGTACTCGAAGGACCCGGGCTCGGCGTCGAAGGGCGGCAACCTGACGATCCAGAAGGGTCAGACGGTGCCGCAGTTCGACAAGGTCGCGTTCTCGCTGAAGACGGGCCAGATCTCCCCGCCGGTGCACACGCAGTACGGATGGCACATCATCCAGGCGCTGAGCGCCATCAAGGCGGCGACGACGACCCCGCTCAAGAGCGTGCAGGAGTCGATCCGCACGCAGCTCCTGCAGACGAAGAAGACGAACGCGATGACCGCGTGGGTCAACGGCGTGAAGAAGGACTACGCCAAGAAGATCCGGTACCAGGCCGGCTACGCGCCGGCGTCGACGAGCACGACGTCGACGACCACCACAGGCTGACGTGAGCGGCGAGGAGGGCGGGGGCCTGGCCCAGGCCCTCCTCGAGCTCAAGCAGCTGACCGAGCGGCTCCGCCGCGACTGCCCGTGGGACCGTGAGCAGACCGCGAGCACGATCGTCCCGCACACCGTCGAGGAGGCGTACGAGGTCGCGGACGCGGCGCTCGCCGACGACGACGCGAAGCTCGTCGACGAGCTCGGCGACCTGCTCTTCCAGGTCTTCTTCCTTGCGCTGACGCTCGAGGAAAAAGACCACGCGGATCTCGAGACGATCACCCGCGCCGTTCACGAGAAGCTCGTTCGACGGCACCCTCATGTGTTCGGCGACAACGTCGCCGATAGTGCGGGCGCCGTGCGCCTCCACTGGGAGCGGATCAAGCGCGACCAGGAAGGGCGCGAGGGCGTCTTCCACGACGTGCCGGAGAGCCTGCCGGCGCTGCTCTACGCGCGGAAGGTCCAGCGCCGCGCGGCCGCGGTCGACTTCGACTACCCGGACGCGGCCGGCGCGCTCGCCGATCTCGAGGACGAGCTCCGCGAGCTTCGGCAGGAGCTCGAGACGCACGGCGAGCCGGCGGCGGAGACGGAACCGGATCCGAGACAGGCGGAGGAGCTCGGCGACCTGCTGTTCGCCTGCGTGAACGTCGCGCGCCGGCTCAACGTCGACCCGGAGCTCGAGCTGCGCCGGGCCGCGCAGCGCTTCCGCGGCCGCGTGGAAACTGCGGAGGCGCTGGCCGCCGCCGACGGCGAGAATTGGATAGAGCTTCCGCTGGACCGACAGGACACGTATTTCGACCGCGCGAAGGAGAGTTCCGAATGAGCCGCATCGCCGACGTCCACGCCCGCCAGATCCTCGACTCGCGTGGCAATCCCACCGTGGAGGTCGAGGTGGTGCTCAAGTCCGGCGCGCACGGGCTCGCCGCCGTCCCGTCCGGGGCCTCCACCGGCGTCCACGAGGCGGTCGAGCTCCGCGACGGCGGCGACGCCTACGGCGGCAAGGCCGTGACGAAGGCCGTGGCCAACGTCAACGGCGAGATCTTCGACGCCGTCCGCGGGATGAAGGCGGACGACCAGGCCGGGCTCGACCGGCTGCTCGTCCAGCTGGACGGCACGCCGAACAAGGGCCGGCTCGGCGCGAACGCGATCCTCGGCGTCTCGCTCGCCACCGCCAAGGCGGCGGCGACGGAGTCCGGCCAGCCGCTCTTCCGCTACCTCGGCGGCAAGGGCGCGCGCACGCTCCCCGTCCCGATGATGAACGTGATCAACGGCGGCGTGCACGCGGCGAACTCGATCGACCTGCAGGAGTTCATGGTCGTACCGGTCGGCGCGGAGACGTTCGCGGAGGCGCTGCAGATCGGCGCGGAGACGTACCACGCGCTCCAGAAGGTGCTGAAGCAGCAGGGGCTCGCGACCGCCGTCGGCGACGAGGGCGGCTTCGCGCCCGACCTGCCGTCGAGCGAGGACGCGATCCAGGCGATCCTCGACGCGGCGGAGCGCGCCGGCCATCTCGACAAGGTCGCGATCGCGCTCGACCCGGCATCGAGCGAGTTCTTCTCGGACGGCGTCTACCGCTTCGAGGGCCACGAGGCCTCGCCGGAGGAGATGGCGGACTTCTATGCAGGGCTCGTCGACCGCTTCCCGATCATCTCGCTCGAGGACGGCAACGCGGAGGACGACTGGGACGGCTGGAAGGAGACGACCGAGCGGCTCGGGAAGCGCATCCAGCTCGTCGGCGACGACATCTTCGTCACGAACCCGGAGCGGCTGCAGCTCGGCATCGACCGCGGCATCGCCAACTCGATCCTCGTCAAGGTCAACCAGATCGGCACGCTGACCGAGACGATCGAGGCGGTCGCGCTCGCGCACAAGCACGGCTACACGGCGGTCATGTCGCACCGCTCGGGCGAGACGGAGGACTCGACGATCGCGGACCTCGCGGTCGCGCTCGGCACGGGCCAGATCAAGACCGGCGCGCCGGCGCGCTCGGACCGCGTCGCGAAGTACAACCAGCTGCTGCGGATCGAGGAGCGGCTGCGCGGCAAGGCGGAGTACCCGGGCCGCTCGGCGTTCCCGCGCGCGAAGAAGGCGAAGACCAAGGCGTAGCCTGCCGCGTTTCGGATCCGGAACAGCGCGCAGACGGCGGGTAGTCTGCGAAGCGTGAGTGGAGCGCCGCAGCGGCGGACGAAGATCGTCGCGACCCTCGGGCCGTCGTCCGACACGGTCGAGCAGCTGCGTGCGCTCGCCGCCGCGGGCATGGACGCCGCGCGGCTCAATCTCTCGCACGGTATGCACGAGGAGCACGCGGAGCGAGCGGCGCGCGTCCGCCAGGTCGCGGAGGAGATCGGCCGGCCGATCGCGGTGATGGCCGACCTCCAGGGGCCGAAGCTGCGCGTCGGCGGGCTCGTCGAGCCGATCGTGCTGCGCACCGGCGAGGAGGTGACGGTGTGCGCCGAGGATCTCGCGACCGGCGACGAGCTGCCGGTGGCGCCGGCGGTGATCGGCGACGTGCTCGAGCCGGGGCACGACGTGCTGATCGACGACGGGCTCGTACGCCTGCGGGTCGACGAGGTGGACGGCGGCCGCGCGCGCTGCGCCGTCGTCGTCGGCGGGCGCGTCGGCTCGCACAAGGGCGTGAACCTCCCCGGCGTCCCGATCCCGATCCCGTCGCTCACCGCGAAGGACACCGTCGACCTCGAGTTCGCGCTCGGGATCGACGTCGACTTCGTCGCGCTCTCGTTCGTGCGCTCGTCGGCCGACCTGCGCGACCTCCGCGCGCTCATCGAGCAGGCGGGGTCGCACGCGCACGTGATCGCGAAGATCGAGAAGGCGGAGGCGGTCGACGTCCTCGACGACGTGCTCGCCGCGACCGACGCCGTGATGGTCGCGCGCGGCGACCTCGGCGTCGAGGTGGGCGCGGCGCTCGTGCCGCTGCTGCAGAAGCGAATCATCGCGCGCTGCCTCGAGCTCGGGAAGCCGGTGATCACCGCGACGCAGATGCTCGAGTCGATGGTGCACCAGGCCGAGCCGACGCGCGCGGAGGCGAGCGACGTCGCGAACGCGATCCTCGACGGCACCTCCGCGGTGATGCTCTCCGGCGAGACGGCGGTCGGCGAGTACGCGGTCGAGGCGGTCGCGTACATGAACCGCATCGCGCAGGCGATCGAGCCGAGCATGGACTACCGGCACGAGCTGCCGGAGGCGAACGAGAACCCGACGATCGGCGGCGCGATGTCGAACGCGGCGTGCGACCTCGCGGAGGCGCTGCGCGCGAAGGCGATCCTCGTCCCGACCTCGTCGGGGCGGACGGCGTCCGCGGTGGCGCGGCTCCGTCCGCGCCGGCCGATCGTCGCGCTCACGCACAACGACTCGGCGATGCGCCAGCTCGCGCTCGAGTGGGGTGTCACACCGCTGTTCATCCCGGAGGCGACCCACGTCGACGACCTGTGGAACCGCTCGCTCGCCGCCGCCCGCGAGGCTGGCCTCGTCGAGCCCGGAGACCGCGTCGTGGTCACCGCCGGCACCGCGGTGAACATCCCCGGCTCGACGAACGTCATAAAGGTGGACATCGCCTAGCGGCGAATCGGCCCGCCGGCGTCTCGTGACACTTCCGTATCGGGCCTGGCCCCGG
>Ga0335085_10004759_pt1 | contig 22248 bp, 19 predicted proteins | sample Lox_Sample_45_FD_206712 | JGI IMG/M metagenome (GOLD analysis project Ga0335085, IMG submission 206712) | Soil microbial communities from Loxahatchee National Wildlife Refuge, Florida, United States - Lox_Sample_4.5 | ecosystem: Environmental > Terrestrial > Soil > Wetlands | place: USA...
GCTCGCGGTCCCCCCGGCCCCTCCGGCCCTCCCGGCGCCCGCGGCCCTCCCGGCGCCCGCCGACGGGGCCACCGCCAGAGGACGTCCGCGGAGCGTCTGGAGGTCCACCCGGGAGCCCTCCCCGGCCGCCACCAGGAGCTCGAAACGCGGGAGCTGCACGCACACGACCATACGAACATATGTTCGCATATGGTCGCGGGCGGGTCAATCCATCGTCAGGGGGCCCTCCGCGGAGCCGCTCAGGAACTGGCGCACGAAATCGTTGTCGGAGGAGAACATCCGCTGCGCATCACCCGCCTCCACGATCCGCCCCCGCCACAGCAGCGCGATGTACTCGCCGATCCGCCGGGCCGAGGCGATGTCGTGGGTGACGACGATGTAGGTGCCCCTGTAGAGCGAGTGCATCTCCTGGATCAGCTCGCACAGAAGCGCCGTGCGCACCGGGTCCAGGCCGGAGTCGGGCTCGTCGAAGATCACCACGTCGGGCTCCATCACCAGCGCCCGCGCGAACCCGGCGCGCTTGCGCATCCCGCCCGACAGCTGCGAGGGGGCGTCGTCGATCGCCGCCGCCAGGCCCACGTCCGTGAGCCGCTGGGTGACACGATCGGCGATCTGGCCCTCCGTCAAATCTGTGTGCTGGCGCAGGGGGAAGGCGACGTTGTCGAACACCGACATCGAGCCGAACAGTGCGCCGTCCTGGAACAGAACCCCGATTTTGCGCCGCAGCGCGAGCAGGTCGGGCATCGTCAGGGAGGGCACCGACTGGCCTTTGACGACGATGTTGCCGGAGTCCGGGAACATCAGCCCGATCAGGTGCTTGATCAGCACGCTCTTGCCGGTCCCCGAGGGGCCGAGCACGACCGTGATCGTGTCCTCGGGGAAGGCCACGTTGAGGCCGTTCAGCACCGGTACCCCGCCGAGACGCTTGTGGACGTCCAGGCAGCGGATCGACCAGCGCTCGTCGTCGGGGTCGCCGAGCAGGTCGAGGTCGGCTGCGTGATAGCGAAAGTCGTCGGTGGCGCTCATTTTTCGGGGTACACCACGTGCGGGTACTGGCTCGTCTGCCCGTTGTAGCTGAATGGGCCCTGCTGCCTGCAGGCCGGCGCCGGCACTTTGTTGGCGGTTTCGGGTTCGTTGGCGACCTTGAACTGTTGGATCAGCGAGATCCGTTCTTCGATCGTTTTTTCCGGGGTTTCGCCGGGAGCCGCACTCACCGACGGCGCCGGGCCCGTGCAGTTGGTGGCCTGGAAGACGGGCAGCCCGTTGGCCAGCTGTCCGTAGGTGCCGGGCAGCGGGTAGGCGTTGTTGCGGCCCGTTTCCACTTTTGAGGGATACGCCGAGAGGCCTTCGGGGCTGAGCACCGACATCGTCGTCAGGTAGTGGAGCTTGGGGCTGCTTTTGTACTGCGGTTCGGGCAGGTTCCCGTTTTTCAGGCTCGCCTGGGTGGCGCTGGTGAGGTTGGCGAAGAAGGCCTGCACCTCCGGCACGTACTCGCCGGTGAACTGCAGGAAGGGGTCGAAGTTGTGCAGCACCGGGCGCAGGTTTTCGAGGATCGGCACGGTCAGGTCGAGGGTCTTCTTCACCTGCGGCAGGCCGACCTTGGCTGCCTTCGTGAGCGGACCCAGATCGGTCAGGAAGTTGTTGAACTGGGGCGCGAACGGTTCGGCCGCTTTCAGCGTCGCCGACAGCTGACGCTCGGCCTCGGTGAATTCTTCGAAGTAGGGGTTGGCCACGTTGGCGAACTTGTCGGTTGCTTCCAGGGCCACCTTCGAGTTGTGCTCGAAGGGCGGGAGTTCACGGAATGCCTGGGCAAAGGCCTTGCTCGCCTCTGAGGCCGCGTGGAAGGTGTGTTCGCCGTTGACGATCAGGCCCTCGAGCTGGTGGTCTCGTCCGGCGAGGGCGTTGAACACGACACCCGTGTTCTTGATCACCGCGCGCAGCGCGCCTTCCTGGGAGGCGAGGATGCCGACCAGGCGGTTGGTGTGTTCGACGAACGGTTCGAGCACCGCGAAGTCGGAGTTGATCTGTTCGCCGCGGCCGTGGATCGCGACCGCCACCGACTGCTGCCACACCTGGAAGTATTTCCGCGTCTGCGGATCGAGGCTCGCGAGGATGTCGTCGAGCGTGACGGTGGGTTCCACGTTCGCGTCGGCGAGGTGCCCGTTGTCGGGCACGAACGGCCCCTTCTGCCCCTGCGGGTTGAGCTGCACGTAGGTCTCGCCGAGCAGCGTCTTGACGCGCAGGACCGCGTGGGTGTTGGCGCGGATCGGTGCGTACTGATGGTCGATTTCGATCGTCGCGTCGGTCGAGTCGTGCTTGTTGAGCTTCAGCGACACGACGTGGCCGACGTCCACACCGCTGATGCGCACGTCCGACTGTTCGGAGAGCACCAGCGTGCGCGGGAAGGAGACGGTGAAGCGATAGCCCTTCGGCTTCAGCGGCAGCGGCCCGCCGAAGGACTCCCACAGGAACATCAGCAGCCCGAAGCAGCTGAGCGCGAACAGGATGATCACGAAGATGTTGCCGAGCGTGGGAGCGCGCTTCTGCATCGCCTAGCCCTTCCCTCCGGTGGGGCGCCTGCGCGCGTGTGCGGCGGCGTGGGCCGCGGTCCCCCCGGTCCCCCGGACCGCCCGCCGTGTGGCGGTCTTGCCGGAGCGCCGGGCGCTCTTGCCCGAGCGCCGGGCGCTCTTGCCCGAGCGCCGGGCGCTCTTGCCCGAGCGCCGGGAGGCCTTGCCGGTGGCGATGGGGCCCACCGGCGTCAGCGCGGAGAAGCTCGTGTTGTGCTGCGGGATCAGGAACGCGCCCGAGCCGGCCGGGGCGGCGCCCTTGGCCGCGTGCACGTAGGCCGCGCTGGCACTGGCGGCGCTGGCTTTGGTGGCGCCGGTGCCGATCAGGCCCTCGGCCTGGCATTCGGCCTTGCTCGGCGGGTTCAGCAGGTTGACCAGCAGCTTCACCGTTTCGTTGACTTCCGAGACGCCGGTGAGGATCGGGAGAACTTCACAGTTGAAGTACACGAGGCTGCGCCCGAGCGGGCCATTGGCGTCGGAGCTGCTGACGACGCTGTTGAGGTCGTGGTTGCCCCAGTCCAGGAAGAACAGGAAGCCGGCCTTCTTGGGGCCGGGGTTGTAGGCGAGCTCGTTGAAGAATTCGTTCAGCACCCCGAAGGTGACGGTCAGCTTCGGGAACGCCTTGGCGACGCCTTCGGTGGAGGGCGCCAGTTCGTTGACGACCGGCAGGATTTCGTGGGCGAACGGGCGCAGGTCGTTCTTGATGATCGGGGTGGTTGCCAGCGAGAGCTTGCGGGTGGCGATCTGCGCCGGGGCCAGCGCCTTCGCGAACGGCTGCAGCTCGGTGAGCGTCGATCCGAGCGCGTGGGAGGCCGTCTTCACCTTCGCCAGTTCGGTGCCCGTCTTTTCCAGCGCCCCCGGCAGCAGATGCAGGGTCTTGCGGAAGTCGGCGTCCTCCTTGGAGAAGGTGGCGAACACGGCGTTGGAGGCATCGACCAGCTCGGCCAGCTGTTCGTTCTTGCCGCCGATCGCTTCCACCAGCAGCCGGAAGTTGTGGATCGAGCGCGCGATGTTCTGATGGCGGCGCTGCAGTTCGTGGGTGATTTCCGTCCCCAGGCGGGTCGTGGGGAGGAACCGCTTGAGCGTCGCGGAGAAGGCCTTGCTGTTGTGGTAGAGGCCTTCCCCGGCTCCGGCGAGCAGCGCCTGCAGGTAGAAGCGCGTTTCGGTGTCGAGGCCGGCCAGGAATTCGTCGAAGTCGATGTTGGGCGCCGTCTGGGAGATCGGCAGGACTTCCCCGCTCTCCAGCTTCCCCGCGCCGGGCGTGCCCGGGCTGATCTCGATCGTCATGTCCTCCAGCGCGGTCTTGGGCCGCAGCAGCATGGTCGCGTTCTTGTAGAAGCGCGCGTACTTGGGCGTGACCTTCATCGTCACCGTGGCCACGCCGCCGCTCACCTGTACGGTGGCGACTTCGCCGACCTTGGCGCCGGCGATGGTGACGGCCTGACCCTGACCGGGTGTGACCGCCTGGGCGGTCTGGAAACGGGCCTTCAGCGTGTACCAGTTCTTGCCCAGCACGGGCACCCACCCGGGCAGGTGGAGGTTCTGGTGGGCGAGGATGTAGCCGCCGACGGCGCAGGCGAGCAGGATCATCGCCACCACCGCGATGAACGAGGAGCGGTAGCGCTCGACCTGATCGCGGACCCCGCGGCCGCCCTCGTGGGAGTGCGGGGTCGGGGTGGGAGTCGGGGTCGGCGTCGCCATCAGCCTGTCCCGTCCGCGGGGCCGTTCGACAGCGGGCCGTTGAAGTCAGGGAGCTTCTGCTTGGCGCACGGCACTTTCGGCTCGTACGGAGGCTCTTCGGTGGGGAACGCCGGACGCGTCCCCAGCGGCGTCAGCGGCGAGTGTGTCAGCAGGCGGTTGCCTTTCGCGGTACTGCCGAGGATCGAGGTCTGCTGCGAGCGGATCGTCTGGCCGCTGTTCCCGACCAGGAACTTCGTGCGTGAGCCGTTGCCGTCGAAGCCCTGGCCGATCCCGTTCAGGCCCACCAGGCTGTACCAGAATTCTTTGTAGGCTTCCACGCCCGAGCTGGCGTTGCCGTCCTGCAGCTTCGTGTTGCCGGCGGGCAGGATCACGTTCACGAGGCATTTGTTGAACTGGTCGGTCTGGGTGTAGAAGGGAACCTGTTCGGCCTCCAACTGGGCGAGCTGGGGCGTGGCCTTCACCAGTCCGCTCGCCACCCCGCCCAGCTCCTGGGGTCCGAGCAGGGCCTTGGTCTGTTCGATCCACGGCACCGTCGCCTTCACGGTCGCGTTGGTCTGTTCGACGCCGGGGATGATGTCGTGGGCGAAGGCCCGGGTGGGCCCGAAGGACGAGTTCAGGGCTTCGAAGGCCTCCTTCGTGTTGCGCAGGTTGCGCGGCAGTTCGGAGACCAGCTTGGTGAGACCCTTCGACTGCGACGCAAAGGCCGCGAAGAAGGTGTTGAAGTTGACGATCAGTTCGCCGAGTGCCTGTTCGTGGACGTTCAGCGCCGCCGTCACCTTGCCGATCGAGGCGACCAGCTTCGAGAGGTCGTCCTGGGTGACACCGCCGAAGGCCTGCTGGACGACGGCCGTGCCCTTCAGCGAGGGAGGGGCGATGCGGTAGGTCTTGTTGAGCGCCTGGGCGGCGTTCAGGCCGTGGACTTCGGGTTCCTGTTCGGCGTCTTCCTTGGGGCCGGGGAATTCGGTGAGACCTTTCCCGTAGTAGATCAGGAAGTGCTGCAGGTTTTCGCGGGTGTCGGTGTTGAGCGCGTCGAGCACCTGGTCGATCTGTACGGGGTCCGCGGTCTGGGAGATCGGGATCGTGGCGCCGGAATGGAGTTCCGGCGCGGACGGGCTTCCCGGCTGCAGGTCGACGAACCAGTTGCCTTCGAGGAAGATCCGGGGGCGCATCTTCATGGTCGCGTCGGCGTGGATCGGCAGGCCCTTGGGTTCGATTTCCATCGTCACCAGGCCGGTCTTGCCTTCGCGCCTGATCCCCGTGACCTGGCCGACGTTCACGCCCGCGATCCGCACGGGGGATTTCGGGTGGATGTCCTGCGCGGAGGCGAACTCGGCGTGGATCGTGTAGCCGTGTTTGAACGGGACCTTCTTGGTGAAGCCGAAGTACACAAGCACCGCGAGCGCCACGAGCATTACCAGCCCGGCGCGCACCGGGTTGGCCCGGCTCAGCTCGACGACGGGGATTTCGTCGTGGCGGCGCCAGAAGCGAACTTTCATTTACCCGACCCCTTGGACTTCGAGCTCGACTTCGGCTTGGCCAGCCCGAGCGCCTTGAGCGTGGCTTCGGGGTACTTTTCACCGTAGACGTTCTGTTCGCGGCTGGTGAATTCGCGGTTCTTGGTGACATCGGCCGCCGGCAGGTTGCCGATCGTCGTCTGCCCGGCGATGTAGTTCTCGTTGCCCGCTTCGCACACCTGCGGCTGGCCGGGGCCGGCGGTGTTCGGGTACATGTTCGCGTGCAGGTGGTTGTTGTGCTTGTCGACGACTTTCGTCTTGTTGAACGGTTCTTTTTCAAACGACGGGCCGTTGGCCGGGGCGGACGCCGGGTAGCCCTCGTTGTTTTCGCCCGAGGGCGCGAGGATGAAGCCGGCACGTGCCAGCGTGCCGATCCCGATGTTCTCGGTCTCGAGGCTCGCGAGGTTACGGAAGGCCAGTGTCCAGTAGTTGCAGTAGGCCTGGCTGGGAGCGATGCCAGCGAGCAGCGGGTTGGCGATTTCGAGCGTGTTGGTGAATTCTTCGAGCCCCACCTGGGCGATCGGGTTGGCCGCGAATTCGGCCAGCGCCTGGGAGGATTCGAGCAGGGCGTTGTTGAGCTCGACGGCCTCGGCGAGGTTGGTGGTGCCGACCTTGAAGGCGTGTCCGAGCTGCGGTGCCACCGTCACCAGCGACTTGGCGCTGGGATGCAGGAGGGTCATGAACTGGGTCGCGTTTTCGTAGAACTTGGCCTGGTGGGGCAGCGAGTAGATCGCCTGTTCCAGCGACGGCGGGCCACCGGTGTTGGCTTCTTCGATCGAGCGCGACACGCTCGCCCAGTCGGTGAAGAATTTGCTCAGATAGGTGTAGTAGTTGGCCTGCTGCTGGGCCACCGGGGCGGCCTGTTCGGAGGCCCGGTTCAAGGCCACGAAGAAGCCGTGCAGGTCGGTCTCGGGGGAGGCCAGGTTGTGCAGCACCGGCACCGCGTTGGTGACCAGCGGCTTGAGTTCGTGGATCACCTGGTTGAGGCCGATGCCGCGGCCCGCGAGACCGTCGCCGAAGTTGTTGGTGTTGACCTTGATCGCCGTCCGCGTCGGCTTGTCGAACATGTTGAACAGTTCTTCGATGTTCACCGGTTCACGGGTCTGGCTGACCGGGATCGTGTGCCCGGCCTTGATCGTGGCGGAGGAGTTGCCCGCCTTCAGTTCCAGGTACTTCAGGCCGATCGTGGAAACCGACTGGACGGCCGCGGTCGTGCTCGCCGGCAGCGGTTCGACTTTTTTTTCGAGCTTGAGCGTCGCGATCGCCGTGGTCTTGCCCGTGTTCGGGTTCGTGTGCGGGCTCAGCGAGCTGACGGTGCCGACGCGGGTTCCACCGAGGCGCACCTGGTTGCCGTCCTGCAGCCCCGAGGCCTGCGGCAGTTCGACCTTGATGTTGTAGGTGGGGACGAACGGCAGGCCGTTGTTGGCGTTGTAGGACAGGTACACGGCTACGACCACGATCAGCGTGGTGATGGCGCCGATCAGTAGCGGGCTGCCGGCGATCGAGCTGCTGCGGCGGCGACCCATCAGGGAACCTCGGCCGGGTCGCAGTTGAGCAGGTTGCCGTCCACGAACGGGGACGATTTGTCGGCGGCGGGTTCGGTGGCGGCGCCGGGACAGCGACGCAGCTGGCCGGTCTTGAGGTTGGCCAGCGCGCTCTGCGGGCTGGTCGGTGTGAGGTTGTTGTTTTCACCCAGGTCGAAGCTCGGGAACACCGGCGCGACGTGGGCGTAGTGCCCGTCGGCGTCGTAGAAGGACGCCGACTGCCCGAAGGAGCGCAGCGTCCCCGCCAGATCCGGCGAGTAGGGTCCGAAGGGGGCGGTGACCGGGATCGATTCCTTCAGCGACTGGACGGTCGCGGGCGAGGCGGTCGAGAGGGCCTTCGCCAGTGCCGGGATCGCCTGCGCCAGTTCGGTGAGGTCGTTGTTCTTGCCCGGGCGGCTGAAGCTGAGGGCGAGGTTTTTCACCACCGGGGTCCCCGTGACCAGCAGCGGGCGCAGCTTTTCCAGCAGCAGCGTCAGCGACTTCGTGGTCGGCTTGGAGGCGTTGACGAGTTCTTCCAGGGCGCCCAGCGTGGGCGGCAGTTCGGTGAACGTCTGGTTGCCCGCGTGGAGCGTCGCCGGGAGTTCTTCGAGGCCTTCCTTCAGTTCGGTCTGCTGGTCGCCGACCGCCTTGAAGGTGGTGTTGGCGTTTTCGATCAGATCCGTAAGCTGTTCCTTGCGGGCGGCGATGATCGTCAGCGCCTTGGCGGTTTCGACGAGGAAGTGTTCGAACACCGGCTGGTCCACGACCAGCTGCTGGAAGACGTGATCGGTGGCGCCGAGAGCGGGTGAGAACAGTTCGGTGGCCTTCCCCAGCTGGATCCCGGCTCCGGCGTACTGTTCGGCGCTCCCCTGGAGGAAGTCCTGCAGGCCCTTCAGCGTCTTGGGGTTGAAGGTGTTGAAGACTTCATCGAGGTCGGTGACGGTCTTTGACACCGTCACCGGCAGCGGGGCGTTGGTGGGGTACACCGGGGCGCTCTGGGGACCCGGGCTCAGCGACACGTAGCGGTTGGCCACGCTCGACAGCGACGGCGTGCGCACTTCGGCGGTCGTGCCGTGGTGCAGCGGCGCCAGCGAGGACTTGATCTGGATCGTGACCTTCGCCTGGTAGTTCTTGTCGAGCACGATGTTCGTGACGCTGCCCACGGGCACGCCGCCGACCTGCACCGTGTTGCCCCTCACGAGCTGGTAGGCGTTGGGCAGGATCAGCTGGTAGGTGGTGGAGCCCGAGCCGCTGAAGATCAGGTAGGCGATGATCAGCACCACCAACGCCAGGGCCGCCACCGGGAGCGCCCTACCCAGCGTGGAGGGCGTGCGCACGCGCCGCGGGGGTGAACCCCCGGGCGGGCTCGCGGGCTGCTCGGGCGGCGGCGGGACTGAGGGCGGAGTGGGCGGCCGGGTGATGGCCATCATTCACCGCCGAGGAGGTAGTTGAGCAAGAGCCGTCCCGCCTGGGCTTCCTTCTCGGATGCGCCAACGGCGCCCTTCAGCGTGGTCCAGCCGGCGGCGGCGCCGTGCGAGGAGCCACTCGGGGCCGAGGTCCCGCCGGCGTCGGTGGAGGCCTTGCCCGAGGAAGATTTGGCTGCTTCTTCTTCGCCGGGGTATTCGGCGATCGCCTGTTCGGGCGTGTCGCCTTTGATGACGGCCAGCGTGCGCGCCATCACGACCCCCTGGGTGGCCGGTTCGATGTCGGCCGAGACGCTCGCCGCCGAGGCCGCCGCCGAGGCCGATGCGGCCGTCCCGGTCGAGCTCCCCGTCTGGAACAGCTTGCGCGCACAGGAGGTCGAGAACGCGGTCTTGTATTCGGTGCAGATCGTGCCCAGTCCCTCGGTGCGCAGGAAGTGCCCGAGCGAGTCGTAGCCGTTGGCCGCACCGGTGCCGAGGAAGATGAAGTCGAGCAGGCGCTCGAGCCCGCCGGTGTTGCGCAAGCCACCGAATAGGCCTTCGAGGTTGGTGGAGGCCGGTAGGGCCGCGGTGCCGAGCTTCTTCAGCCGCGCCAGCAGCGGCTTGGTGGCCACCAGCGCCGGTCCGGAGAGCTTCGAGGTCTGGCCGAAGTTCTTGTAGAACTTTTCCGAGCTGGCCGAGAACCCCGGGAGGCTGGTGAAGGCCTGGTTGAGGCCCGGTGCCGCTTTGCCGAGCTCCTGCATCGTCGGCGTGGTGGCTTCGGCGAAGGCCCCGAGCCGTTCCACGGCCGGGACGAGCTGTTCGAGGAACTGCGGGAACAGCTGCAGGTTGCGAGCCAGCGCCGCGCGCGTGTTGGCCCCGGCGACGGCGGTCTTCTTGCTTTCGACGATGAATTTGGCGACGTCCGCGCGGACCGCGGCGAACGGTTTCAGCGCTTTGTCGGAGTTGACCGCCAGTTCTTCCAGGACCTTGTTCTCGCCCGCCAGGATCTTGAGCACCTCGTCGAGTTCCTGGAGGGCCGGGTTGGCGCGGCGGATCACGGCGTTGAGGTCGCTGCCCCGGCCCAGCAGGCCGGCGCCGAGTTCGTTGAGGATGATCGTGAAGCGCTGGCGTTCGGGCAGCCGGTTGATGTCGTTCAGCAGGTCCGGGTCAACGGGGCTGTGGGTGTTGGTCACGGGCAGGTAGTACTGGCCTTCGCCTTCGTGCCCGGAGGGGATCTTCTTCAGCGGCGGCGGCAGCGGGGCGCCTTCGACGCGCGGCTGGGTGGGGACGCAGTCGACGTACTTCTCGCCGATCAGGCCCTGGGGACGGATCGTGCAGCTGGCGTCGCTGCGGAAGTTCTTGAAACCGGGGTTGCCGATGCTGAGCACCACGGCGGCCTTCGCCGTGGGGGTCGGTTCGACCGATTTGACGGTGCCGACTTTGACGGCGGCCACGTCGACGTTCTCGCCCGCGATGATGTTGCCGGCGTCGTCGAAGATCGCGCGCACCGTGTAGGCGCTGTTGGAGCCCCCGGCGGAGGTCGACAGGAGCACGATCGCGAGCAGCGCGGCGAGGCCCACGGCTCCCGCCACCCCGGCTATAGCTCTTCTCCCCCCCGACCTCTCCTTCCTCACCCTCGGTCCTTCCTTGCGGTCGAGACGAGAGCGGCCCCACCGGTGGTGGGGCCGCCCGTCTTGTTCTTCTCTAGGTCGAGCTTACGCCCTCGCGCGCGAAAAAGACGCGCAAAACACCTACTTCTTGCGTGGGCAAGGCGCCTTGTAGGTCGCCGTCACGGGCTCCGGCACCGGCGGGTTGGCCCCGCCTTCGTCGAAGATCACTTCGGTCTTGATCGGGAACCCGCCCTTCGGGCACTTCTTCGGGACCCGTCCGTAGTAGATCGTTTCTTTGCCTTTCTTGTACGCCGACCCGGCCTTCACGTTGATCGACTTGACCGACGCGTAGGGGGCGCCGGGCACGGTCGAGACCAGCGGGACTTCGGTGATGAGCTCCGGTCCGAAGCCGCCCGCGCCGTTGAGGTTCACGTAGTGCCCGGCGGACAGGATTTCCAGCGACACCGGCGAGTGGCCGTTCGTGAAGAACTCGAGGCCGCCGCCGGGGGCATAGAAGGACTGCAGCGTGGCGGTCTCTTCGACACGTTCTGAGCCGAAGGACACGATCCCCAGCACGTTGCCGATCGGGCCGGCTTCAGAGGACTTCTTGCAGCCCGAGGGCCCGGTCTGTTCGAGCACGCTCTTGGCACACGTCGGGAAGCCCGTGGTGTGGAGCTTGGTGCCCGACGGCAGGTAGAAGTTGACGCCCACGATCGGGGGCGGGAACCCGCCGTATTCGGTCCCTTCGATCTGGTATTCGGCGTGCACGGCGGCGCCGGCCCCGAGGATGTTCCCCGTGTGCGGGAAGTGCGGGATCGGCACGGCTTCGGCTTTGAATTTGACCGTCGGGGCCGCCGCGGCCATGGCCGGCAGTGCGAGCAGGCCGAGGGCGAGCACGGCGAGTACTGTGGATGCTTTGCGCATCTATGTCTCTCCTCTGTTGATGAACAGGTCCGCCTCGATCCGGGTAGCTCCGGAGCCTTGACGGCCCGGCGACATCGAGATCCCCGCGCCGGGGGAACGTGGCGACTTACCGACGAACACTAATCGCCTTACCCAAGGCCTTCAAGTTTGAACCACGAGTTGCTGGACGTTCAGGCGCCGTCGACCGACGTCAGCCGCCGTCGACCGACAGCTCCAGGCGCGAGCTGTCGTAGCTGACGCCGAGCGGCTCCAGCACCACCCGCCGCGGGCCCTGTTCCACGCGCCCGCCGAGAAGCGCCCCGAGGCCGAGCTCGGCGGCGGCCGCGATCACCGCCCCGGCCTGCCCCGGGCGACAGTAGACGGCGTAGCCGACTCCCATGTTGAAGGTGGAGTAGGCCTCGGCGGCGTCCATGCCGGCCTCGGAGGTCAGGAACGCGAGCACCGGGGGGACCTCGGGCAGGGCGGTGATGCGGTACGTGAAGGCGGCGCTCGGGCGCATCAGCTTCAGCAGCCCGTGGCCGGTGACATGGCTCAGGTAGCTGACCGCCACTCCCCGCGCCAGCAGCTCGCCCACCAGCCCCACGTACATGATCGTGGGGTCGAGCACGGCCTCGCCGAAGCTGCGGCCCTCCTCCGGGAGCGGGGTGGCGAAGCCCTGCGGGAGGCGCTCGGCCAGCAGCCGCGCCAGCGAGGCCCCGTTGGCGTGCAGTCCGCTGGAGCGCACCAGCACGATCTCATCGCCGTCGGAGAGCCCAGCTCCGAGGATCGGCGCCACCCCCTCGGGCAGGGTGCCCACGGCCGCGCCCGCGAGCTCGACATCCTGCCCCGAGAGCATCCCCGGGAGCGTCGGGGACTCTCCCCCTCCCCACACACAGCCGGCGTCCTCGCAGCCCCGACGCCAGCCCTCCAGCAAGGCCGTCGAGCGCTCCTGCTGCTCATACCAGCGCGAGTCGCCGGTGGCGAAGTAGGCGTTGACGACCAGCGGCAGGGCGCCCACGCAGGCGAGGTCGTTGAGGATCGCAGCGACCGTGTCGTAGGCCACGTCGTCGAAGCGGTTGACGCCCTGCCCCTCCAGCACCGCGCGGGCGATCAGCGACTTCGTGCCGAGCCCCTCGAGCACGAGCGCCAGCGAGCGCCCGCCGAACTCGAACACGAACGCCGGCTCCCCGCGGGAGGCGTCCAGCGCCCTGCCCCCCCGGGCCGCGAGCAGCGAGGAGGTCGACAGCGCGCCCAACATCGCCAGGCGCTTGGCCGAGTCGAGCGCGTCGTAGTCGACGCCCGCGTCGCGATAGCTGGCGCCCTCTGCGCTCATCGGGGATGATCCTAAGCCCATTGCCGCCCGAGAGAGGAGGACAGGATGGACTTCGAGCCGAGTGAGCGCTGCCGCGACTACATCGAGCGCCTGCAGAGCTTCATGGACGAGCACGTCTACCCGGCCGAGCCCGTGTACGAGCAGCAGCTGGCGGACTCCGGCAACCCCCACCACCAGCCCGCCGTGATGGAGGAGCTGAAGGCCGCGGCCCGCGACGCGGGCCTGTGGAACATGTTCCTGCCGGATCCCGACCACGGCGCCGGGCTCTCGAACAGCGACTACGCGCCTCTGGCGGAGATCCTCGGGCGCGCCCGGATCGCCTCCGAGGCGTGCAACTGCTCGGCCCCCGACACCGGGAACATGGAGGTGCTCCACCAGTTCGGCAACGAGGATCAGAAAGAGGCCTGGCTGAGGCCCCTGCTCGACGGGGAGATCCGCTCCGCCTTCGCGATGACCGAGCCGGCGGTGGCCAGCTCCGACGCCACCAACATCGCGCTGCGGATCGAGCGCGACGGCGGCGACTACGTGCTGAACGGGCGCAAGTGGTGGATCTCCGGGACCTACCACCCCAACTGCCGGATCATGATCGTGATGGGCAAGACCAACCCCGAGGGTCCCGTCCACAAGCAGCAGAGCCAGATCCTCGTCCCCCTGGACACGCCCGGCGTGAACGTGATGCGCAACCTGTCGGTGTTCGGCTACGACGACCACGAGGGCCACGCCGAAATCGACTTCGAGGACGTGCGCGTGCCGGCCTCGAACCTGATCGCCGGCGAGGGCGACGGCTTCATGATCGCCCAGGCGCGGCTCGGGCCCGGGCGCATCCACCACTGCATGCGCGCCCTCGGGGCGGCCGAGCGGGCGCTGGAGGCGATGTGCGAGCGGGCGGTCTCACGCGTGACCTTCGGCCAGCCGTTAGCGGCACGGGCCAACATCCAGGACTGGATCGCCGAGTCCCGGGTCGAAATCGAGATGGCCCGGCTGCTGACCCTGAAGGCGGCCTGGCTGATGGACACGGTCGGCAACCGCCAGGCGCGAACGGAGATCGCGGCGATCAAGGTGGCGGCGCCGAACGTGGCCCTGCGTGTGCTCGATCGGGCCATCCAGGTGCACGGCGCCGGCGGCGTGTCGGGCGACTTCTCGCTCGCCAGCGCCTACGCTCACCTGCGCACGCTGCGGCTCGCCGACGGGCCCGACGAGGTCCACAAGCTCTCGATCGCCCGCCGTGAGCTGGCCCCGTACGTGTCCCGGGAGGAGCCCGCCGCGGCGCCGGCCTGAGGGTGAGCCCGCTGCACTACCGCGAGCGCGCCCCCGAGGGGGAGCCGGAGGGCCTGCTCGTGCTCCACCACGGCCGCGGCGCCGACGAGCTCGACCTGCTGGGCCTGGCCGACGTGCTCGACCCCGGCCGGCGGCTGCACGTGATCAGCCCCCGCGCCCCCCTGCAGCCCGCGGGAGCCGCCGGCTATCACTGGTACCTGGTGCCGCGGGTGGGCTACCCGGACCCGGCCACCTTCGCCTCCGCCTACAGCGCCCTGGCCGAGCTGCACGACGAGCTCTGGGAGCGGACCGGGATCGGGCCCGAGCGCACGGTCCTGGGGGGCTTCTCGATGGGGGCGGTGATGAGCTACGCGCTCGGCTTCGGGGGCGATCGCCCGGCCCCGGCCGGCGTGCTGGCCTTCTCCGGCTTCATGCCCACGATCGAGGGTTGGCATCCGGCACTCGAGCAGAGACGGGGGCTGCCGGTGTTCATCTCCCACGGCACCCGCGACCCCGTGATCCCGGTGGAGTTCGCCCGCCAGGCGCACCAGCGGCTGCTCGACGCGGGCCTGGAGGTCTCCTACCACGAGTTCGAGAGCGCCCACCACATCGACCCCCGCCACCTGCCGCTGGCAGGCGAATGGCTCGCCCGGAGCATCGCTGCCTCCGAGGCGCGCGAAAGCGCATAAGGTTCGTCGCGGAGCACGGGAACACGGAGCAAGGGGCCAGCATGTTGCAAGCGGGAAGCGGGTCCAACGGGCACCGGCCGGCGCGGGAGCTCGAGGTCACCATCATCGGAGCCGGATTCGGGGGGATCGCGGCCGCGATCGAGCTCCGCCGGCACGGAATCCGCTCGATCAGGCTGCTCGAGAGGGCGAGCGACCTCGGCGGCACCTGGTACTACAACAGCTACCCCGGCGCGGCCTGCGACGTGCCGAGCCACCTGTACTCGTACTCCTACGCCCAGCGCAGGGACTGGTCGCGGCTGTGCTCCCCGCAGGCGGAGATCCACTCCTACCTGCACGACGTCGCCCGCGATCACGGCATCGAGCCGCTGATCAGGACGAACACCTCCGTCACCAGCTGCTCCTGGGACGAGCAGCGCTGCCGCTGGACGGTGCGGGACAGCGAGGGCAACAGCTACGAGTCCGACGCGATCGTGATCGCCACCGGTCAGCTCGACCAGCCCTCGATCCCCGAGCTTCCCGGCTGCGGGACGTTCGCCGGCCACAGCTTCCACTCGGCCGAATGGGACCACGACTACGACCTCGACGGCAAGCGCGTGGCGGTCGTGGGCAACGGCGCCAGCGCCGTCCAGTTCGTCCCCGAGATAGCCCCGCGGGTAGACCACCTGAGCGTCTTCCAGCGCACCGGCAACTGGTTCCTGCCGCGCAAGAACATGTACTACCCGCGCTGGATGAAGACCGCCTTCGAACGCGTCCCGGGCCTGCAGGCCTGGCGACGAATCTTCCTGTTCTGGTACACCGAGTCGCTGACGCTGTGCATCCGCAACCCGCGCACGTTCGGACGCCTGATGGCGCTGCGCTCGACCGGCTTCATGCGCTCGCAGCTCAAAGACCCCGAGGTGCGCCGCAAAGCCTGGCCGGATTACACCTTCGGGTGCAAGCGCATCCTCTTCAGCTCGGAGTACCTGCCGGCGCTGCAGCGGTCCAACGTGGAGCTCGTGACCGAGCCGATCGAGCGCGTGGAGCCGCAGGGCCTGAGGACCGCGGACGGCCGCCTGCACGAGGTCGACTGCCTGATCTGGGCCACCGGCTTCAAGACCAACGACTTCATGTTCCCGATGGAGATCACCGGCACCGGCGCTCGCAGCCTGCGCGACAGCTGGGCCGAGGGCCCGCACGCCCACCTCGGCATGACGGTGCCCGGCTTTCCCAGCATGTTCCTTATGTATGGGCCCAACACGAACACCTCTGGGGGCTCGATCATCGTCTACCTCGAGGCCCAGGCCCGCTACCTGCGCCAGGCGCTGGAGCGGGTGCGCTCGCGCGGGGCCGGGGCGATCGAGGTGCGCAGCGAGATCGAGGCGGCCAGCGACCGTGAAGTGCAGGAACGCTTCGCCGGCACCGCCTGGCTGGACTGCGACTCCTGGTATCGCGACGTCCAGGGCCGGATCGTGGCCAACTGGCCCGGCTACATGCGCGACTACCTGCAGATGACGGAGTCGCTCGACGAGACCCAGTTCACGTTCGCGCCCCTCCCCGAGCGCGTGACGGCCTGAAGCCGGGACCGGGACCGGACGTGTACGACTACGTGATCGTGGGGGCCGGCTCGGCCGGGTGCGTGCTCGCCAACCGGCTCTCCGAGGACCCCTCCGTGCGCGTCCTGCTGCTCGAGGCCGGCGGCCGCGACCGCTCGCTGAAAATCAAGATCCCGGCGGCCTTCCCCGAACAGTTCCACACCAAGCTCGACTGGGACTTCGCCACCGACCCCGAGCCCCACGTGGACGGGCGCGAGCTGTACGTCCCCCGCGGCAAGGCGCTCGGTGGCTCGAGCTCGATGAACGCGATGCTGTACGTCAGGGGCCGGCCGCTCGACTACGACGGCTGGGAGGCCCAGGGAGCGCCCGGCTGGGGCTACCGGGACGTGCTCCCCTACTTCATCCGGGGTGAGGACAACGCCCGTGGAGCCTCCGAGTACCACGGCGCCGGCGGCCCGCTGCGGGTCAGCGAGCAGCGTTCCCCGCGACCCCTCAACCGCCGCCTGCTGGCCGCCACCGAGGCCACCGGGATCCGGCGCATCCCCGACTACAACGGCCCCGAGCAGGACGGGGTCTCGATGTTCCAGGTGACCCAGAAGGACGGCCAGCGCTTCAGCTCGGCCGACGCCTACCTGCGACCCGCACGCTCGCGGCCGAACCTCGAGGTGCGCACGCGGGTGACGGTCCTGGGGGTCGCGTTCGAGAACGGCCGCGCGGTCGGGGTCCGCCTGGCGCGGCGCCGGGGAGGCGAACAGGAGCTCGTGCGTGCCGAGCGGGAGGTGCTGCTGAGCGCGGGCGCGATCGGCTCGCCCCAGCTGCTGCTGCTGTCGGGCGTGGGCGCCCCCGACGAGCTGCGCGCCGCCGGCGTGGAGGTGCGCCACGAGCTTCCCGGCGTGGGGCGGAACCTCCAGGACCACCCCTTCGTGACGATGATGTGGGAGGTCTCCGACCAGAACACCCTGTACGGGGCCGACAAGCCACGCTCCCTGGCCGAGTGGCTGGTGCGCCGCACGGGCAAGCTCAGCTCCACGGTGGCGGAGGTCGTGGCCTTCACGCGCACCCGCGGGGGCCTGCCGGCGGCCGACATCCAGTTCCACATGGGGGCGGCCTACTTCGAAGACCACGGCGCCGAGACCTACGAGGGCCACTGCGCCGTGATCGCACCGGTGCTCGTCTCGCCGAAGGCCCGCGGCCAGGTGTGGCTGCGCTCGTCAGACCCGCTGGCCAAGCCGGGCATCATCACCAACACCCTGTCCGAGCCGGAGGACCTCGAATCGATGCTCGCGGGCATGACGCTCGCGCGCGAGATCGCATCCCAGCAGCCGCTGCGCGAGGTGATCCTCAAGGAGCTGAAGCCCGGGCCCGAGACCCAGGGACGCGAGGCGCTGGAAGCCGACCTGCGGCGGCGGCTGATGTTGATCTACCACCCGGTCGGCACCGCCCGCATGAGCGACACCCACGAGCAGGCGGTGGTCGACTCGCAGCTGCGGGTGCACGGGCTCGACGGGCTGCGCGTGGTGGACGCCTCGATCATGCCCACGATCGTGGGCGGCAACACGAACGCGCCCACGATGATGATCGCCGAGCGCGCCGCCGACCTGATCCGCGGGCGCGTGTGAGCGTCGCGGACCCCAGCCGGGGGCGTCAGTGAGCATCGCGATCAACCACCACCGCACGGGCTCCGGCCCGCCGCTGGTGCTGCTCCACGGCGTCGGCCACCACTGGCAGGCGTGGGAGCCGGTGATCGAGCGGCTCGCCGGCGAGTTCGAGGTGATCGCGTGTGACACGCCCGGGTTCGGCCGCTCGGCGCCCCTGCCGGCGGGCGTCAAGCCGACGATCCCCGCCTACGTGGACGCCTTCGAGTGGTTCTTCGCCGAGCTCGGCCTCGAACGCCCGCACGTGGCCGGCAACTCGATGGGGGGCGGCCTGGCCCTGGAGCTGGCCCGCGGCCGGGCCGCGAGCTCGGCGACCGCGTTCTCCCCGGTCGGGTTCTGGACCGGCGCCGAGCTGCGCTACTGCCGCTACTCGCTGGCGCTCCTCGCCCTCACCCCGCCTGCTCTGAGGGGACCGGTGACGGCACTCGCCCGCACCGAGCCGGGGCGGCGGCTGCTGTTCGGTCAGATCTTCGGATACCCCGAGCGGCTGCCGGCCGAGGAGGCCGTCGCCACGTTGCGCGACGCCTGGGCGGCGCCGGCCCTGCAGGAGACGCTGGCCGCGTTCGCGGACTACAGCTTCGACTCCCCCCAACAGCTGCGCAGCACGCCGGTGACGATCGCCTGGGGGAAGCGTGACTGGCTGCTGCCCTACCGTCTGCAGGCCCCCCGTGCGCGAACGATGCTGCCGTGGGCCGAGCACGTGACGCTCGGCGCCGGGCACGTCCCCTTCTACGACGACCCGGCCGCCTGCGCAGAGGTCATCCGCCGTTGCGCGGCCCGCGTACCGGCACCCGTGCCGGCCGCCTGAGCGGGACCGGAAGCAACCCCGGCGCGGGCCGAACGCGCCCTATACGCGCCGGGTCAGCAGCACGAGGTCGAGCCACTCGCCCCACTTCTGCGCGATCTCGATCATGCGGGCGGACTCGACGAAGCCGAGCGCTTCGTGGAAGGCGATCGAGTTCTCGTTGGCAGCGTCGATACCGGCCACCATCACGTGCCGGCCTTGCTCGCGGGCGATCTCGAGCAGGCGCGTGATCAGGGCACGGCCGATCCCCCGGCGCCTTGCCCCCTCCGCCACCAGGATCGTGTGCTCGACGGTCGTGCGATAGCCGGCGTGGTGACGGAACTCGCCGTAGGTGGCATACGCCAGCACGTCGTCCCCGTCACGGGCCACGAGCACGGGAAAGCCGTCCTCGCGCCGCTGGGCCATCCACGCGCGATGCTCCTCGAGCGTCAGCGGAGCCTCGCTGAAGATCGCCGTGGAGGTCGCGATCACGCCGTTGACGATCTCCAGCATGCCCGGGAGATCGTCCTCGTGGGCGTCCTCGATCAGCACCCCGGCATTATCTTCACCGGCATGTCCCGGATGCGTGTAGCGCTGCTGGCGGTCCTCGGGGCGACGGCGATGGCGCTGCCGACGCCCGCGCCCGCGAGCGCCGCTCAGGCCCGCAGGACCAAGCCGCCAGCGCCGCCGCCGCTGCAGCTGCCCGCCTCGCCGCTGTGGGGGGTCACCGTCGACCACGTGTCGGGGCTCAAGCCGATGCTGTCCGCGCTCGCCACGCTGCCCGAGCCGGCGACCGTGAGGGTGTACTTCGACGTGAACGAGCCGGCGAGCTACTACGCCGCACCCGTGGCTGCGATCGCCGGCACCGGGCAGCTGATGGGCGAGCTGCTGGACTCCTCCGACGAGCAGGCGATCTCTGTCGCCGCGATGCGCCAGCGGGCCGAATCCTACGTCCAGGCGCTGGGCGGAGACGTGGCGATCTGGGAGATCGGCAACGAGGTCAACGGCAACTGGACCGGCGACCCGGCGGCCGTGGCCGAAAAGCTCGACGCCGCCTACGAAGTCGTGGCGGGAGCCGGTGGGCGCACGGCCCTGACGCTGTACGAGAACGACTTCGCTCCCGAACACTGCGGCGACGGCGAAGCCGAGCCCACGCCACTGGAATACGCCCGCAGCTACGTCCCCGCGAGCGTGGCGGCCGGGCTCGACTACGTGCTGCTGTCCTACTACCCGACCCAGTGCGACGGCGTGGAGCCAGACGCGGCGACGGTCGCGGGCGAACTGCAGGAACTCCACGCGATCTTCCCGCACGCGCTGCTGGGATTCGGCGAGGTGGGCCTGCCGCGGCCGGCGAAGCGGCGCACGCTCTCCCAGGCCCGCCAGATCATGCAGTGGGCCTACTCGCTGAACCCCCAGCTGCCCTACTACGCCGGCGGCTACTTCTGGTGGTACGGGGCCCAGGACGCCCTGCGCAAGCGGGCACCGCTGCGTGAAGCCCTCGCCGTCGCCTTCGAAGAAGAGTCGGCGGCGCTGCTCGGGGCGTAGGTCCTAGGCGCCGTCGTCCACCAGCACGCGGCCGACGCTGTCGGCGACGCAGGCGGGCTTCTCGCCACCCTCGACTTCGACGGTGAAGCGGGTCACGACCTGGTACCAGCCGCCGCCCACCTCGCCGACCTCCACGATCTGGGCGTAGCAGCGCAGACGCGAGCCGACCGGCACCGGGGCCGGGAAGCGGACCTTGTTCCAGCCGTAGTTGACGCCCAGCTTGAAGCCGCTGAAGGTCGTCAGGTCGCGGCGCAGGCCATCGATCAGCGCGAGCGTGAGGTTGCCGTGGGCGACCGTGGTGCCGAACGGGCTTTCGCGCGCGGCCCGCTCCACGTCGACGTGGATCCACTGGTCGTCCCGGCTGAGCTCGGCGAAGGTGTTGACCATCTCCTGGGTCACCTCGCGCCACCCGCTCGGGCCCACGATCTCGTCCTTGAGCGCCGTCAGGCCATCGATGCCGTGCGCTTCGCCGTGGGGTTTGGTGGCGGTCACTGCCATCTTGCGCTCCTTTCGCCGGGGAGGTGCATTCGGTGGAAGTGGCTCCCCACCGAAGGACCGGGATGCTAGTGGCTGGGCTCCTCCCGGGAGCGCCCCAGCACGATCAGCACGAGCGCCAGCACCGCGACGAGCATCGCCGCGCGGGACGCACGGCCTCCGGGCGCGGGCCGTCCGAAGCTGACTCCCTGGGCGCCCGCCGAGAAGACCGAGAAGGCGGATCCCGCCGAGAACAGCGAGCCCACCGAGGCGGCCGAGCCGACCGAGAACGCCGAGCACGCGGATCCGATCGAGCCGATCGAGAGCACCGAGCCGACCGACCCGATCGACAGCAACGAGCCGTCGCTGGCGATCGACAGGAACGAGTCGCGGGAGGAGAGCGGGACCGACACGGCCTCAACCGAGGCTAGCCGAAGGCCGCCCGCCGGGGACCTTGCCAAGCGCGCGCGGGCGGCTCGGGCCGAGCTGAAAACCGCCGGCGTGGACGTCGGCGGTTGCGAGCGGCGCGATCCTGGGAACATTGATGGCGATGAGCGATCCCATTCAGCCACGGCGCCCGGAGCGTCCTCCCGTCCCTCCCCCACCCGGAGCACCGCCGCCGGGCGCGCCCCCGCCGGGCGCCCCTCCCACCGAAGTGCTCGGCCCCGGAGAACCTCCAAGGGGACCGTGGTGGCAGGAGGGCTGGGGACTCGCCCTGATCGCGCTGGTGGCCCTGCTGATCGGCCTCGGCGTCGGGCTGACGATCGGGAAAAGCAGCAACAGCAACACGACCGCCAGCGCGAGCCGGACCACGCCGGCCGTGACTCACACGACCACCAACACCGTCCAGCACACCCAGACCGTCACCTCCACCCACACGGTGACCGTCACCAAGGAAGGCTCGGGCGAAGGCGGCGAAGGCTCCGGTGAAGCCCATAGCTTCAGCGGGAGCGGCAGCAAGAACCTCGGCACGGTCAAGGTCTCGAGCCCCTCGACGCTGCACTGGACCAGCGAAGGCGAAAACTTCGCCATCAGCAGCTCCCGCGGCGAACTGCTGAGCTCCGAAGGGCACAAGGGCACGGCCTCGCTGGCCTCCGGTAGCTACGCCGACTTCGAAGTGCAGGCCGACAGCGGCTGGACGCTGAAGATCACCCCCAGCGGCTGACACACTGGGGTGATGCTCCCGCTCGCCACCGACTGGGCCACGGTCTCGGCGATGGTCACCGGCGCCGGCACGCTGGTGCTCGCGATCGCCACCTTCGCCTCGGTGCGCTCCTCGAACCGCTCCGCCCGCATCGCCGAGGCGGCATTGGCGGAGCAGCGCCGGCCGCTTGTCGTTCCCTCCCGCCTGGACGACCCGGCCCAGAAGATCATGTTCGTGGACGAGCACTGGGTACGTGCAACAGGCGGACACGCATGCGCGCAGTCCATCGACGGGAGCGTGTACCTGGCGGCCAGCCTCAGGAACGTCGGCGCCGGGATCGGGGTTTGCCAGGGCTGGACCATCGCTGCCGGGCTCAAGTACTCCGGGTCCGCACCCGCCCACGCCCCGGAAGAGGAGTTCCGCCTGCAGACGCGGGACCTGTACGTGCCCGCCGGCGATGTCGGGATGTGGCAGGGCGCGTTGCGCAACCCCGACGACCCCACCCGGGTGGCGGTCGCGGCGGCGATCGAGGCCCGCGAACCGCTGACGCTCGAACTCCTCTACACCGACCAGATCGGCCAGCAGCGCACGATCACCCGCTTCAGCGTCATGCC
>Ga0335085_10004761_pt1 | contig 22246 bp, 19 predicted proteins | sample Lox_Sample_45_FD_206712 | JGI IMG/M metagenome (GOLD analysis project Ga0335085, IMG submission 206712) | Soil microbial communities from Loxahatchee National Wildlife Refuge, Florida, United States - Lox_Sample_4.5 | ecosystem: Environmental > Terrestrial > Soil > Wetlands | place: USA...
GTTTTTCGAGGACTTCGCTGCGGCAGAAAAACCAGGGACTTTGGGATCGCAGGCGATGTGCGCAACGCCTTGGGATTCAAACCCCAGCAGAAAGAATGAGATAGAAGTGTTGCGTCGACCGGTTGAACCGGCACCCAAAAGCGGACATTAGCTCACTTTGATCGCTCGCTGACGCGGCCTGCGTTAGCGGCCGAGTGGCGCGAGCGCATGGTGCGGGGCATCACTAGAAATCTGCATCAGCCCGGTAAAAGGCTGACCCATTTCCAGGATCAGAAAAATTGCACTGGCGACCGATAGCCCACCAATGACAAAGGTGATGACCGCGATCCGATTGGGTCGGACAAGAAGCCCGAAGCTTGTAAAAATAACCGCAAGCCAAAGAATGAGGATGACAAGAAACGGCGCCGGAATTGCATCATTCGACTGAGTGAATAGTGACAAACGCGCTTGTGATAAATGAGCGATAGCACTTAGCAATTGCGATTGAAGAGCGCGCTGTGAATCGTCGTTCGGATGGAGCTGCTGGAGTGTTTTGACAAACTCCTGCGCTTCAGCAGTCGCCGTAAAGGGGGCCAACTTAGCGTGGTCGCCTTCGTTCCAGATCTGGTCGATCACTACGGGAATTGCGCTGCGCAGCATAACGCGTAAGTTCTGCGCGTCAGGGCCATATCGCTCAAGGTCGAGATCGATCTGGATGATATCGGCGGTGATCTGTTTGATCTGCGTACTTTTTGTATCGTACGAGCCCTTCGCCGACGCGAGCAGCAGGCTCAACACAAGGGCGGCCATCGTTCCGATGAGACCCGCACTGAGCTTGATGACATCCCTGACGTCGTCACGGAGACGGTCTTCCGACAGGACATTGCGAAAGTACAGGCCGAGCCATGCGCCACCGGAAACAAGCACAAAGGTAACAATTGCGACTGTCAGCGCGGTCAAGATTAGCCATCCTCTTGGCAAACAACCCAGCGGACCACGTGTCCGCCCGGGCTTTTATGAGGCAAATCAGTTTTGCAAATAAATAACGCTAGGCGTGTTTTTTGAGTCGGAGTGCCAAACCGATATAGAGGATGCCTGCGATGATGGCGTACGTGGCAATCACCCAGACCAGACCAAGTGCGCCCGCACCCGGGTTGTACACAATGGCGAGGCCGAACAGCACCGAGATGACGCCACTCAGGATCAGCAGCCACTCGTTGTCGATCTCCTTACGCAGCCGGATCGCACCGATGATCTGAAGGACCCCAATCGCAACCGCCCAACCGGCCATGGTGTAGAGCAAAATTAGCGCCGTCATGCCCGGTAACATGAAGGTAAAGAGGCCGACAGCGATACCGAGAATGCCGACAATGGCCAGCCACCAGCGCCCTGCGGGCACATTACCCGTGATGGCTGTGATCATCGCAATCACGCCATCGACCAGCGCATACGCGCCATAAAAGAGGACGAGCGTGAGAAGCGTCAGTCCCGGCCATGCAAAAGCAAGCACGCCGAAAACAATGCCGGCAATGCCGCGCAGCAGCAGCAGCCACCAGTTCTTGGCGAGTGCATGCAGGACCGGACGGTCGGAAAGCAGAACGGATCGCGCAGATGACATGATGATTATCTCCCAAGATGCGCTTGGCCTTGACGGCCCTCAACAGAGAATTGCGAATCCAGCGGTTCTTTTCGAGCAGCAGGCAAAGTCGTTAAGATTGCTCGCATTTTCCCAAGTGGCCGGCTTTGCGCTACGTCAAAACGCGCCAGGTAAAATGCAACGGTCATTGCGCCGCCGCCTCAATTGCAGTGTCGACCGGCCGGATGATCGTCCCGCCGTCATCAGCAAAGACGAATGTGCCGGCCGTGTTGCGATAAGGACCGGATTCGTGGTGCAATCGTGAATAGAGCACAGCGACACTGACGAACTGGTCATGACCCAGATCGTCATGGGATGCGAGCCTCGAAATATCGACGACTTGAACCTTTGCTTTTAGCGCAGCCTCCTGCACAACCGGATTGTCAACATTGATTGCGCCGGCACGAACAATACCGCCGCCAAGAATACTGGACAGTCGAAGCGCGCCATCATCCTTGGAAACCAGAACCAGCAAAGGTGGCTTGAGCGGACCGATCGCTTGTACTTGGGCACGGAACGTTTGCACGTCGATGTCGGGCGCCGCCAGTATGATACGGCCCAGCCGCGCGATGACCTGATTTTTTCCTTCGCTACGAAGCTGACGCAGGGCGTCCATAGTCAGCATGCCGCCCATGCTGTGGGCCACCACAAGAATGTCACTGACCGCGGGACTGCTGCCTAACATCGTTAGTAACGCCACCAGGTAGCTACGAGAATAGCTTGCCGATTCCTTGTCTGCTCCATAAGCAGCCACCTGACCTTGCGACGGCCACGCGAACAGGACCGGAATTCCGTCAATTTTGGCGTCCGCCTGCATTTGGGCGAATCGGAACAGCGACTCCTGGAAGTTGTTGTTAAACCCGTGCACAAAAACAATAGCTTTGGTTTTCTTCCGCCGAGTATCGCCTTGCGGAGCGACTGCTTTACGGAAGTCGGCTTCGCTCATCACGGCCTGATCCACAATGGCAAAACTGCTCTGTGAATCGGGAGGGGGCGTCGGCATCTCGATATTGCCGGACTTGTGATCAGGGGGAATCGAGACGGCAAACTTTGCAAAATTGAGCGCACTGGCCCGATTCGCAGTGAACACGTTCTCCGACGGACTCTCGCGCTCGCGCGTAGTCGCCACATAGATCTGTAGCGGCTTTACGCCAGGTGTTGCTGCAACCGGGATCAACAGCTCCGGGCCAGGTCGGCTCGCGCAACCGAGCAGGACAAAGGCAAATAGGGTAATAACCACCCACTGAATTCCGTGGCGACTACAAAAGCCGCCACAATTCGATGTGCGCATCAAAGTCCCCCCAACTCGACGCTTAAGATCTATTTGAACACACCTTCAGTGACCACATCATTGATGATGATCGTTTGATCTGGATCAATGGGCGCGGCGCCATTGTTTTTAGGAGAATCAGTTTCCGAGCACGCACACGATTTTTTCGATCGATTATTTGGCAACCAAACGTCTCGGGGGTGCAGCTGGCGTGGGAGCTGCGGGCGATATCGAAAGGGTTACCCATGCATTCCAGCCGTCCGGCCGATTTTCCGCGCCGAATTCTTTGTAGCCCTTCATTCAGTGGCCATAAACGCCGATGTTCGTTATGCCGATGTCGTCGCCCATGATGACGACGATGTTGGGTTTTTGTTGCGCAATTGCTGGCGCGCTTATGAAGGTTGCGGCGGTAATCGCTGCAAGCGAAGCAAACAAGATCTTCGTATTCGGGCCCATAATTCTGACTTTCCTTTGTCTGGACGTCGCACGAGTCCTGAATCGCCGCATTTGCGGCGAGCGGTCACACGTGCTGCCAGATAACATCGCCCCTCCCCGCGCTCCTTGATCCACATCAAGGATGTGAGGACACCGCTGTCTATTGTGCATGCGCCTCTCGCCTGTCTTACGAGGCAGCATCAAGGCGTTTCAATGATCCCCCCAGGAAGTGATGCGTATGACAAGGACCGTCGGGCGCCGCCTGCTGCGCGCCGCCTTTAGGCCAAATCTCTTCGCCGCCGCGCTCCTTGGCACCCTGGCGTTCACCACAACTGTTTCGCTGGCCGCTGATCCGTTGCCGTCGTGGAATGAAGGCCCGGCGAAAAAAGCCATCGTCGAATTCGTCACGAAGGTCACCAAGCCGGGGTCGCGCGATTTCGTTCCGGTGCCGGAGCGCATCGCAACCTTTGACAATGACGGTACGCTCTGGTGCGAGCAGCCATTGCCCGTTCAATTGTATTTCGCGCTCGACCGCGTGAAGGCGCTCGCGCCGCAACATCCCGAGTGGAAAGACAAAGAACCCTTTGCCTCATTGCTCAAAGGCGATTTGAAAACCGCGGCGGCGGGAGGCGACCGTGCCTTGCTCGAAATCGTCATGGCCACGCACGCGGGCATGACCACGGTGGAGTTCGAGAAAATCGTCAAAGACTGGATCGCTACCACGAAACACCCGAAGACCGGCAAGCTCTACACCGAGATGGTTTATAGGCTGATGCTCGAAGTACTTGCGTACTTGCGTGCGAACGGCTTCAAGAATTTCATTGTCTCGGGCGGTGGCATCGAGTTCATGCGTGCCTGGGCTGAGAAAGTCTATGGCGTCCCGCCGGAGCAAATCGTCGGCAGCAGCATCAAGACCAGGTTTGAGATGCGTGACGGCAAGCCCGTCCTCGTGCGTCTGCCCGAGCCGTTCTTCAACGATGACAAGAGCGACAAGCCCGTCAGCATCAACCAGCATATCGGCCGTCGCCCCATCATGGCGTTCGGAAATTCCACAGGTGACAAAGAGATGCTGGAATTTACCCAAGGCGGCAGCGGCGCGCGGTTTGAACTTTTGGTGCTGCACGATGATGCGGCGCGTGAGTATGCCTACGGCCCTGCCAAGGGATTGCCAGACGTGAAGCTGGGTGCTTTTCCGCAGGAGCTCTACGACCAGGCGCAAAAAGAGGGCTGGACCATCGTTAGTATGAAAAACGACTGGAAACAGGTCTTCGCGTTCAAGCCGGCCGCGGTCACGGCCATTGATGTCCTGCTGTTGCCGGACGACTCGATGCTCCGGCATGCCCAAGCCGTCAACGCAAGCCACGTCAAGATTTACCCGCAGGGTTTCACCTTCGATGCCACGCACAGGCCGCACATCACAATGATCCAGCGTTTCGTTCGCACTGCGGATCTCGACAAGGTCTATGCCGCCGTCGGCAAAGTCATCGCGCGCGCCAACGTGACCGGCATGAAGCTGGAGGCTTTCAAATACTATTACGTTCCGACCGGGGACACCGGCGTCTCGGGTATTGTCGCAAGGCCAAGCCCGGCATTGCTCAAACTGCAAAAGGACGTGATGGCCGCCGTGGCCCCGTTCACGGTGCAGGCCGGGGACTCGTCGGCTTTCTTCACCACCCCCGATGATCGGACCATTGATCCTGCCTTGATCGAGTATGTTTCGACTTTTGTTCCAAAGCATACCGGTGAGCATTTCAGTCCGCACGTCACCACCGGCGTCGCGCCCCGGACGTACCTCGACAAATTGCTCGCGGAGCCGTTTGAGCCATTTACTTTCTCGCCCACAGGCGTGGCCGTTTATCAACTCGGCCAGTTCGGCACAGCAGCGAAGAGCCTCAAGGAATGGAAATTGAAGCCGTGAGCCAAATCGAAATCAATTCGCACAGTCTACCGACACACGACTGGCTGCCCATCGTGCCAGACATAACGCGGGTATCGTCCCGTTAGAAGGACCGCAACTCTGATGCGTCGCATTCACCTTGTGTCGTATTGGAAGGGCATTTGATTCGTCGCATATATCTTCTATCTTCTGGCGAGTTTGGCCGCCTGTATTTTGCCGCTTGCGGCTTGCGTCGGGATATCAACGACTGGCTGCAGAGCATCGGCTCAAAAATTACTCCCGAGCACATAAATTTCCGCGAAGTCTATACTTACGCGGAGAGAGCGAACGCCGCCTATGGGGGCAAATCTGCTATCCGGTCCAGATATCTTCAAACCGTCCGGTTCAACGCGCCGGGCTTACTTCGCCGTACTTTCCTTCAGCTTCTGCATCACTTCATCCATGTTGAAGCTGGCCGCCTTTTGCCGCTGCGGATAGTCCCTGAACGTCATCAGGAACTGGCCCACGTAGTCCTGCGCGGGGACAAGAAGGAAGGCGTGATCCAGTAGCCAGTCGTAGTAAGTGTTTGAGGTGATGTCCGCGCGCTCGTACGGATCGGTCCGGAGATTGAAAATCTTCGGAATCCGCAACGTCGTGAACGGCTCGGACCAAACCTGCAGCGTTCCCCGGGCGCGTTGCTCCATGAATACGAGCTTCCAGTTGTCGTAGCGCAGACCAACCAATTGCTGGTCATCGTTGACGTAAAGGAACGATTCGCGCGGAGCCTTCGGCGCTTGCCCCGTCACATAAGGCACGAGGTTGTCGCCATCGAGATGGACCTTGTAGGTCATGTCGCCGACCTTGTAGCCCTTGAGCAATTTGTCCTTCACCTGCGTGTCGCCGGCAACGGCCAGAAGTGTGGGCAGCAGGTCGTGATGGGCGACCATCTCGTTGGACACCTCACCCGGCTTGATCTTGCCCGGCCAGCGGAACATGGCCGGCACCCGGTAGGCGCCTTCCCAGTTCGAGTTCTTCTCGTTGCGGAACGGAGTCATCGCGCCGTCCGGCCAGCTGTTCATATGCGGGCCGTTGTCGGTCGAGTACATGACGAAGGTGTCGTTCGCGATGCCAAGATCATCCAGCGCCTTGAGGACCTGGCCGACGTTCTTGTCGTGATCGATCATCGTGTCGTGATACGGGCTTTGCCAACGCCCTGACTGCCCGATGCTCTCCGGCTTGGTATGGGTGCGGAAGTGCATGTGGGTCGTGTTTATCCACACGAAGAACGGCTTGTTGGCGTTCTTCTGCCGCGTGATGAAGTCCACCGCCCGGTTGGTGATGTCGTCATCGACCGTCACCATGCGCGCCCTAGTCAGCGGGCCGGTGTCCTTGCACACCTGCTTGCCGACCTTGCCGAAACGCGGATCAACCGTTGTGTCGTCCTTGTCCGACGCCTTGCAGTCCATCACGCCGCGCGGTCCGTATTTCGCGCGGAATTCGGGGCTTTTCGGATAGTCCGGCAGTTCCGGTTCTTCCTCGGCGTTCAAGTGGTAGAGGTTGCCGTAGAACTCGTCGAAGCCGTGAACAGTCGGAAGGAACTCGTTGCGGTCGCCAAGATGATTCTTGCCGAATTGTCCGGTCGCGTAGCCGAGCGGCTTGAGCAACTCTGCAATTGTCGGATCTTCCTTCTGCAGCCCGAGTGTGGCGCCCGGCAGGCCGACCTTGGTCAAGCCGGTGCGCAGACCGGACTGGCCGGTGATGAACGAAGACCGGCCAGCGGTGCAGCTCTGCTCGGCGTAGTAGTCGGTGAACATCATGCCTTCCTTCGCGAGACGGTCGATGTTGGGCGTCTTGAAGCCCATCACTCCGTGCGAATAGGCGCTGATGTCGGACTGGCCGATGTCGTCGCCCCAGAAGATGACGATATTGGGTCTTTGCTGCTGCTGTGCGATTGCTGGCAAGCACATCGCACCGGTAGTGATGAGTGCAGCAAACAGTGCATTCTGAAACTTGCTAAATCGCCTCATCTTAGGAACTCCTGTTGATATCTTGATGACCACCAGCGCGGGGCTACGACTGGTCAGTGCGGGTTATTCGCGGCGGTTGCCAAGTCTGATTGACGATGTCTTCTCCGGGGAGATAGGTGCGAAGGACGAGGAAAAATGGTCCTTCGGGTGCGGGCAGCCAGTTTGCTTCCTTGTCCGGTCCGGGTGAGTTTCTTTGGACATAAATTGTGACGCTGCCGTCTTTGTCCTCTTTCATTCCGCTGCGGTCGCCAAGCGAATAGCGGTTGATCGGGTTCGCAACAAGATTGTATTGCAAATTGTACATCGTCACCGACCAAAACGCCTTAACCTTGGGTTGGCCACCTTTTTCGAAGCGGATGACGTAGCGATTGTTTCCCGACAGAAGTTTTCCTTCGCCATCCACGGAAACGTTGAGGTAAGTTGCCTCAATGGGATCGTTGACGACAAAGCCCGCGAGCAACTGGACGGCGCGCATCAGCCAATCTCGTGTTGGGGTCAGTCTCCCCGTAGCGGCCGGGGGATAATTCCAGCCATTGACCGGGTGCTGCCCGTAACCGGCAGCAAACGCTTCGGCAATAATCTTTCGACCGTCCGCCGCGGCCCGCGCCAGACCGCGCTTCGTGCTCGCGTCTTGAACATCGACGTCAAGTCCCGGCCCTACGCCAATCCGAGCGTACGATTGCAGCATGTCGGCGTCGCGCTCGGCAGGCGGAATCTCAAGCATTGCGCGATTAATCGTTCTCCACTCATTAAGGGGATCAGCCTTCCGGTCCAGAGGCTCCCAAATTTCCGCACCCTTCAGTGGGCTGGCACTTGGCTTCTCCCACTGCGAAAGAGGGGTGAGCTTGTATTGGTCTTGGATCGCGGTAGCTATCTTCAATTCGGACGCGTCCTTCAGATAGGTGCGCACCAGAACGAAGGCCCATGGCGTCGATGAAGCGGGCAGCGGTACGACCCCAGCGGGCAGCGTTCCGTTCCAACCCGGACCGATAATCGCATAGTTTCCCGCCTTGTCGCCCGTTGCACGCGTGCCAACGTAGGCGAAATTGTCATCCATGAAATCCGCGAGTTCAACCGAGTGGTACCGATCAGAGATTTCCGGCACCGTCAGGATGACTGGCTCATCTTTAAGGTAAACCCAAGCGCGCGAATAAAGTGTGTCGTTGTTCGGAGCGCCGCCGGTCAAATGGCTTGCATCCTCCAATTTCCGCACGTGATCGAAGCGGTTCGCCTGCCGATCAACCGGCTCGGTTCGCGTCCACCGCGCCTCCGCCATGTATGACCAAGGGAAGCTGTACAGGTAGGCTTGCACACCTAGTGTGTACGCATTTTGCTCTCGCCAGTCCGATGGTTGCTGAGCAAAGACAATCGTCGGCGCGACGAGCCAAGTCAGAACAAGCAAAGCAAGCGTGTAGTTTTTCCAGCGCACGAAAATTACTCCAACTCTCGGCAGGACGAATTTTGCCTCCCTGCGACCTAATTTCCGCTTTGGGTCATCAGTATTTGATCTTGCTCATGTCAGTTTTCCGGTCGTTTGCCATGAATTGACCGACGGCCTGCGCCCGAGCAATTTATTGAGCGCCATCGCTACGGAGCTGTGTCGTCCACCTTCTTCCAGGTCTGATCGGGATTGAAGGAAGTGATCTGCCCGGCGAGTTTTTCCGTGCGTGGGCCGAGGTCCTTCTGGAAGACGGCGCCCGTGTGATTGACGAGGAATGTCATGACGCCGGAGTTCCCGTACTCGGCCGGATAGGCAACAAGAGCGAAGCCGCCGATCATCTTGCCGCGCACTACATAATCAACGGCGCCACCGGGCGCTGTCGGCCCCTGCCGCGTCAGGATCTTGAAGTAGTATCCGTGAAACGGCGTGCGGCCGCCGCCGATCAGGTAACCTTCATTGGTTGCGTGGGCGACCAGCTCGCCCAGCGGGCTTGCATCGTCGCCCTGTGGCCCCGGCCAGTACAGCCCGTCCTTCTTGCCCGGCTGACTGACAATGCGCTGCGCGTAGGTAGCGACCCCGGCGCCGGTTCGATCTTTCTCGGCGTACTCGTTCTGCGCATCGACATAAGCAAGGCAGGCCTGGATCGCGCTGAGCTCATTTCGTCCGATCCGTCGATAAAGAACCTCGAGTCGGCCGGCGGCCGTGTCGAACCGCCAGGCGCTGCCTTTGCGCGTGAGCGGGATCGGAAACGGAAAATCTTCCATGCCGATGATCATCACGGCCTTGTCGTCGCCTTCCTTTATCACCTGATGTTTAGCGTCGTAGGTCGCAAGAAATTTCTGGCGTATGGCTTCATCGGCAACCTTGTCGCCCGAAGAAACAATATCGACGCCATCCCGTCCGAGCACGGCGACCACGCCGTTGGGCCAACTATCCTTGGCGGCGCTTACAAGAGCTTCGACTGCGTCCTCGGGTGACTTGAATGATTGCTGCGCGCCGGCAACCGACACCGATGCAATGATGACAATTGCGGCGGTCCAGGAGGCCAATTTGCCAGGCATCGAAAGGATCAGGGTCATGACGATATCACCAATGATTCATTTGTCTTGTGTCTTGTGGGACAACATTTTGCGCTTTGATGAGCGGCTAGCGTCGGCCGCCACCCCCGCGTCCGCCTCCACCGCCGCCGTGGCCGCCGCGGCCGCCACCTCCGGCGCTCGCCCTTGCTCCACCGCCACCGCCGCCGGCGGCAGCACGTGCTCCTCCACCGCCTCCACCGAGACTTGCCTTGCCGCGCGCGCCCTGAGCGCTGGCCACTTTGCCGGACTGTATATTGCCCAAGGCGCTGTCGTGCTTGGGCCCGCTGGCGGCAGGCTTGGGCCCGGTAGCGGCAGGACGGTTTGCGCCTGGGGATGGTCGATTACCCGCGTCCGGCCGATTGCCAGGGGTACGGTCGGCGACATTGGGACGGTTGGCTGCTGCACCACGATCGCCAAGGTTGGTGCCACCGCCAGATTTGAGCACCTGATCGCCGCTGCGACCGCGGAAATCCATGCGCTCCTGACTGCCCGCCCGAATATTATTGTTGCTGAACTTCTGCTGCACATTCGTGTTGCTGTATTTCACGCCCTGGCGATGAACGGGGTTGTGCTGCCAGCTGTTGCCACTGACATTGTTGATGTTCACCGAGCGGTTCACGTTGATGTTGTTGCCGCCCCAGTTGACGCCGCCGCCCCAGTAGTTTCCGCCCGACGCCCAGCGCCCCACGGCGTAGCCCGCGCCGAATGCAATCCCGGTCGCGAGGACCGCGCCCGGGACATAGCCAACGGGCGGCGGGAAGTAGTACGGCGGATAGGTAGGATAGGGCCAGGCACCGTAAACGACGGCGGGATTGTAATAAGGCACGTAGACCGTGTCGGGTGCCGTTGGTTCAATGACGATGACTTGCTTGTTCTCTTGGGTCGCTACCGAGACTTTCTGTTCTTTGGTTGAGGTCAGTGTGTTGTTTGCCTGAGCTTTCGCGCGCAGGCGTTGAACGGCATCCATGACGTCCGGCTGCTGCGCAAGAAGCGTATCGCCAAGCTTCTGCGTCCAGTCGAGCTTTGTGCTCATCATTGTGAGTACGGATGGTGTCGCGACCAGCGACTTCACGCTGTCATCCCAGCCTTGCTTGTCGACTGCAGCTTTCAGCTGATCGCCCTTGAGGGCCTTGTTCTCGGTTGCCCAACGATCCGCCTGCACGACCTCCAGCGGATAGGTCGACGCCATCAGGACTTCGGCAAGAAGCGCATCAGGATAGAGCGCGATCGGAGCAACCAGCTGATCGAGCTCTTCGGCCTTGAGTGGTTGTTGCACTGGCGCGGGGGCCGGTTGAGCGGCCGCGAGCATTGGGAGCGAGGCCCCGAACATGGCCCAGAGCAAGGCGGACACAAAAAGTCGCGCCATTGTGTGCATATCGTTCTCCCGTCGATGCCGTCGTTTAATGGTTCTGAAATGCATATTCGAAAAGAGATCGAGGAATCGATAGGACCTAGGTCCATCTCGACGGTCATCTCTAAAAGAACGACAACGCGCCTCTTCCACCGAAGATCGTCCGGCCGAAGAAGTAACACAGGGCGCGAAATGTGCCGTATTCGGCCGATGATGGTATTTGACGCAGCTGCGATCCTGTTCTGGCTTCAATCTCGATCGTGGCAAAACACCGAACGGTGCAATTTCGGTGCCTCGTTCACGAAAGAATAAGCTCTATGCCCAACCCGACAAGCGACACATTTGTCCAAACTATGGTGATGGCAACGCGATACGTCCAGGTCGCAATTCTGGATGATGATGCTTCGGTTCGGAAAGCATTGGTGAGGCTATTCGAAACATCACGATATCAAGTGAAGGCTTACGCGTCTGCCGGAGATTTTCTTGCCACGCTCGATCAGAATATGCCGGAGTGCATCGTGGCCGATCTTCAGATGCCAAATATGACCGGGCTCGAACTCCTCTCTTATTTAAAGCGCGGCAGAATTGATATTCCAACGATCATTATTACTGCCTTTGACGAGCCCACAACCCGAGCACAATGCATCAGCGCTGGTGCCTCGGCCTATTTGCTCAAGCCGGTCCGCAAGACTGCGCTTATCGCTGCCATCGATGACGCGATTAAACCCTAAAGGGACATGCGGAAAATGCGTAGAGAAGCGATCATGCTGCGTGCGCCTCGGCCAGAGGTAGAGTGAACCGAAAGACTGCGCCGCCGCCCCCGTTTCGGTTCTCCGCCCAGATCTTACCGCCATAAGTCTCCACGATCGTCCGCACAATCGATAGCCCGAGCCCAGTGCCCTGCTGCTTGGTTGTATAAAAAGTTTCAAAAACTCCTTTCAACTTGTCGTTTGGAATTCCGGTACCGGTATCGGACACCGACACCTCAACCTTGGAGTCTCCAACCATTGCGGTTTGGAGTGTTAGTTTGCCTGTGCCTGGGGCGCAGTCTTTCATGGCGTCGATCGCATTTGTCGCCAAATTCATTATAACTTGTTCCAGGTGCACGCGATCGGCGCGCACACGCAGCGCGCCTGGCGCCTGATAGTCGCTCACAAGAATTCCTTTCTTTTTTGCTTCAGGCTCTATTATGTTGAGCACTTCTCGGATTGCATCACTGAGATTCAACTCCTGCACAACCTCTCCCTGTTTCTTCAACAGTAGGCGCATGTGTGCGATAATCTCTGCGGCGCGTTCATCGGATTTTTGAATATCAGCGATAGTCTCCTTGAGACGGTCGCGGTCAATCGGGTTTGCCGCAACGAGAAACTCGGCGGTCTCGGCGTCGGTCAGGATGGATTGTAGAGGCTGGGTGAGTTCGTGTGCGATGGAAGCCGACATCGCACCAACTGCAGCAACACGCTCCAAATGAATGACTTCTCGAAGGCGATCGCCCGATTCCAATTCGGCAAATCGGCGGCGTTTACGTTCAAAGAGCAGCCAACCGATCATCGCGGTTTGAGCCAGTAGGGCAGCGAAAATTATCGTTATCTGGGAGGAATATTGCTCCCACGCGGTCAGCTCGCGAAAGCGGACCTCGCTGCCCGCGGGCAGCCTCGTTTCGCTGATGCCAAACCGTTTCAACTGCCGCCAATCAAAGATCGGTCTGGCTAGCTGGCTTTCTTTGATGGATATATTTGAAGCGTTTTCGCCATCGAGAATGCGCAATGCAATTTTGGCGGCCGCTTCGCCTAATGAAGAACTTGAAGTAATCAAGCCGCCAACAGTGCCCCTCCCGAAGTGGGAATCTAGATCGACCACGATTGGCCGATTGGCGGTTTCTGCTACGAGCGCTACAGCATCAGCCGGGATGAGGGAATTACCCTCGCCGTCGGAATAAATGCTTGTGTGAAGGATCACGGTGTGGTCTGGCAACGCGGCAACACGCGTTCTGAGTTCCGTCATTGTCAAACCGGTGAGATCGATAAATTCCAAATCAGCAGCGACAATTGGAATCTCCTTCTTTAAATCGCGATAATAGGTTTGATTTTCCGGGGGGTCTCCCACCAGTGCAATTCTTTTGATGTCGGGCACCAACGTGCGGGCCACGCTTATCATGTCGCGTGGATGTGATTGCAACGTCGTTCCCGTGACATCGGGAGGCAGCGTCAATTGCGAAATAGTCAGCCTGTCAACAAAGGCAAAGACCACCGGGATTTTGAGCCACAGCTCCGCGCGCGAGCGCAACACGTAGTCGAGTGCGGCGGGGCCAACCGCAATGATAACTCCAACCGGCTTATCACGATATTTCACCCGAAAATGAGCGTTCAGACTGTGCTCGTAGACCGGGCCGCGAAATCGACTGACGTCGAGCAGTTCATGATAGACGGTCACCTGCGTGGCAGAGCCCGAGATCATAGCTGCCCGTATGCCGGAGGAAATTCCGGCAGAAAATGGCAAGCCTGGACCATACTGATCAATGATCAACACCGAGCGCGGCAACGGGGCGGCCGCCAACGAGCCCAAGAGAGGCCCGCAGGTCAGCAGCCAAACAGCGATCCGTAACAACATACGCATGGTGTGATCCCAGCCCCGTTTTGAGCCAAATTCATGGGGGCGATGGCGCAACCATCCGTTCTATTAACCCGGGGCCAAGTGAATTGCACCTGGGTACGACGGCGAAGGAAATCGCGGCACAAATACGACGCGGATCATCTAAGGGGACGGTCGCCACGCCACCCCCGCGTCTTATGAATATCTCGCCATATGATGTTTGCCGTTATAGGACCTAGGTCCACTCGACCCCCGACGCATCTCCCGCCGATATAAGCGAGTGACGGTGTTCGGTGCGGAGAGACCTATGAGCGAGCGCGTGGTTACGGAAGTTGTTGGTCTATCGCTGACGACCATATTTGTGGGCCTGATGATATTGAACGCTGTTTCTTTTTGAAGCGACCACAACCCAATGCCTTGGAAAAAAGTGTCATGCGCTGCACATTTGGCGACAGGCTTAAGGATATAGCTGCAGCTTCCCTTTTGAGCTGCTTCATCGCCGGCGCGATTACCGGGTTAACGAGCCCCGTCAGCGCTGACAATGCAGCGGGTGTCACCATTTCGGTCAATCGGGCCTACAAAGGCAATCGGCTGCCGATAGCGCCGATAGACCAGCCCATACTGCTCGATTGCGAGCCAGCCTTCAGCCCAGTCACCGATCCGACACGTGCACATATATTCACACACTGCACGGCTTGATACGCGCACCGCGGTTAGGCGGTGGCTCTTATATGGCTTTGGTCCACTGGACCTAAGTGCAGTCGAATCCATCGGGTTGCGAGTCTAGGCTGGTCCTGGTCTCGACACGACAAACGGAGGAGATGCCGTGAACTGGTCGATGTATACGGCGGACTGCACCACCCACCTCAAGATCGTGGCGGTTGGGCTCGTCACTGCGCTGCTGATCACGGTCATTGGAATCTCCGGGCGCGAAGTCAACCTTGGCACCGACATTATGACCGCACGCGCCCCTACTGTGATCAAGGCTGGTACGCCCATGGTCTTTACCGAGCACAGCGGTTCGGTTGTTCGCTAGCCCGGCTTAGAGAACGGAAGAAGAGCGCTGCAATCGCACTAAGGCCCCGCAGACAGCGGGCCAATAAGCTACGCGACCTCGGTCTTACCCTGCCCCCACCGTCCCTCGACCGGGTTGCGCGCGGCCGGCTCGTCCCCGGAGCCGGCCGCACTCTTTTTATTCTCTGCCAACTTGCAGAGACATGCGCGGTCTCACCACGCGCGATCAATAAGCTCAACGCTCTTGCAAATTGGTTTTCCATCGAACTCGAGCAAAATTCAACTTCTGGTGCCATCAACGCGTTGGTCGTATTTGATTCAAGTCAATAGGGGGCCCTGGACATTTCGATAAATAGCCAGACGTGGTTTGCTGTGCGGGGATCAGCAGGCAAGCACCAAGTCGCGTCGAGCGCGGCGCGACGTGGCCATTTCACGCTGCACGGCGCCGGAAATGTTGCAATGAGCAACGCTGATTTCATTGTGTTCCTGGTCGACGACGATCGCGACGTGTTAAAGGCCTTGACCAGGATGCTTGAGGCGAAAGGCTATCAGGTGCGGGCGTTTTCATCCGCCCGTAAGTTCCTCTCAGAACATGACGCATCCGTGCGAGGGTGTGCGATTTTCGATGTTTCAATGCCGGACTTGGATGGCCTTGAGCTGCAAGCAGCCCTTGGGGCCAGCGGGGCCGCGCGGCCGATAATTTTCATAACTGGTAAGGGTAAAATTCCGGACAGTGTCGCGGCCATGAAGGCAGGCGCCATCGATTTTTTGACCAAACCGGTGAGATCGCGAGAGCTGTTGGCGGCCATTACGCTGGCAAGCGAGAAAGAGACAAAAGTGCGGGAGCACCGAAGCGAATTAGAGTCTATCAATGACCTAATTGAGAAACTGACGCCGCGCGAAAAGGAAGTTCTGACTCACGTTGTCGCGGGGTTGCTGAACAAGCAGATCGCCGCGCGTCTCGGGATTGTTGAAAAGACGGTTAAGCTGCACCGCGGGCGAGTGATGCACAAAATGGGCGTACGAACCGTGGCAGACCTTGTTCGGATTACCGAACGTGCGGGAATTCGACCATCGAGCGTAAATGGCTTAAGCGCCCGGCTCGCTTAGCATGACCATCAGAATGTGCGGTCGTAAAGCCGTTACGCCACTGTCGCGACACAACCACCGAAAATCGATAGGACCTAGGTCCAGCTCGACGGTCATCTCTAAAAGAATGACAACGCTTTCTACCATGATCACAAAACGCTGTCTGCTTATCGCCATCATTAGCGCTATTTACTTGTGGTTGCCCTGCGGCGCTGCAAACGCTCAGGAACGACCGCCTAACGTCATCGTCATCCTCGTCGACGATCTCGGCAACGCCGATCTCGGCTATCGCGGTAGCGACATCAAAACACCGAATATCGACAAGCTTGCCACGGGAGGCGTGCAACTCGAATCCTTCCACGGCATGCCGGTCTGCACACCGGCGCGCGCGGCCTTGATGACCGGCCGCTACCCGATGCGCTACGGCCTGCAGACGCTGGTGATCTTCCCGAACCACACCTACGGGCTGCCGACCGACGAATGGACGCTGCCGCAGGCCTTGAAACAGGCTGGCTACAGCACATCGATGGTAGGCAAGTGGCACCTGGGTCACGCTGATCAGAAGTTCTGGCCGCAGAATCGCGGCTTCGATCACTTCTACGGCAACCTCGTCGGCGAGGTGGATTACTTCACCAAGATACGCGGCGGCATCGTGGACTGGCAGCGCGACGGGAAATTCTTGCAGGAGAAGACCTATTATCTGCCTTTGATCGGCGACGAAGCCGTCAACATGATCGAGAAGCAGGATAAGAACAAACCGTTCTTCCTGTATTTCGCGTCGCTGGCCCCGCATGCGCCTTACCAGGCCCAGAAGGCCGACGAGGATCGTTACGCGTCCACCATCAAGGATCCGACGCGTCGCACCTATGCGGCGATGATCACGTCAGTCGACGACCAGGTCGGACGAATCGTCGCAGCGCTCGACAAGCGCGGTCTGCGAGACAACACGCTGATCATCTTCTCGAGTGACAACGGCGGACCGCGCAGTGCACTAATTGCGACCGGCGCACACTCCAAACAGGAGCGCAGTGAGATGAACGTCGCAGCCTTGCCGGCGAATAATGGCGAGCTCCGTGGCGGCAAAGGCAGCCTGCACGAGGGCGGTGTCCGCGTGCCGACCATCTTCAACTGGCCTGCCAAGCTCAAGCCGCGCGTGGTCAACGAACCGCTGCACATGGTGGACATCATGCCGACCGTGCTGGCGCTGGCCGGCGCCAAGGCCAATCCTGACAAGCCGCTCGACGGCAAGAACATCTGGGCGACTGTCGCCGAGGGCCAACCATCGCCGCACGACGACATTCTGGTGAACGTCGAAGCCTTCCGCGGAGCCATCATAAAAGGCCAGTGGAAGCTGGTGAGGATCGCGCTGTTGCCGGGCAAGACGGAGTTGTTCGATCTGACTGCCGATCCAGGCGAGAAGAACGACGTCGCCGCGCAGAACCCGGACGTCGTCCGCGACCTGGAGGCCCGCCTGATCGCCTATGCCAAGCAGCAGAAGATGAGTGAATGGCTGAAGGCGCAGCCCGACTATCTCGGCGCGCAGGGAAAGACGGTGTTCGACCCGGACTTCGACATCGGCGATGGCGGCCTGCCGCACCAGAAGACCGTGCTGCCGAAGAAGTAACTCGTTCCCGCAGGACAAAATATGACTCGTATTCAGACGACCATCCGGTCGAGCGCATGCGCGCTCCTGCTGGTTTGCAGTTGCGTCTTCCCGGCCTGGTCTCAAGGCGCTGCCACGCCTAATGATGGCTCTGTGCTGCCATTTCCACCGGCGCCCTCGGCGAGCATCGCCGCACCGAGATTGCAGGATTCGAAGCACCAGCGGCGCGTGGAGACGAGCCACCTGTCCAAGGATGCGCCCAACGTTCTCATTATATTGCTGGATGACGTCGGCTTCGGTCAGGCTTCGACGTTCGGCGGCGAGATCAATACCCCGACGCTGAGCAAGCTCGCCAACCAGGGCGTGAGCTACAATACTTTCCACACGACTTCGATCTGCTCGCCAACGCGCGCGGCTTTGTTGACCGGGCGCAATCATCAACGTGTCGGTAATGGCACGATTGCGGAGCGCGCCGTCAACTGGGATGGCTACACCGGGGTGATCCCGAAGACCTCGGCGACGATGCCGGAGGTTTTGCGGTTCTATGGTTACAACACGGCTGCCATCGGAAAATGGCACAACACGCCAGCGAACCAGACGACAGCGATGGGCCCATTCGATCGCTGGCCGACGGGACATGGCTTCGACTACTTCTACGGCTTCATTGCCGGCGAGACATCGCAATGGGAGCCACGCCTTTTCGAGAATACCAATGCGGTAGAACCACCACACAGCGAGAAATACCACCTGAGCGAAGACCTCGCCCAGCACGGCATCGACTGGCTCCGACGCCACCAGGCGTTCTCGCCGGACAAGCCATTCTTCCTGTACTGGGCGCCCGGTGCCGGGCATGGACCTCATCAAATCTTCAAGGAATGGGCTGACAAGTACAAAGGCAAATTCGACGACGGCTGGGATGCCTATCGTGAGCGGGTGTTTGCGCGCCAGAAGCAGCTGGGCTGGATTCCGGCCGATACCAGGCTGACCCCGCGCGCCGACAACATGCCGTCATGGGACAGCATCCCGCCGGAACAGCGCCCGTTCCAGAGCCGGCTAATGGAGATTTTCGCGGGCTTTGTCGAGCATGTTGATGTCCAGGCCGGCAAGTTGGTCGACGAACTCGACCGCCTCGGCATTCGCAACAACACGATCGTCTTCTACATTTTCGGCGACAATGGCGCCAGCGCGGAAGGCCAGAACGGCACGATCAGTGAACTGCTGGCACAGAATGGAATCCCGAATACCGTCGAACAGCAACTCGCCGCGCTGGAGAAGATCGGCGGTCTTGACGCACTGGGCACGCCCAAGACCGACAGCATGTACCACGCCGGCTGGGCATGGGCCGGAAACACGCCGTTTCAATACACGAAGCTGATCGCCTCGCACTTCGGCGGCACGCGCAACCCGATGGTCATCTCCTGGCCGAGGGGTATCAAACCCGATCAAACGCCGAGGGCCCAGTTTCACCACGTCAATGATATCGCGCCAACCATTTACGAGATCGTCGGCATCAAGCCGCCGAAGGTTGTCGAAGGATTTGTTCAGGACCCGATCGACGGGGTGAGCCTGGCCTATACGTTCAACGACGCGAAGGTGCCCACGCGCAAGACTGTGCAGTACTTCGACAACAATGGCAGTCGCGCCATCTATCAGGACGGCTGGATCGCAGCCACGTTTGGCCCGCTCGTGCCGTGGTTGCCGGGCGCACCCGGCCTTGCGCAATGGGATTCGGCCAAGGACCGATGGGAACTCTACCAGATCGCCAGAGATTTTTCCGAAGCGAACGATCTGGCCGCGAAGGAGCCGAAACGTCTCGCGGAGTTGCAGAAAGCGTTCGACGAGCAGGCCAAGGCCAACAAGGTCTACCCGCTCGGCGCCGGCATCTGGCTCCGCTTGCATCCGGAGGACCGTATCAAGACGCCCTATACGAGCTGGCAATTCGACGCCAACACGGTTCGCATGCCTGAATTCACCGCGCCGGGTCTCGGCCGTGAGAGCAGCACGGTGACCGTCGATGCTGAGATCGGCGAGAATGCCTCAGGCGTGCTCTACGCACTGGGCGGCTCGGGAGGAGGGCTTGTGCTCTATATGAATGAGGGACAGCTCGTTTACGAATACAACATGATGATCATCGAGCGGACTATCGCGCGCTCGGCCTCGAAGGTCGCCCCCGGCAAGCGGCGTATCGAAGTCACGACCCAGTTGGCAAGCCCGAAGCCATTGTCTCCGGCAGATGTGGTGTTGAAGGTCGACGGGCAGGAAGTCGCACGCGCCACTGTCAATCGGACTGTTCCAGCGGCCTTTTCCGCGAGCGAAACTTTCGATGTCGGCGTTGATCTCGGCTCGGTCGTTTCGCTCGACTATTTCGACCGGCGCCCCTTCCGCTTCAATGGGAAGGTGGAAAAGGTGGAAGTCAACCTCAAATGAACTGAATGCAGTTCATATGCGCCAAATATCCGCTTTGGGTCCAGCAGCAGACATGTGTGGCGCAATAGGCCATGTCCGTACTACCCAATAGCGACCGCAAAAGCGGACTCTCGCAAAGGGGCATGTCTGCTTTTTTTCCCCTGAAAGCGGACACCAGGACATCCTTTCAATCGCTCGTTTTCAACCGAAATAAAGTGCTTACCCGCTCTGTTAAACACACCTTTGGCGCCCCACATATTAATGGATCGTTTCGCAGGCGAATGCTGGAGGGCAGCGTGTACAGCTTTGATTACAGCGCACCAGCTGAATTGTATCCTGGGCGCAATCGCAAGAGCGCGAAGAAGGTCACTTATCGCCGCTTCGAAACGGCAGCCGATGCCATTCGCTTTGCGGTCGAGGAGCTTCCAGAGCTGTTATTGCTTGGCGCATGCATCGAGATTAACGAACAGCGACTCAACTACAAGGACATTCAGGCACTCTACGCGAGCGCGCAATATCCGCTCAAAAGGCCGGTGAACTAGAGGGACACGCCGGTCCGTCTCGTAGCGCTCATCAGGCGCACTTTTGAGTGCCCGAGGTGCCAAGACGAGTTTGTCGAAGTCGTGAAATACCGATAATCTTCGCAGGCAGCGATAAAAGGAACGCCAAGTCAGCGACGTCATCCTGCCGCGCCCGTCAATAGGCGGGCCGAAAGTACCGCGAAATTCTACATTAAGTCCGGGGAGTGCGCGCTCTCCATCACTGGACAGACCAACATTTCCAACGCGCAGTTGCTTGGCAGCATGGATCAGCACTCACGGACATAGCGAGCTTGCCGATTCTTGTTTTGTTGACACAGCCAACACTCGGACCGATCGTCAAACTGCAACGCCGCCAGGTCATTGACCCGACGGCGTTATTGGTTGCGGGGGTAGGATTTGAACCTACGACCTTCAGGTTATGAGCCTGACGAGCTACCGGGCTGCTCCACCCCGCGTCAAAATGCTAAGCGCGGGGCAACGCCCGCGCCGTTCGAGGGGGTATGTAGCAACGGCGGTTGCCAATGGGAAGGGTGAAAAGCGTTGGTTTTCATCAACATGTCACTTAACAGCGGCAAAAGACTGGCATGAGGGGGGTTGCTGGCGGAGGCGACAGCAGCTTCGGCGACGGTCTCGCGGCCGCCGCGCGTTTGATTATCGCCGATGGCCGCCGCGCCCTAACGGACCCCGAGCTTTCCGAGCCCGAGGCGGTTCATGAGGTGCGTAAGGCTCTTAAGCGCTGGCGCGCCTTATTGCGGCTGCTCGCACGCCCGCTTGGCGAGCAAGCCAACCAGTTACGTACGGAAGCACGCGAGTTAATGCGCGCCGTGGCCGGCGCCCGCGACGCCCAATCGGCGCTGGATGCCCTGGCCGATCTCCGCAAAACCGATCAACCGTTCTCTGCGACATCAATTGAATCGATCCGCGCCCGGCTGACCGAAATGCGGGACGCGGCCGGCGCGAGAAGCTTTACACGGAGTACGCGCGAGCGGATCTCGCGATATCTCGACTACGCCACGCTTTCGCTTGAGCGCTGGCCGCTCAAAGCGATCGACTTCGATACCGTTACCGATGGCCTGACCTCTACCTATCGCCGCGCGCGACAGCTTGTGCCTGATCGCTGGGCGGATTCAGAGGCCGAGCACCTGCACGACTTGCGCCGCCGCGTTGTCGAACACCGCCACCAGATGGATCTTGTTGAGCCGCTTTGGCCGCGTCTCGGAAAAGTCTGGGCCGAAGAAGCGCAGCGCCTGCGTAATCAGCTCGGCTCCTGCCAGGATCTTGCGGTGCTTACGAACTTCACTGCTCCACACCAGCCTTTGGCACCCTGGCGGTCACGGTTGGCACCGCTCGTAGAGGCGCGCCGCAACGCGCATTTGAAATCCGCGGCGCGAATCGCTGGCCGCCTGTTCGCGGAGAAGCCAAAGGCCTTTCGCCGGCGAATGACAGCGCTATGGTCGGCACGCAATTCCCGGACGCAGTAAAGAAAAAGAAAAGGCCGCCAGTGACGGCGGCCTTTCTGAAATCGAACATCGTGTCGAGGAGAAGCAACGTCCTTGGCAGGCCTGGCAGCGACCTACTCTTCCAAGCCTTGAGGCTTAGTACCATCGGCGCAGGAAAGTTTAACGGCCGAGTTCGGGATGGGATCGGGTTCAGTCTCTCCGCAAATACCACCAGGCCGGCCAAGGACGGATGAAGCAAGATTGGTCTGTCTATATCAGTGCTCTCCAAACGCCTTCCCGAGGGAAGGCGAATGGGCATTGGAAATGAGAGCAATCAAGACAATCGAGCTATTAGTACCGGTAAGCTCAACGCGTTACCGCGCTTACACACCCGGCCTATCAACGTGGTGGTCTACCACGGCTCTCAAGGGAGAACTCGTTTCGAGGTGGGTTTCTCGCTTAGATGC
>Ga0335085_10004762_pt1 | contig 22240 bp, 18 predicted proteins | sample Lox_Sample_45_FD_206712 | JGI IMG/M metagenome (GOLD analysis project Ga0335085, IMG submission 206712) | Soil microbial communities from Loxahatchee National Wildlife Refuge, Florida, United States - Lox_Sample_4.5 | ecosystem: Environmental > Terrestrial > Soil > Wetlands | place: USA...
CAGCGTGGATACGCATTCGCCAGGCTGACCTTGAGCACCGCGGACGGCCGCAGCCGCACGCGATCACGGTAGGACGCGGGCCACAAACGCCGCGCGTGCTGCCAATGCAGAAAGCTCAGCTGGAACGATGACCCCACGACGCGGTACCGCACGCGCGCCGCGAATTCGCGCAGGTTCAGCCGCTTGGAGGCAGGATCGGGCGGCCCGAGCAAGCGAGCCAGGCGTTGCCGCAAGTTTGCGGTGCGCAACAAAAACAAATGGGCGCCGGTCAATTCCTCGCGCGGCTCGACGGCAAACAATGCTGGACGAGCAGGGACGGAAGCGAAGAATTCGCTGTCATGCGAAAGATCGAATTCGGCGGCGGAATCAAGCTCTTGCATGGCAAACGAACGATTCGTGATTTGTGAATCGTGATTCGTGTCCTGGACAAGAATACGATGCTGCGAAGGGAGCCGAAAGGCCAAAGTAGGCGTCGAACCGCAACCTTTTGATCGCTGAGAATTTTTGCAGCAACACCAAAATCGGAAGGACTCGAGCTACCTTCGATCCGAACTCCCGGCATCAGGCCCCCACCGCCTGATTTCTAGCGTCCACTCTTCAGGACCCACGCCGCGATCACCAGGCGCTGAATTTCGCTCGTGCCTTCATAGATTTCCGTGATGCGCGCGTCTCGGTACATGCGTTCGACCGGATATTCGGCGCTGTAGCCGTAGCCGCCGTGAATCTGCATCGCCTTGTGCGTCACGCGCGTGGCGAGTTCCGAAGCGAACAGCTTCGCCATGGAAGCTTCCATCGAAAAGCGCGCACCCATGTCCTGTTTCCACGCGGCCTTACGCACGAGCAGGCGCGCCGCGTCGATCTCCGTGGCCATATCGGCCAGCATGAACTGGATCGCCTGGAAATCCGCTATCGGGTGGCCGAACGCCTGCCGCGTTTGCGCGTAGGCGAGAGCCTGCTCGAGGGCGCCTTGCGCGATGCCGGTTGCCTGCGCGGCAATGCCGATGCGCCCGCCGTCGAGCGTCGAGAGAGCGACCTTGTATCCCTCGCCTTCGTTTCCGATGCGATTGCCCGCTGGCACTTCGCAATCAGTGAAGGCAAGCTCTGTGCACGCCGTCGCGTGAATGCCGAGCTTCTTTTCCTCTTTGCCCACCCGAAAGCCGTGCGTGCCGCGCTCGACGACGAGTGCTGTAATCCCTTTTTCCCCCTTTGCCGGGTCCGTGTTCACGTACACGATCGCTGCGTCGGCGACGCCGCCGTTGGTGATCCACGCTTTGGTGCCGTTGATCACGTAATGATCGCCGTTCCGCACCGCCCTCGTCGCCAGCGCCGCCGCGTTCGAGCCCGCTTGCGGCTCAGTCAGCGCGTAGCAGCCGATTTTTTCGCCGCGCGCGAAGGGAATAAGAAATGTTCTCTTTTGTTCCTCCGTGCCAAAGCGATGGATCGGGTCGCAGTACAGTGAATTTTGCACGGACAGAATGACACCCGTGGAAGCGCACACGCGGGAAATCTCTTCGATGACGATCGAATAGGAGATATGGTCGAATCCCGCACCACCCTCGGATTCAGGCAGCGCAATGCCAGTGAGGCCGAGTTCCGCGGCCTTGCGAAATGTTTCACGAGGAAACTGGCAGGTTTCATCGATCTCGCGCGCGAGCGGGTTTACTTCGCTTTCGGCAAATTGCCGCACCGTGCGCTGCAGCAGCTTTTGGTCTTCCGTGAGTTCGAAATTCAACCGTTACTCCAGAAATGTGCGCGCCGGTTACGTTGCGAGCGCTTTGCGGAGCTTCGTGTAGGTCGTGGAAAGTTCCTCCGGCTGGACGCGCGTTTCTCCCACGCTCGTCATAAAATTGGTGTCGCCGGCCCAGCGCGGCAGCAGATGCAGGTGGAGGTGATCCGCAATGCCGGCGCCGGCCGCCCGGCCCAGATTCATGCCGAGGTTGAAACCTTCGGGGTGGTAGACGCCGTCGATCGCCTCTTGAACGCGCTGGGCGAGAAACATCATTTCCACCGCCGTGTCTTTTTCAAGCCCGGAAAAATCAGCCGTATGCGCGTACGGGACGATCATCACGTGTCCCGAGGTGTACGGGTAGCGGTTCAAAATGACGTAGTTTTTCACGCCGCGCTGGACGATAAGGAACTCGTCGTCGCGGTTCGCCGCCACGGCATTGCAGAAGACGCAACCGGTCTGGTTCTTGGCTTCGGCAACGTATCGATAGCGCCAGGGCGTCCAGAGGTAATCCATAGGGAGTCTGGGCTGCGGACGACGAAGGACCAGGGTCCGCCGCGATCTCTAACTTTGCGGCACGGCTGGCGCGGCGCCCGCGCTCGGGGAAGCCGGCGCACCACCGTTGACGTAGTCCTTCAGCTCCTTGCTGGGCTTGAAAAAGGGAATCCGCTTGGGCGGCACTTCCACCTTGGCGCCGGTTTTCGGGTTGCGCCCGGTGCGCCCGCGGCGCTGGCGGGTTCGGAAGCTGCCAAAGCCGCGAATTTCGATGCGATCGCCGCCCTGGAGTGCGCCGATGATGCTCTCAAAAATCGTTTCGACCACGGCTTCGGATTCTTTGCGTGGAAGCTCTGTGACGCGAACCACTTCTTCAACCAGGTCCGCTTTCGTCACGGTGGAATCGGTCATTGATGTATGCTCCGGCTAAATCTAAATTGCACTACTTTTGCCAGGCTGGACGCGCCTCGGGAACGCGCCACTCGTTCGCTCGGGAAAACCTCCCGCAGCGAACTGCCTTTGGTGGCATTTCCATATCACCAAATGGGGCTTAAGGGAAATATAAAATTTACGCTCCGGCCGGGGGACTTCCGGAGCCGCTACAGGGAACGCTTGGCCATGATCGCGTCGCCAATTGTAGCCGTCGCCGACGATTTCGACGAGCGATACTCCTCCATGTCGCGGCGTTCCGCCTGCTTTTGCGCGGCACGGTAACTAAGCCCAATTTTATGCTGGTCCTGGCTGATCTTGACAATCTTAAAATCGTATTCGCGGCCGGGATCGAGCAAACCGCCGCGCGGGCGCTGGCCTGGGATGACCACCTGCGGTTTGTCACCCTTGTTGCGGCGGTCGTCGATCTCGGAAATGTGGCAGAGACCCTCAATTCCATCGGCCAGCTCGACAAACGCGCCGAACGTCGTTACGCGCGATACCTTTCCGCGGACCAGATCGCCGACCTTGTGCTTGTCAAACCACGAAGACCAGATGTCGTTGACCTGCTTGACGCCGAGCGAGACGCGCCTTGAACTCTGGTCGATCTTCAGCACCTTCGCTTCGACCGTGTCACCCTTCTTGTAGACTTCGGATGGATTCTTGATTCGGCCGGTCCACGAAATGTCGCTCACGTGGATGAGGCCGTCAAAACCCTCCTCGATTTCCAGAAACGCGCCGAATTCGGTCAAGTTGCGGATGCGCCCGCTGACGACCGTCCCCACGGGATATTTATCGGCAAGCTGCTGCCAGGGATCGGCTTGCGCCTGCTTCATTCCAAGCGAAATCCGCCGCTCGTTCGAGTCAACGCCCAACACCACTACCTCCACTTCGTCTCCTTCCTTGACGAGTTTGGATGGGTGCTGCTTGCGTTTCGACCAGCTCATTTCGCTCACGTGCACAAGGCCTTCGATCCCCGGCTCGAGCTCGACAAATGCACCGTAGTCCGTGAGGCTCATGACCTTGCCCGTGAATTTCGCTCCGTTCTTGTAACGCTCCGGCACCGATGCCCACGGATCGGGCAGCAATTGCTTACGCCCGAGCGAAACGCGCCCCTTTTCCTTGTCATATTTCAGGATCTTGACTTCCACTTCCTCGCCCGGCTGCACGGCGTCCAGGGGACTCGCCACGCGTGTCCACGACATGTCGGTGATGTGCAACAAACCGTCGATGCCTCCCAGGTCGACGAACGCGCCGTAGCCCGTGACGTTCTTGACGATGCCGCGCACGGTCTGCCCCTCGGCGAGCGAATCGATCATGGCCTGCCGCTGCGCCGCCACTTGTTCGTCCAGAATCGCGCGGCGGCTAACTACGACGTTGCCGCGCTTGCGGTTCATCTTCAGCACACGGACGGTTACTTCGCGGTCCTTCCATTCGTCAAGGTCTCGCACCGGGTGCACATCGGCCTGCGATGCCGGCAAAAACGCGCGCACGCCGATGTCGACCACCAAGCCGCCCTTGATATGGTCTACAATTTTTCCGGTGATGTCGGTCTTGTTGCGGTAGGCATCTTCAATCTTGGACCAGACGCGCCGCCGCTTCACGCGCTGATACGACAGCAGCACCATCCCGTCCTTGCGGTCGCCCGTGCGCTGGACTTCCACCGGCTGTGCGACCTGCAAGGGAAACGGCCCGTCCAGTTCCGCAAATTCCTGCGCGGGAATCAGCCCCTCGGTCTTGCCGCCCAGGTCCACGACGACGCCAAGGTCGGTGATCGCCACGACCTGGCCCGTTTCGATTTCGCCTTCCGCCGGCGCTTGGTGCGGCGCGGCATATTGCTCCATCAGCTGTTCCATCTCCGCGGTCGATTCCGTCGAAGGCTCGGAGCTGGAGTCCACCACTTCGCTCACGTTGGTATGCTCGACGGCTGCGGCGCCGTCCGGCGCAGCCACGGGCGCCGCGGGAGTCTCCGTCACAACGGGCGGCTCCGGCGTGTACTCGGCCGACGCGACGGCCTCAAGCGCTTGCGCTGAGGCTGGGACTGCCTGCTCGGCTTCCATTAAGGTTGTTTGTTCCGGTGCCGTCGATGCGGCGGTTGCAGACTGCCCGGCCGAAAGCTCGGCGCCGGGGTTCTCGTTGTCGGAAAACATCGGACTGCCTCCAATGAGGTCCCTGCCTCGCCCCTGACAACAATGCCCAGGTTATCTTCCGAGTCACGGGGAAGTGCAAGGAAGGAAGCGCGGCTTCCCACCCAGGTGCCGCACCGACGCGATGATACCCGCGCCTTGTGGCCTGTGTCAATGAAAGCTGGACATGTTGGCGAGACGATTTCCCGCAACCCCAAATCCCACGATTCGAGCGCCGCCCGCGACCACTTAAGGGACGCACCGGGTTCCGGCTGTCCATATACGGGACTTTCGGATATGATCCCCCACAGTGCAGTCGGTGCGTCGCGAATTATTCTCGGTCATTACTTTTGGATGTTTGTTTTTCCGGCGGGCCATTTCCACGGACGGTTCCGAATTGTTCCGGCATTGCGCCGCATTTCCGCTGAGGAGGAGAAAAATGCGAAGACTTGCGATTGCCAGCGTCGTCTTTTGGGGAATGCTGCATGCACTCAGCCCGACCGCGTCCGCTCAGCAGAAAGCACCGGAGGAGACCGTCACGTCACAGCCCCCGAGGCCGGGGTTGGAGGTGCCCTTAGTCACGCCGGGCCCGGGCTGGAAGGCGTGCGCGCATTGCGAGAACGAAGCCTACAAGACGGAGGACCGCAAAAAGGCCAACGTTGATACGCGCCCTTTTAATGTCCACGATATATCGGGTGTTTGGAGCGGCAATCGCAAGGACCTGGAGCTTCCCGGAATGGCGCTTGATGTAGCGGCGGTTCCGCCCTTGACTCCTTTCGGCCGGAAGTTATTCGAGGACGCACAAAGCGATTCTCCACAGTGGAATTCAAAGGACCCGGAGAATACTTGCGACCCCATGGGTTGGCCGCGCTGGCTAACCTACAACTGGGGATTTGAGTTTGTGGTCTTACCGGACCGCGTTTTACAATTCTTTGAATGGGGTCATACATGGCGGGACATCTGGACGGACGGGCGAAAACTGCCGCCGAATCCCCCCATACCGCGATATTTAGGATACGCTGTCGGCAAATGGGAAGGAGATACATTTGTCGTGGAATCCAACGGCTATGACGATCGATCCTGGCTTTCCGCCGCTCGGGCCGGGAGCCATGGAATTGAGAGGCCAGGCGGCTTCCCGCATAGCGATGAAATGCGTGTCGAGGAGCGGTACAGGCGGCTCAACTATGGTTTGCTTGAGGTCACGCTCACGATTACCGACCCAAAGGTTTATACGACCCCTTGGACCACGACCGGCACGATAACGCTGGTCCCTAATACCGAAATTGGCGAGAATTTTTGCGTCCCATCCGACAGTATTCATTTTGACGACGCGAATACGATACCCACGCTTCCAAAGAAGTAAGGGCGGGCCCTGGGTTTTAAGTCGGCTGTTTGGAGCAACACGAGGAGGGCAAGTATGCTGCGAAATCTGCTTACGCTGGCGGCGTTGTTTCTCGTCGCTCTATTCTCTGCGCTGGCATCGCCTGTTTTGGCGCATCACGGCAATGCCGCCTGGTCAACGGAAGAGGTGACCTTAAAAGGCACCCTAGTGGAGTACTCCTGGAGGAATCCTCACGTGCTGCTTTTTTGGACCACCAAGGATGATGCCGGCAAAACTGTCCAGTGGACCGGCGAAGTCGGTTCTCCAGCATCGATGATGGCGGATGACGGTTGGACCAAAGATACGTTAAAGCCCGGCGATGAACTCATCCTGGTCCTCCGGCCCGCGAAGTCCGGCGCGCCCAATGGCGTGGTCGACCAAATCAAAAGGCCTGACGGGACAGTGGTCATGCGCTACTCGCGCCAGGCGGGTTCCGCGAATTATGCCGGCCCGCTGACGAAGGACGATCAGGACCGGCGCGACAAAGCCGCCGCCGAGGCCGACAAATCCAAGAATTAGAGACGGGACCTTTCCTCGGACAAAGATGAGCGCCAGACGGGCGAGCTGGATGCGCCGCAAATCATGCCCCGTGCCGGTTCCCTTCTTACCGGACGCGAATTCCGAAGCACAAATTTCGAATCACGAATGCACGCGTCCCGCTTGGCGCACTTCCTTGCGATAGTCGGGTGTAAAGAGCTCAATCGTCCTGCACATTTCGTAGAGCCGCGAACGGATTCGCATGCCCAGGCGGTCCGTCAAGGAGTCTTCGCGGGCGGCAGCGACGGCTTGACCGGAGGGCAGCCGAGAAGTCCGCGGCAGGGGAGAAGGGGCCGAGCCGCCGCTATCGAGGTAATTCGTCGTTAGCAGGGTGATTCGCCGTTCGTTGTACCGCGCGTTCAGGATGTGCCCGACGGTTTCGAGCGCCCACGGAGACGGCTTGCTGGCACCCAAATCATCGAGGAGCAAAACGTCTGCGGTGAGCACGGGTTCGAGCACGCCGAGTTCGCTGGTCTGGCTTTCCGGATTGTAGCTTCCCTGGATTTCCTTCAGCAGCTCGCGGTAATCGTAAAAAAGTCCTGAATGCCCGCGCAAAACAATTTGCCGCAGCGCGGCCACGGCGAGATGCGTCTTCCCAGCGCCGCAGGGCCCCATCACGAGGAGTCCCGTATCGGTGCCAACGGGGTAATCGCGGGCGAACGCCTGCGTGACCAGCTTCGCCTGCTCCAGACTGCGGTTCCACAGGGAAAAATCCGCGCCGATGTCGTCCGTGTATGTGTCGGTCTCGAAGTTGTCGAAGTCGCAGTGCTCGTATCGCGTGGGGATTCGCGCCCGCGCCATCACGCGCGCGACGCGGTCCTTACCCGTGCAATCGCACGGCACGGCCCAGACACGCCGTGTCATGTTCGTGCCCTCGACGGGCTTTTCCCAGGAAACGCGCTTTAGTTTTTCTTCTTCGGCGATGCGCTCGACAGTCTTCCATCCCGTGCCGCCGCACAGCGGGCAATCCGATTGCGCCATGAAGCCAGCATAGGCGCGCGGAGAGAGATGCGCAAGTTCTCCCGTGCTGTGGAAAGTGCCACGCGTGTGGAAAAAACGGCCACGGAGGAACACCGATTCATACGAAAAGCAAAGAATCTGAAATCCCGGATTTGAAAATCGAAATTGAGACTGGAGTGCTGAGAGCCGGCTGGCAATTCCATGCATGAATCACGGGTCGTGAGCCGCGAAGCACGAATCGCGAGCCAAGGGCAGCGTCACTTGTGCACGCGGATCACTTTCGGCGGAGGGATTCGCACGAGGGCGCTATCCTGTGGGCGCGCGGTGCCGGAGCGGATCCCACGCGCCAGTTCCTGCTGCACAAAGGAAGTAAACGCTTCCATCTGGTGCTGCATCTCGGCCATTTTTTCGCGCATATTCAAAATGATCTCGATGCCAGCGAGGTTGACGCCCATTTCGCGCGTCAGCGTCAGGATGACTTCGAGGCGTTCGAGGTCGGAGTCCGTATACAGGCGCGTGTTGCCGTCGGAACGCGAAGGCTTCAGGAGCCCCACGCGTTCGTAGAGCCGCAGCGTTTGCGGGTGCAGTTTGTACAGCTCCGCCACCGCCGAGATCATGTATCCGGCGCGGGCCTTCTTCCGTTTTGGATGTACGCGCGTCATGGCAACGCTCCTTACGCTCGGGCGCGATCGAAGAGATCCTTGCGCGGGTCTTCGGGCGCTATTTTGTCGAGTTCCTTGAGCAGTTCCCGCACCCGTTCATCCACTGGCTTCGGCACGACCACCTGCAACTCGACGTATTGATCTCCGCGGTGTCCTTGATTCCGGACCGATGGCACGCCTTTTTCGCGCAATCGCAGTTTCTGGCCGCTGTTGGTCCCCGGCGGAATACGGAGGAGCGCCCGTCCGTCGATCGTGGGCACCTCGATCTTCGCTCCGATCGTTGCCTCGGTGACGGTGATGGGCACGGTCGTGTAGAGATCATCGCCGCGGCGGTCAAAATAGGGATGTGGCTGCACGTCGGTAATGATGTACAGGTCGCCCGGAGGCGCGCCGGCCGTTCCGGCATTGCCGCGTCCCGGAACTCGCACACGCGAGCCGGTTTGCACGCCGGCGGGGATCCGAACATCAATTGTGTCCGCGCGGCGCACGCGCCCGTCGCCGCCGCAGAGGCGGCACATGTTGCGAACCCGCCCAGAGCCTCCGCATCGCGTGCACGTCAGGTTGAAGCGCATCCGGCCGCTCGTCTGTGTCACCTGTCCCGAGCCTCCACATGCCGTGCAGGTTTGCGGCTGGCCGATGGCCCCCGTCCCGTGGCACTCGCTGCAGGTGTCGAGCCGGGAAATCGTGAGTTTTTTCACTGTGCCGCGAACGGCTTCCCAAAAACTGATCTCGATCTGATATTCGAGGCTCGATCCCGGCTCCGCATGTGTGGGCGCCTCCGCCGCTGCGCTACCGCCGCCCCCGCGAAAGAATTGGCTGAACAGGTCGCGGAAACTTGGGCCGCCGCTCGCGCCTCCTCCGCCGAAATCAAATCCGCCGAAATCGAAATGAACGTCGCCCGGGTCCGCCACGCCCGGCGCGCCGCCCGGAGCCTCGAAGCCAAACTGGTCATACATCTGCCGCTTCTTGCTGTCGGAGAGGACGTCGTACGCCTCCTGCACCTGCTTGAATTTTTCTTCTGCGGATTTGTCACCGGGATTCAGGTCGGGATGATATTTGCGCGCAAGTTTCCTGTAGGCTTGCCGGACTTCTTTCTGCGAGGCTTTTCGAGAGACGCCCAGCAGTTCGTAATAATCCTGTTTTGCAGTCGTGGCCATAAAAAGTCAGTGACCCGTGATGAGTAACTTGTGCAGCGCCGGCCTTCGGGCAGGCATCTCCCTATAACTTTTCCCAGCGCGTGTTGATGGCCGCCAGTTCCTGTTGTTCGCGCTGGTGCTCTTCCCTGCGGCGCTTACGCTCTTCGTCGAGCTTGCCGCCCATCGCCGCTTCCTTTTGATTGGCGCGCTCGATCCATCGGTCGATCCAAGCCGTCTTCGCTTCCACACTCGGAGCGTCCGACCGGAATCGGATGAACGTCCCGCTGATGTCCACCGCCCGAGGAGGAAAATCCGCCGGGGGCGCTTGCTGGGTTTCGTAAAACAGGCGCTTCCAATCCGCCGTCGGCGTCTCGGAAACGGTGATCTGAATCATGAACAGGTCTTCCCGCAACTTCTGAATCGCTTGCGGCGGTCCAGACCGCTTGATTCCCTCGTACGTGCTCAACGCTCGCTCCTGTCAAGTTTCCGAAAGAATCCGCGCGGCGCAGAGGTCCGTCTCGCGCCACTGCGCCGCGCGGTCCGGTTAATTGGGCTTCTTCGATTCGTCGACGTCCACGTACTCGGCGTCGATCACGTCGCCCTGCGATCCGGAGCCCGATTCGCTCTGCGGAGCGCCCGGCCCGGAGTCGGTAGAAGCCGAGGCGCCGGCTTGCGCCCCGCTCGCTTGGGCGGTCTTGTAGAGCACTTCGGCCAGTTTGTGCGAGGCGTGCTCGAGTTGCTGCGTCGCCGACTGGATCTGGTCGAGCGCTCCGTTCGCGAGCGCCGACTTGGCCGCGGCAACCGCCTCCTCGACCGGTTTTGTATCGGATTCAGAGAGCTTGTCGCGGTTTTCGGCAATCAGCTTTTCGACCTGATACACGCGGTTGTCGAGGATGTTCCGCGCCTCGATGTCCGCGAGTTTTTTCTTGTCCTCTTCCGCGTGGGACTCGGCGTCGGCGCGCATCCTCTCGGCCTCGTCCTTGCTAAGCCCGGTCGAAGCGGTGATCGTGATCTTTTGCTCCTTGTTCGTCGCGCGATCCTTTGCGGAGACGTTCAAGATGCCGTTGGCGTCGATGTCGAAGGTGACTTCGATTTGCGGCAGACCCCGCGGCGCTGGGGGAATTCCCATCAGATGGAATTTTCCGAGCGTCCGGTTGTCTCCCGCCATCTTGCGTTCCCCTTGCAGGACGTGGATCTCCACCGACGGTTGATTGTCCGCCGCGGTCGAAAAGACTTCCGATTTGCGCGTCGGGATCGTCGTGTTCCGTGGAATCAGCACCGTCATCACGCCGCCCAACGTTTCGACGCCAAGCGACAGCGGAGTCACGTCGAGCAGCAGGATGTCCTTCACCTCGCCGCCGAGCACACCGCCTTGAATCGCGGCACCGACCGCGACGACTTCATCGGGGTTAACGCCCTTGTGAGGTTCCTTTCCGCCGAAGAGATCCTTGACAATCTGTTGCACGCGGGGGATTCGCGTCGAGCCGCCTACAAGCACGACCTCGTCAATCTTGTCCGGCGTCAGTCCCGCATCCGACATCGCCTGCTTGGTCGGCCCGATCGTCCGCTGCAGGATGTCTTCCATCAGTTGTTCGAGCTTCGCGCGCGTCAGCTTCAGTTGCAGGTGCTTCGGACCGGACGCATCGGCCGTCAAGAACGGCAGATTAATGTCGGTCTCCTGCATCTGGGACAACTCGATCTTGGCTTTTTCGGCCGCTTCCTTCAGCCGCTGGACAGCCATGCGGTCCTTGCTGACGTCGATGCCCTGGTCTTTCTTGAATTCGGCGATCAGCCAATCGACAACGCGATTGTCGATATCATCGCCGCCCAGGTGCGTGTCGCCCGCCGTCGCTTTCACTTCGACGACGCCTTCTCCGACCTCCAGGATGGAGATGTCAAACGTGCCGCCGCCCAAATCGTAGACCGCAATCGTCTCATCCTTCTTTTTGTCGAGACCGTAGGCCAGCGCCGCCGCAGTCGGCTCGTTGATGATGCGGAGCACTTCCATCCCTGCCACCTCGCCGGCCTGCTTTGTCGCTTGCCGCTGGCTGTCGTTGAAGTATGCCGGCACAGTGATCACGGCCTTGGTCACTTTTTCGCCAAGGAAATCTTCCGCAGCGGTCTTTAGCTTTTGGAGAATCATCGCGGAAATTTCCGGCGGGCTGTACGCCTTGCCGAAAATTTCGACGCGCGCATCGTCGTGAGGTCCCTTTGCAACCTTGTAGGGAACACGCTTGGCTTCGTCCGAAACCTCGTCAAAACGGTGGCCCATGAACCGCTTAATCGAGTAGACCGTATTCTCCGGATTGGTCACTGCTTGGCGCTTGGCTACCTGGCCGACCAGCCGCTCACCAGTCTTGGTGATGGCGACCACTGAGGGCGTCGTACGCCCACCTTCCTGGTTCGGAATAACGACCGGCTCGCCGCCTTGCATGACGGCCACAACCGAGTTCGTTGTTCCCAAATCAATTCCAATAATTTTGCTCATAGCTCGTTCCCCTCCTTCAAACCTCGCCCGGTGAGTGTTCCGGCATGAGTGCGTGAGACGCACATAGTGTATATATTGAGTGCGTTGTTGTCAAGTATTTTGACTATATTATATCCATATTATTTACTGCGTGTTACGGACAGTCACACTATCAGCGTCTCAACTCCCACGAGCAGAATCCGTCAGTTCCTTTTCTTTGCTTCTCTGTGGAACCGTTCGCTCGTTTCGCTTTTCCATCACCGGGAGGTGTTGGGTTATGGACGCACAAACGCCGAAAAAGACGGTGCAGGCGGGATAACCCTGCGGTTCGCTTGCACGTCTTATGATGCAGAAGTAGCCTTTTTGGGGTTACAATGCTTTGCTCACAAAATCCCAAGGAGATAGTCGAGTGAAACCTCTCCCCGTCCGCCGGATCGGAATCTTGGTTCTTGTTGGGTGGTGTGCTGCCGCGTTCTCGGTGCTCGCAGCGCAGCAGGCGAAAACGCCAGCCGCTTCCGGCGCCAAGCCTGCACCGGCCGCCGCGAATCCGACGTTCCAAAAGACGATTGGATCGCCGAACGCGCCGATCAAGATGGAAGTGTTTGGCGATTTCCAGTGCCCGGCGTGCCGCAGCTTTTTTGAAACGACGGTGAAGCAGGTGATCGATGACTACGTGATCCCAGGCAAAGTGTATATCGTCCATCATGATTTCCCGCTCGAGATGCATCCGTTCGCGATGCCGGCCGCCCGCCTCGCGAACGCCGCCGCTGAATTTGGCCAATTTGAAGCCATCGAACGAGCCCTGTACGATCACCAGGACGAATGGTCTGCTAAGGGCAATATCGACGAAGTCATCGCTGCTTCTTTTTCTCCGGCACAATTTAAAAAATTTCAAACGTTTGAATCGCAACACATCAATGAGATCAACGCTTCGATCGATCGCGACCGCATGATGGGTTTGCAACGCAACGTGAACCAGACGCCGACGGTATTCGTGACCGCCCGCGGCAAGACCGAAGGGCTTCCCGGTGGCGGTGTCGACTACAAGCTCTTGAAAAGCTATTTTGATTATCTGTTGCGCCAGTGACCATGGCCACGACTTCAGCGATTGCCTCGGAAACTCCGGCGCGCGCCTCCGCGTGGCCGCGCGTGCTTCTCGTGTTGGGACGCGTAGCGCTGGGCCTCATTTTTCTCGCCGCGGCGTACACGAAGCTTCATTTCAACGGTGGCTGGCACTTCGGCGATTACCATTTCTTTTTCGCCATGGCGATTGATTCGTACAAAATGATGCCTACCACCCTGGTTGAGTGGATGGCGCGAATCCTGCCGTGGTTTGAGTTCGCGCTCGGAGCATGGCTCATTTCTGGAGTGGGACTCCGTTGGAGTGGCTCGATCACAAGCGCCCTGCTGCTCGTGTTCATCGGAGCGATGGCGCGCGCCAAAATCCTGGGTCTTGAGATCAATTGCGGCTGCTTTGGCAACAACGAGAAGCTGGGCGCGGCCACGTTGATTCGCGATTCGAGTATGCTCGTTCTTGCCCTGGCCGTTACGGTCGGTGCGTTTCTTATCACGAAACGTCAGAACCAGGTTTCTTCCTGATCCGCGCGTTCACTCCCCCCATTTGCGATAGAATAAAGCTCCCATGGTAGAGCTGCCGCCGATTACGCTGCGTTTGCGCGGCCGCAAGGTTGTCGGGCGCCTCGCCTTTTCGCTGTTGCTGATCGCCGCAATTGCCGTAGGCGCACTGGCCGGTCTGCTGTTTGTTTATTCGAGCGACCTTCCGCAGATTCATGCCCTCGAAGATTTCCGGCCTGACATCGTCACCGAGCTCTACGCCGACGATGGTGAGGTGGTCGGCAACTTCGCCTTGCAGCGGCGCGTCCTTCTGACATACGAGCAAATCCCCCAGGTCTTGAAGGACTCCATCCTTACCACGGAGGACCAGCACTTCGAGCAGCACTGGGGAGTGGATTTCACGCGCGTGGCCGGCGCGGCTTGGAAGAACATCATGGCCCATCGTGTCGTGGAGGGCGCCAGCACCATTACGATGCAGCTTGCCGGCACGCTTTTCCTCGACCGCTCGGACCGCAGAATGGGTCGGAAGATTCAGGAGGCGCTTTTAGCGCTTCAGATCGAGCGGCACTACTCGAAGCAGCAGATCCTCACGATGTACTGCAATCAGATTTATCTGTCCCACGGCAATTACGGTTTTGAGGCGGCATCTGAATATTACTTCGGCAAGCCCGTGGGCAAGCTGACCTTGCCGGAGGCGGCTTTGCTGGCGGGCATGATCCGTGGCCCGAGTTACTCGCCGATCCTTCATCCGCAGCGGGCGCTCGCGAGAAGGAACCTCGTGCTGGACTTGATGGCGCGCGCGGGAAAGACGACGGAAGCGCAGTCACGCCAGGCCATCGCGCAGCCGCTCGGGCTGCGTCTGACGGCGCCGCGCAATACCCTTGCGCCATATTTCGTCGAGGAAATTCGCAAATATCTCGAGAGCACTTACGGAACGGAGATGGTGCACCAGCGCGGCCTGCGCGTGTACACGACGCTCAATGTCGCGATGCAGCGGGACGCAAACCACGCGATCCGCGACGGCCTTCACGCCTACGATCGGCGGCACGGCTGGCGCGGCAATCTCGAAAACATATTGGCGCAGAAGACGGACACGCTCGATTCGTACGAGGACGATGATTGGCGTTGGCCCATCAACAAAGGCGACTACGTCACGGGCCTCGTGACAGGTGTGGACGAAAAGGCGGCAACGATCAAGGTCGGCCCATACCGGGCCGCGCTCACGCCGGCTGACTTTGCCTGGACGGGCCACAAGTCGCCCGTGGAATTGTTGAAGGTGGGCGACCTCGCCGAGGTCAGCATCAAGGAGATCAGCGGAACTGTCGCGCACGTTCAGCTTGAACAGAACGTCGGCCCGCAAGCCGCTATGGTGGCGATCGACAATCCGACCGGAGAAATCAAAGCCATGGTCGGCGGCTACAGCTTCGACGAATCGAAATTCAACCGGGCAACGCAGGCGCAGCGGCAGGTCGGGTCTTCGTTCAAAATCTACGTCTACTCCGCCGCGGTCGAGCAGGGCTTCACTCCGTTCGACACGATTCTCGACGCTCCGTTCACCACGATGAGCGGCGGTCAGCCCTACTCGCCGCACAATTACGATGAGAAATTCGAAGGAATGATCACCTTGCGCCGCGCGCTCGATGGTTCGCGCAACGTTCCTGCCGTAAAGCTTGCGGAAAAAATCGGCATGAACAGCGTCATTGACATGGCCCGCCGTTTTGGCATCACGAGTCCTCTGCCGCCTTACTTGCCGATCACCCTAGGTGCGGCGGACCTGAATTTGCTCGAGCACACTTCGGCGTTCACCGTGTTTCCCGATGACGGTATTCGCATCGATCCGCACATGATTCGCCGGGTCACCACTTACGATGGAGCGCTTCTCGAACAGGCGCACCCCGTCGTTCACGACGTCATCGAGCCGGATGTGGCGCGCACGATGACGGCGATGCTGCAGGATGTCGTTCAGAACGGCACCGGTACTCCGGCGCGCGTTTTGGGCCGTCCAGCGGGCGGTAAGACTGGTACGACGAACGACTTCACCGATGCTTGGTTCATCGGATTCACGCCTGAGTTGACCGCCGGTGTTTGGGTCGGCTACGACGACAAATCCATTTCGCTGGGAAAACCGGAGACGGGTGCGGTTGCCGCGCTTCCCATCTGGCTCGAATTTATGCAAGGAGCGCTCGAAGGCGCCCCCGTCCAGGCCTTTCAAAACGTTGTGCCGCTCGAAAAGGTCGCGCTGACAAAAACCGTTAAGGTGGACACGCCGGACAGCGCACCCACCGAAGCGGGCGAGACTCCTGTCACGCACGATGCCGTTCCGGACGGTAGTCCGCCCACTCCCGAGAAATCTGTGCCCGGCGAAGCCCCGGCCCGGGCCACGCCCGCGACTCAGAATCCCCCAGCTGCGCCCAGCCCGCGCGGGTGATCACGCGCTTATTTACCGAGGTGGACGCAAAGCGGCCGGCGCGGTAGGATACGGAAACCAAGAGACGCCTGATTTCAAGCTGATCGCGTTACGCGAGAGACGCCAGCGGAGAGAGAGTTGCAAATGCGCATGCGGACCAAACGCGAGAAGTGGCCGGCTGCTGGTTGGATCGTTTCTCTATCGATCTTGCTGTTGCCGGGTCTCGTTTCGGCGCAAACATCATCGCGCGGAACGATCAGGGGGACCGTCACGGCGGACCAAGGGCAGGTGCGCGGCTTCCGCGTGACGGCGCACAATGTGCGCAACATGATCTGGTACGTGGTCTTCACCAAGGATGGCAAATACACCGTCCCGCAGGCGCTGCCGGGTCCCTACGAAATCAGCGTTTTGCAAGATGGCTATGACTCGCCGGTAGAGAAGGCGGACCTTGCTCCCGGCCAGTCCGCGACGGTGGACATTCCACTCAAGAAGCAGGCTCCGAAGCCCAGCGACGTCGTCTATAAGACGTTCGACGAAATGTACCCGCCGGGGCCGGGCCTCGATCTGCTGAAGAAGAACTGCCTTGGCTGCCACGGACCGGATTCTTACAACACGATGCACCTCACCGAAGCGGGCTATCGCAATGGCCTGCGAAAAATGATGCACGGCCCCTTCAATCTCGGCGGCGTCGTACCTCCCATGGCGCACACGGTTATCACAAAGAAGGATCAGGACACGATCGTTCAATACCTGACGGCCAACTTCGGGCCGGATTCCCCCAATCAGCGCTTGAAGCATGATCCTTATCCCGTGGACGAGGACGTGCTTTCGAAAGCGATCTACGTGGAATACGACCTGACGAATCTGCCCACTGCGCCTTCCATCACAAAAATTGACCGGCAGGCCGACAGCGCCGCCGAGACGATCAGCTCCGAAGCGCGCGAAGCACGGGAGGTAGCCGACCGGGCCAAGAATCCCAATCCGAAGCCGTACTTACACGATCCCTTCATCGCGAAAGATGACACGATCTGGTACGCCGATCCGCCGACCAACGCCATCGTCCACCTCGATCCCCGAAACTTGGATCCCGGCGAGCGCTGGAAGTTCTATTCGCTTCCGCCGGATGCCCCGGGGTACGTCTTCCCGCACGGGATTACATTGGACAGCAAGGGTCGTGTTTACTGGGCCGAGATTTTTGGAGGCATGGTCGGCGAGCTGGATCCTGCCACCGGGAAAATGATTCGCCACGCGTTGCCGACGGCTGAGTCGTTGCTTCAAGTGGTGACGGACCAGAAGGACAACGTCTGGTACGACACTGTGCACGGTGAGGGTTTGGGAAAGCTCGACGCTCAGACGCGGCTCATCTCACAATTCCCAACTCCCACGCCGGACCTGGGTCTCTACGGTATGGCCGTCGACCCTAAGGGAAATATTTGGTCGGCGGGCTATGCCAAGAGCACGGTCGTGAAATTCGATCCGGTCACCGAGAGCTATACGGAATATCCCTCGCCCACGGCGGGCGGGAGCGCGCGCCGCATTGGGGTGGATTCCAAAGGCATCGTTTGGTATTCCGAGTGGACCGGCGGGCAACTTGGACGCATCGATCCCGACACCGGCAAGATCACCGAATACCGGTTTCCCATCCGTTCTCGTCCCTATGAGACGTGGCCCGACAAGCTCGACAACATCTGGGCCAGCGACGACTTCAACAACTCGATGGTCTATTTCGAGCCGACCTCCAAAAAATTCACTTATTTCCCGCTGCCGCAGGTGTGGCCTGTCGCGGGCGTGCCCAAGGTTGAAATCGACTCCAACAATACCGTGTGGATCGGGTCGCGCTTTACCGAGCACGTTGTGGCCATCCACTTTTATCCGCACGGATACTCAGCGGACGCGCCGCCGATGCCGTAGAGCGGTAGCGCCTTCCATTGCAGGTCTGCCAGATTTCTTCAGAGTTTCTTGCGGAAAGGGTCCCAGCCCTTGGGATCCAGTGGCGTGGTGCGTCCACTTGGCTCGAGCATGACTACCTTTTTCCCATGCGTAATTTCGCCGATGATGGTCATGGGAACTCCTCGCACTCGCCGAGGCAGCTTGCCGGCCAGCCTCTTCGGCACGGTGAACAGCAGTTCATAGTCCTCGCCGCCGTGCAGGGCCATCTCCAGATGGTCGAGTCCTGAGCGCTGCAACCCCCGGGGGACTTTCACGGCCGGGATTTTCGCGGTCCAAACCACCGCACCAACTCCGCTCGCCTTGCAAATGTGTTGGAGGTCGGTTGAAAGGCCGTCCGAAGTGTCGATCATGGAGGTGGCGCACCGGTTCATGGAAAGCCACTGTCCCATCGCTAGCCGGGGTTCCGGATAGAGGTGCTTCCTCAATAGGTTGGTCCAACGTCTCCTCTCATGGAGTCGCCTTTGGACTAGTCTCAAGCCCAACTCCGCCTCTCCAAGCCTTCCGCTAACGCAAAGAAAATCTCCCGGTCGCGCACCAGACCGCAAAATGGCCCTGCCACGGTCAGCCTCGCCCAGGACCGTCAAGCTGGCCACGACGGCGGGATACTTCGTTGTATCGCCACCCGCCAAAACCAAATTAAACCGCTGCGCCGCTCGCGCCATGCCATCGAGGAAGTCGTCAAACCACGCTCCGGCGGAGGCATTCGGAAGTCCGATCGTCAAAAAGAAGTATCGCGGCCGTGCACCCATTGCGGCGATGTCACTCGTCGCGCGGGCGAGGGCCTTATAGCCGAGAGCCTTCGGGGGATAAGTTTTTCGGCGGAAATGCACATTTTCAAGGAACGCGTCCGTCGTGACGATACACTCGGTCCCTATTCGTGAGCGCAAGACGGCGGCGTCGTCGCCGATGCCGACGCGCAGGCCATCCTTTTGCGCCCGGGATAGCGGGAACTTTCGGCGGACCCGCTCGATCAGCTGGTCTTCACTGGCCATCAGTACAGTTGCCGGAATCGCATTTCTTGTGCTTCCATAGATCAACATGACATATGAGGGCGTGGGCTGCGCTTGCAGCCGGCCCAGTATAGGGTACGGCGGAGGATCGCGTAAGGAATTCTGATCGTCCCGGACCGGGAAATAAGGGGTTGACTCTACCCCTTGTCCGAAACTAGACTGTGTCAGTTTCGAACCAAAGCTCTCGGTTCAAACGGCTTGCTTGATTGCATGGGCCGATCAGGGGATGAGCGGCGCCAGCTCCCTCGAAGGTAAAGTAGGTTTTTGTTCTAATAATTTTTGATGATGAGACCCGGAGTATACACTTTTTTTGTGGCATCCAGCCGGAAGGGAACCTTCCGCAAGGTCAACGTTCCCGGCTATGTGCTGCATTTGGTTGCCATACTGGCCGTGGTGGGCGGCGTGACGGTGATCGCGGCCGCCAGTTCCTACACGCGGATGTTATGGAAAGTAGGCAATTACAATACCCTTCGGCGCCAGCAGGACACTCTGAAGCACAATTATGAGCAGCTTCAGTCGAGCGTCAAAGACACCAACGACCGGCTGACCTCCCTCCAGTCTCTCGCCACCGAAGTGGCCATGACTTACGGCTTCATGCGTTTCCGGCAGAGCCCCTTTGGCGTAGATGAACCCTCGCCGGCGGCGAACGCAGGATTTGCGCAGTCCGTGGCACAATTCAATTTCCTTGAAAAGAACGTCAGCGCGGCGGCCCTTCCGACCGGCAGCCTTCAGTTGCTCGCCACGCCAGGCTTGGCGGATCTAACATCGACGCCGACTCTGTGGCCGGTGATTGGGCATCTGACGGGAACCTTCGGGGAGCGCATGGATCCGTTCAGCGGTGAGGGCGCGTTCCATACAGGTGTTGACATCTCATCGCAATACGGCGATTCGGTCCGCGTTTCTGCCGACGGCGTCGTAATTGAGGCTGATGAGCGAGCGGGCTATGGGCGGCTCGTCGTCGTCGATCATGGCTTCGGCGTGACGACATGGTACGGCCATCTTTCGAGCTTTAACGTCCTGGTTGGAGAGCAACTCCGGCGCGGCGATGTGATTGGGAATGTTGGCGTCAGCGGGCGGTCCACCGGTCCTCACGTGCACTACGAAGTTCGGATCAATGGCGCGCCGGTCAATCCGATGCGCTATCTCCGCCAGGCCTCCGCGGCGGACTGATCTTTCCATTCTCGATTTTTACCTGACAGAACGGATCTTGAGATCGTGCGGCTTTCGCCGCTGGCGCCGGTCTACTGTGATTTGTGAGCTTCGCCCAGCTTCAATATGGCCGGTGTCAATTCGACCAGAATGCGAACGCGCTCTCCCGCTGCGGCAATGTCGGCGTCGTTCAAGACTGACTGAAGGACCCCAAAGGCTGCGGGGTCCATCGACTGCCGCGTCTTGGGGCTTTCGAGGCTTGCGCGGCCAAACATCCGCAGCAATTGGAGCGCCGCCTGAAGTTGGCGCGCATCGGCGTCATTGTCGCATTCGCCTTCGAGCGAAACGCGTAAGTTGTCTCCCTCCGGTTGCGCGGCAAGCGTGATCCATTGCACCGAGCGCGCCATAGCGGCTAGCTCCGCCGACTGCGCGCCTCCAGGCGCGAAATTGGCGGGAACCGGCGGCACGCGTGTGATGGCGAATGCGGCGGCGCCGTCCACGCGCGCGGCACGCTCGCGCGCGGGATCGCCCACCGCATCCGTCGCGCTAGCGTTTGCGAAAAGAGGAGCGATGCTCGGTCCTTCGATGAGCGCGATGCGATGGTCGTCGAGAAATACAATCGAATTCCAACTCGCGCCATTGCCCGCAGGGAAGAGAAACACTTCTTTTCCCTCTTGGTGATCCAGCTTCCCTTTTCGCATCGCGTAGTCGCGAATTTTCTCGCGATCAAAGCGCCCGTCCGCCACGGCGACCGTTTTCTTTGGTTCCTTGCTAAGCGACGGGGGCCACGATGCAATCACCACGCGGTCGAGGTCCTTCTCAAAATCGAAGCCCGTGGACTGGATGAAATTCGTATAGTCCTTGTTAGGCAGCGTGATCGGCCCGGGATTCGGCCGATGCCGATAGAAGCCGGACGCCCGCACGGCGGCGAGATCAAGGTAAACAAGAGTGGGCGCTCCCGCAGGAAGGGCGGAAAGGATTTCGGGGGCAGGCGAAGCATGCGCTGTCTCCCCGGGCCGCAGGTTTGCGTAGAGCAGCATGCCCGCCACGAGGGTCGCCGCGGCAAGCGCGCTCCCGATCAGCAAACTGTTCCTACGCCGTTGCATGCACCCTTGCTCCGAAGGCCATTCTCTCATTGCCGTTGGCGCGCGCCAAGAGCATAGGCGGTTTCTTTCTTAGTTCCTCCACGTAATCTGAATACGAAAATCTGTGCTCCCTGACCCTGTTCTTCGCGCAGATGGGCTCACAAAGGGATTTGCTGGCCAATCACAAAGATTTGTTCCCTGCCCGAGCCCATAACGGTATAGAATGTACCTTCCCAGCACGGGTTCCAAACTGGACGGTGGAGTTTGCACAGGTCTTGCACAGGGTGCCCTTGCAATTGGAGTGCCCTTTTGTTATATTTCATCGGTTTGCGCCGTGCTGGCGTAGCTCAGTTGGTAGAGCATCTGATTTGTAATCAGAGGGTCGGGGGTTCAAATCCCTCCGCCAGCTCTGCCAAAAATTTTTTGAGTCAGGGGAATATTCCCAATTGATTGCGGGAGGCAGGTTCCTGCATCGCGAAGATGGTCTGGTGGTGTCTGTGTGTCTTTCGAAACTTCGCTGATGCACTGAGGCCTTCTTTGTCTAAATTCCCCCCGTGCGGACGGGTGGGTGAGTGGCTAAAACCAGCAGACTGTAAATCTGCCGCTCCTTGCGGGCTACGGAGGTTCGAATCCTCCCCCGTCCACCATCTGGTCGCACCGCTGGAGAAGACCTGAAACGCGAATCGGTCGAGAACAACAATTTTTCCTGCGGCTCGACCGCGTGGAAGAATCCGTCGAGCGGCCGGTTAAGGGCGTGAAAGGGCGCGGCATGAGGCGAACGATACTTGCCTGGGTAGCTCAGGTGGTAGAGCGCGTCCTTGGTAAGGACGAGGTCACCGGTTCAATCCCGGTCCCAGGCTCCAAAAGTTCGGCGCTGACTAGGCCGGGCGGGGGTAACTCAACGGTAGAGTCTCGCTCTTCCAAGGCGATGGTTGCCGGTTCAAATCCGGTCCCCCGCTCCAGAGATTTTTCTTCTCGAGTGCGGGCTTTACTTGGAGCCCACACTCAGGAGGCTTAAAGACCGATGGCGAAGGAAAAATTTGAGCGAACCAAGCCGCACCTGAATATTGGGACGATCGGGCACATCGATCACGGGAAGACGACGTTGACGGCGGCGATCACGAAGGTGCTGAGCAAGCACAACC
>Ga0335085_10004764_pt1 | contig 22239 bp, 11 predicted proteins | sample Lox_Sample_45_FD_206712 | JGI IMG/M metagenome (GOLD analysis project Ga0335085, IMG submission 206712) | Soil microbial communities from Loxahatchee National Wildlife Refuge, Florida, United States - Lox_Sample_4.5 | ecosystem: Environmental > Terrestrial > Soil > Wetlands | place: USA...
GTGAGGTTGGTACACACACCGCGGGTCTTCCGCCAGATAGTCCCCGGTCAGGGCAAATGCCCGCGACCGCGACCCGCCGCAGATCTTCTGATACTCGCAGATCCCGCACTTGCCTTCCCGTTGGGTGGTATCGCGCAGAGTGCGGAACAGGGGCGAATCCCGATAGACGGTGGTCAGAGAGTCGTGCAGCACGTTGCCGCCGCTGATGGGGAGGAAGCCGCTCGGGAAAATCTCGCCCATGTGCGACACGAACACGAACCCCTTGCCGTCGCTGACACCTGCCGTCCGCCAAGCCACGCCTTTGGCGTTTTCGTTCTCCGTTACCCCGTGCTCGGCCTTAATCCGCTGGGCGACATACCGGCGGTAGTGCATCGCCTCGGTGGTCTTCAGGCCGAACGGCGCGGTCTTCGACAACTCGTACATGAACTCGAAAACCTGCTCGTATTCCTCAGCGCGCAGGTCGTCCTGCTCCGCCGCCCGTCCGGTCACGATCAGGAAGAAGAGGCTCCACATCTTCGTCCGGACGTCTTTGGCGATCTCCGCCATCTCCTTCAACCGGTTCATGTTGCGCCGCGTCACGGTGGTCTGAAGTTGGGTGTCCAGGCCGATGTCGCGAGCATGCCTGAGGGCGAACAGGGCCCGGTCGAAAGTGCCGGGGATGCCGCGGAAATCGTCGTGCGAAGCGGCGTCCGGCCCGTCCAGGCTGATGGCCATCCGGCTGACTCCAGCGGCTTTAAACCCTTCAATCGCCTCCGCGGTCAGGAGCGGGGTGGCGCTCGGAGTGACATTGGTCCGCAGCCCGATCTTCACACTGTGGCGCACCAGGTCGAACAAGTCCGGCCGCTTCAGCGGATCGCCGCCCGTAAACACCATCAGCGGCTCGCCGAAACGCCGGATTTCGTCGAGCAGCCCGAAGCCTTGTTCGGTGGTCAGTTCCTTCGCATGGCGCTCGGGTTGGGCCGAGGCGCGGCAGTGGACGCAGGCCAAGTCGCAGGCCTGGGTGACCTCCCAGATCACCAGCATGGGCGATTGATCGAAGTTCATAGAACAAAGTCCCAAGCATTTCAGAGTCCACGGTCCGAATCACAGAAACCGTTGCAAATTCCAACATTGACGGGTCTGAATCTCCCTGTTGGGGCATTTGCCCCACCCACTTCCCCCGCGTTTTCGCCGGAACCGCCCCAACCGGCCCGCTACAATATTTGTTTCACGTGAAACAGAACGGCGTCTTCATCACCTTCGAGGGCATGGACGGTTCAGGCAAGACTACCCAGATGCACCGCCTGGCGGCCCGGCTGCGCGCTGCCGGACGCACCGTGCTCGAAACCGCCGAGCCCGGCGGCACCCCCATCGGCCAGAAGATCCGCCGGATCCTGCTCGATTCGGCCAACCGCGAACTCTGCCCCCCGGCTGAATTGTTGCTGTACTTCGCCAGCCGCGCGCAGAACGTCGAGGAGTGGATCTTGCCCGCCCTCGAGCGCGGCGAGATCGTGCTGGCCGACCGCTTTACCGATTCGTCGCTGGTGTACCAGGGTCGCGGACGCGGACTCGGCGAGGACGCCGTCGTGGCCCTCGACCGCATCGCCTGCCGCGGCCTGAAGCCGCGCCTGACTATCCTGGTGGAAATCGATGCCGAGACCAGCTTGGCGCGGGCGCGGGCCCGCAATGCCGCCGAACCGCATTGCGAAACCCGCATGGACGACCAGTCGTTGGATTTCCACCGCTCGGTCTACCAGGCCTATCGCGAGTTGGCCGAGCGCGAACCGGAGCGGGTGAAGACCGTCGATGGCCGCGCGCCCATCGATGCCATCGAGGCGCAGGTCTGGGAGGTGGTGCGGCCCTATGTTTGAGAACTATTGGGGCAACCGCCACGTCACTGATGCTCTCGAACAGATGCTGGCGCAGCACCGCCTGGCGCAGACGCTGCTGTTCGCCGGCCCGGAAGGCGTCGGCAAAGCCACCCTCGCCCGGCGCCTGGGCGCGCGTCTGTTGGGTCATCCCGAGCGCATCGAACGCGATGACCTCAGTCTGGCCGAGAATCTCGAAACCGTGGCCGATCGCGAAAAGCTTCCGGCCGATAAGCGCAACGACGACCCGCTGGTCTTCTCATCCCATCCCGATTTCGAAACCTACGCTCCCGATGGGCCGCTGCGCCAGATCACCATCCCACAGACCCGGATGTTAAAAGAGCGCTCGCAGTTTCTGCCGCACCAGGGCAGCCGGCGCGTTTTCCTGATCGACCACGTGGACCGGGCCAACGACCAGGCGGCCAACTCGCTGCTGAAGATTCTGGAAGAGCCGCCGCCGCACCTGGTCATCGTTCTGACGGCCGAAAATGCCTATGACCTGTTGCCGACCATCCGGTCGCGCGCGGTGCCGTTCCACTTCGCGCCGCTGTCGATGGAAGAGATGCGGCAGTTCGCCGCCTCGCGCGGCCTGGACCGCGCCGAACGCCGGATTGCTCTGGCCGCCGGAAGTCCGGGCGTGGCGGCTTCGATTGATTTGGATGCTTATGAGCGCCGCCGCAGCGCCATGCTGCTGCTGCTGAAGGTTGCGGCCGGAGCGGCGCCGTTCGCCCAGTGGATACCGGTATCGGAAGGGCTGGGGCGCAGCAAGGGGGACAAGCTGGAGTTGTACCTCAAAGTCCTGTATGAACTCCTACGCGACCTGCTGCTGCTGAGGGAGGGCGCCGGAGAGATTCGCAACCAGGACATCCGCCGCGAATTGGAAGCGCTCTTGCCGGTGGCGCGGTTCGGCTGGATCCGCAAAGCCGTCTTTGGGGTGGACGAGATAGTGGAACTGCTGCGGCGCAATATTCAGAAGACCATCGCGCTCGATTCGCTGATCGTGGAACTGCGTCCGAACCGCTCGGCCGTTTAGGCCGGACGAACATGCTCGCTGCCCTGCGGCCCGTCGCGGTTCTGATGATCGCGGGCCGCCGGTTAGGTTGTACGAGCGTGCTCGCCCTGCCGCCTGACGGCCGGCCCTTTTCGGTCGGTCCGACGATCGCGGGCGGCAGTGGATGGGAGATCGCGCTCGATTCGCTGATTATGGACTGGTCCGAACCGCTCAAACGTGCCATCGCCGCGAATCGAGGCTGTCGGCCGCCCGGCGTTCCATCTCACTCCATTTGGCTGAGATTGCTGAACGACGCTGGGGCGTGTAACATCGGCGGGCGCCCGGAGCATCTTTTCGCTCATGGTTCCGGTGAAAAAATCGAACTCTGGTCGGCCGGAACTCAATCATTCATATAGCCTGTCATGCGTCTTTTCCTATTTGTTCTCCTGCTGATCCCGCAGTTTCTTCCCGCCACCGAGCACAGCGGTTCGGTGCGGGCGGCGGACCAGTTCATCCCCGGCGCGACGGTGACGGCGCGCAACGGCGGGGCCAAAATCGTCGCGTACACGGATGAGAATGGCCGCTATGCGCTGGACCTGACTCCGGGCGATTGGGAGATCGAAGTCAGCATGTTCGGGTTCTTGCCGGCGAAGGCGCATATTGTGGTGGGGCCGAATCCGAGCAGCAAGGATTGGACGCTGGAGGTGCCGCGATATGGCGAAGGGCCGCCGGTGATTCCGTCGCCTGCTCCGGCACCTGCTGCTGCCGCCACTGCCACCGCGCCGGCTTCCTCGGCGGCAAGCGCACCGGGACGGCCAAGTGCTGGCGCGGCCGCACCGAACAATGGTCCGCGGTCGGCGGCGGCCGGCGGCAACGGGACGGGTCGCGGCGGACGGTACGGGCAAGGGCGGTTCGGGCAGGGACAAGGTCAGGCACCAGGGCAGGGACAGGGGCGCGGCGGATTCAATGGCCGGGGCGGGCGCGGTCCGCAGCAACCGGGGCAGAATGCCAACGTTGCGGCGGTGCAGTTGAATGCCACGGACGAAGGCGCGCAGGCGCTGGCACAGATGGACAACCTGCCGGAAACGGCCAATGCCGATTCGGCGGAGTCGTTCCTGGTGATCGGGAGCCAGAGCGGCGGACTGGCGGCGGCAGCCGATGAACAGGCGATCCGCGACCGGATGGCGGGCCGCGGTGGACGCGGAGGTCCCGGCGGACCAGGGCCGGGTGGTCCCGGCGGTCCGGGCACCGATATGGCAGTGAGCTTGGCGGCCGCGGGGTTCAGCGTGAGCGGCGCCGATGCCATCGGAATGGGCGGCTTCGGCGCGGCGGGCGCGAATGCCGGATTCGGAATGGATAACGGCGGCGGCTTTGGACCGGGCGGTCCGGGTGGCGGCTTCGGACCCGGAGGTCCGGGCGGACGGGGCGGCGGTCCTGGCGGCGGAGGCGGCGGTGGTGGACGCGGTGGCGGTGGTGGCGGCGGCGGACGGGGCGGGCGCGGAGGTGCTCAGGGACGGGGCGGCCGCGGGCGCGGTCCGTTCAACGGGCAGTTTGCGCAGTTCGGCAATCGGCGGCGCGTGCAGCCGGCGTATAGCGGGTCGCTGGCGGTGACGGTGACCAACTCGGCGCTGAACGCGGCTCCGTTTTCGCTGAACGGGCAGGCGGTACACAAGCCGTATGCGGGCAGTGAACGGATCGCCTTCAACATCGGCGGGCCGGTGCGCATTCCCAAGCTGGTGACGAATGACAAATGGTTCGTCTACCTGACGCTGCAGGACAACCTCACCAAGAACGGCAGCTATCAGACGGCCGCGATGCCGACGCTCGACGAACGCAACGGCGATTTTTCAGCGGCCACGGTGCGCAACAATCCGGTGACGATTTTCGATCCGTTGAGCCAGGCGCCGTTTCCGGGCAACCTCATTCCGACGAACCGGTTCAACCAGGCCTCGGCGGCGCTGCTGCAATATTTCCCGCTGCCGATGTTCACCGGGGTGGTCCAGAACTACACCATCACGCCAACCACGCCGAATGTGAGCAACGCGATCGGACTGCGGCTGAACGGTCCGCTGACCTCCAAGGACGCGCTGAATTTCAACCAGCAGTACAGCGGCAACCATTCGACCAGCGAAACGCTGCTGGGGTTCAAGGACACCAACCACGGGTCGGGGCTGAGCACGAATGTTGGATGGCGACACACCTTCAAGCCGCGGCTGAACAACAACGCCACGGTGGCGTTCAGCCGGAACAGCAGCCAGGGGACGCCTTTCTTCGCGTACAAGAACAACATCGAGGGCGCGCTGGGGATTGTCGGACCGGACGAATCGCCGATTGACTATGGGCCGCCGAGCCTGTCATTCGTGAATTTCGGCGGGCTGTCGGATGGCACCGCATCGATCAGTCACAGCCAGACGGTGAACTTCAACGACACGGTGACCTGGGTGTACAAGCGGAAGCACAATTTCAGCTTCGGCTTCGGCTACCGGCGGATGCAGACGAACAGCCTGTCGTACGCCAACTCGCGCGGCGGATTTTCGTTCAGCGGCCTGCTGACGGAAGGCTTCGATGCGAACGGGCAGGCACTACCGAACACCGGAATGGACTTCGCCGATTTCCTGCTGGGGTATCCGCAGTCGACCTCGCTACGCATCGGCAATGCGAGTACCTATATGCGCGGACAGGCGTGGAACGTTTACGGTGTGGACGACTACCGGGTGAATCGCGGGCTGACGTTGAACGTGGGACTGCGCTGGGAATACTTCACGCCGTACACCGAACTGCGCGGGCACATCGCCAACGTGGACGTGAATCCGGCGCTGACGCAGGCGGAGATTGTGTGGCCGGGCGCGCAGGTGGGAGCGTTCGGGACGAATTATCCGTCGAGCCTGCTGGAACCGGATAAGAACAATTTTTCGCCGCGGCTGGGGCTGGCGTGGCGGCCGTCGCAGAAACACAGCCGGGTGATCCGCTTGGGGTACAGCATATTTTTCAGCGGCTCGTCGTATTCGCAGATCGCTGGGCGGATGGCGACACAGCCGCCGTTTGCGACGACGGGGTCGCTCAGTACGAGCTTGACTAATCCGCTGACGCTAGAGACGGGGCTGCCTTCGCAGCCTTCGCAGACCAGCAACACGTACGCGATCAATCCGAACTATAAGTTGGCCTACGCGCAGACGTGGGTGGCGGCGATCCAGCAGACGCTGCCTTCGAACCTGCTGATGGAACTGGAATATGTCGGCACGAAAGGGACACGGCTGGACGAGTTGATCGCGCCCAACACGTATCCGCCGGGTGCGGTGCGGCCGGCGGGGGCGATTGTGGGTCCGGGACCGCTGGCGACGATCGTGCCGGGCGGCTACCAATCGACAGTTGGAGCGGCGACCGGATTCGTGTACGAGACCGACAACGCGAATTCGATTTATCACTCGGGGCAGGTGCGGCTGACGCGGCGCTTCAGCCGGGGGATGTCGGCGGTAGGGCTGTATACGCTTTCGAAATCGATTGACGATGCGTCTTCGTTCACGGGGGGAGGAGGCGGCACCATCGTGCAGAACTGGCAGGACATCAGCGCCGACCGGGGGTTATCGAGTTTCAACCAGCACAATGCGTTTTCGCTGAGCTATGTGCTCTCGTCGCCCGTGGGTGTGCATGGGCTATGGCGCAACGGGGGATGGAAGACACATGCGTTCTCGGGTTGGACGATGAGCGGGTCGTTCAGCTATCACACGGGATCGCCCCTGACGGCCACGATTCCGTACGTGAACGGGACGGGGCGCTCGGCGGTAGTGGGGCAGTTACGCGCGGAGGCGACCGGGCTGAGCGTGTTCGGCGGGGGACCGTACTTCAACCCCAACGCATTCGCGCTGCCGCCGACGGGGGAGTATGGAGATGCGGGGCGCGGAACGATTACGGGTCCGGCGCTGCAGAGTTTGAACGGGGCATTGAACCGGGCGTGGCGGTTCGGCGATTCGCGGCGGCAGTTACAGTTGCGGCTCTCGGCGAATAATACGTTGAACCATGTGCAGATTACGAGCTTCGGCACGCAGGTGAATTCGGCGACTTATGGGCTGGCGACAGGGGCTTCGGGGACGCGCACGGTGACGTTGTTGCTGAGATTGAATTTTTAGGGGCATTGGCGGCAGATGAACCCAGATGGACGCAGATGAAAACACAAAAAGCATTTCGCCGAATGCGGATCTATAGCGGCTTGGCGCTGGTGGCGTTGGCGGCAGCGGCGCAAAGGCCGGCGGGGCAGGGGAATGCCGGGGCTAAGACGCCTACGGCGTCCGCCGCGGTGCCGGGTGGAGTGACGTTCAGCAGCACCTCGAGCCTGGTGATTGTGGACGTGACGGCGAAGGATCCGAAGACCGGGCAGACGCTGGACGATTTGACGGAGAAGGATTTCACGGTACTCGAGGACGGCAAGCCGCAAAAGATTTCGGTATTTGAGCACGAGAAGTTATCGCTCGACCCGGAGCCGCCTCCGCCTCCGCCGACGCTGGAGAGTAAGTTGGAATTGCCCGAGGACCCGAAGACGATGATTACGACGGAGGGTCCGGGGAAGGTGCAGTATCACGACAAGCGGCTGCTGGTGCTGTTCTTCGATTTCTCGAATATGCAGGTGCCGGACGAACTGCGGGCGCAGGAAGCGACCCTGAAGTTCATCGACAGCCAGATGACGCAGTCGGACCTGATGGCGATCCTGCTGTTCACTACGACGGTGCAGGTGAAGACCGATTTTACGGCCGACCGCGACCAGTTAAAGACGGTGATCGAGCACTTACCGATCGGCGACCAGACCGACTTATCGGACGTGGCCGACACCGGCGACGACAACGGAGAAGATACCGGCGCGGCTTTTGTGGCCGATGAGACCGAGTTTAATATCTTTAACACAGACCGTAAGTTGGCCGCCATTGAAGATGCCGTGCATAAGCTGGCACAGTTACCGGAGAAGAAAGTTCTGATTTATGTGACCGGCGGGATCAGCAAGACGGGGATCGACAACCAGGCACAGTTGGAGGCATCGATCAACGCGGCGGTGAAGGCCAATGTGGCGATTTATCCGATCGACGCGCGCGGGCTGATGGCCGACCCTCCGGGGGGCGCGGCAAGCAAGGGAGCGTCGCGCGGGAGCGGCATTTTCAACGGGTCGCAATACAACTCACAAAGGGCCGGCATCAACAATTCGCAGGAGACGCTGGCGACACTGGCGGCGGACACCGGCGGAAAGGTGTTCCTGGACAGCAACGACTTGAGCCTGGGAATCGTGCAGGCACAGCAGCAGTTCCGGAGTTATTACATCCTGGGTTACTACACCACCAACGGCGCGCTGGACGGTAAGTACCGGAAGATTACGGTGAAGCTGAAGTCGGATGCGGTGGCCAAGTTGGAGTACCGGCAAGGTTACTACGCCAATAAAGTTTGGGGTAAGTTCACCGGGGCGGATAAGGAGATGGCGCTGCAGCAGGCGCTTGCGGCGGCCGACCCGGCGACCGACTTACCGTTGGCGCTGGAGGTGGATTACTTCCGGATTTCGCCGACGGCTTACTATGTGCCGGTATCGGTGAAGATTCCGGGGTCGGTGATCGCGCTGGCGGCCAAGGGCGCGGGCGGGGAGACGGAGTTCGATTTCGTAGGCAACGTTATGGACGAGCGCAAGGCGGTGGTGAGCACCTTCCGCGACTTCATCAAAGTAAAGCTGGACGCGGGCGATAAGGAGCGGCTGGCGACGCGCAACTTCCATTACGACGCAGGCTGCACTCTGGAGCCGGGGAGGTACCGGATCCGCATGTTAGTGCGGGAGAGCCAGTCGGGCAAAATGGGCACGTTCGATTATAAGTTCGTGGTGCCCGACTTAGCTGCCGACTCGATGCAGTTAAAAACCAGCTCGGTGATCTGGGCGAGCCAGAGGGAACCGATGAAGGCGGCGGTAGGCGAGGCGGAGAGAGGCAACCGCAAGACGCTGCAATCGAGTCCGCTGATGGTGGGCGATGACAAGCTAGTGCCCAATATTACGAAGGTATTCCGGCGCAGCCAGAACCTGTTCATTACGTTCGATGTGTACGACGCGGCAGTGGACCCGACGGATTCCAAACTGCGTAAGGTGGCAGTGAGCATGAGCCTGTTCAACCAGAAGGGCATGAAGGCGTTCGAGTCGAGTCCAGTGGAAGCGACGCAGGTGGCTTCCTCGCGTCCAAACGCGGTGCCGGTGCAGTTACAGTTGCCTCTGAAGGGGCTGGCTCCGGGGAGTTACACGTGCCAGTTGAATGTGATGGATGAGGTGGGAAGGAAGTTTTCGTTCCCGCGGCAGGCGATTGTGGTGCAGTGAAGGAGATAAGCTTCAACGGTAGTGCGGCGATCTAACTGCGGTACGGTCCGGAATGCGGCACACGAAGCACGTCGGGACTGGGTACGGGCACGAGAGGATGCCAAGCAGGATCAGTTGCATGCGCGGCATCATCTGGGGAAGTTTCTCCTGCGTCACGGAAACGCAGTGGTTGCAGGGCTTCGATCACGGCGCGGATCTGCTCCGGCGCCGCGGCGATCGCGCTATCGATGGCCTCTCGCGATAGCGTTCTCGACCCCACCGGCTCTGCTTCCAGCACAAAAGGCCGGCTCCTGCAACAATCTCTCCAAGAGCCGGCCCAAACCATCAGCCCTCCGCAGAGCTGGACAGTCCCTCCATATCAGAACTTCAATACCCGGGCGGCCGACACGTGGAAACTCGGCACCGCTCCGCCCACCCGGCTGCTCTCCAGCAATGCCTCAAAGTAGGGCATTTTCCCCTCGCCGTCTGGCTTCGCCACTCCGCGCAGTTGCGCCAGGGATTGCTCGGTGGTGACGAACTCGCTGCCGCCCTCGGTACCCTCCACTTCCGTCCCGCCGATCACCAGAATGTTCCCGGTCCGCCCGAGGTTCGGTAAAAACGCGATCTGGCAGTAGCTGACGCTGGAATTGGTGCGGTAGAACTTCTGCTCGCCAGCACGCGGATTACGATTCTCGAAATAACCGTAACGCAAGGCCTGGTCGTAACCGAAGTAAAAATTGAGGCGATCTTGAATCAACTCCATCCACGGATTCGCGCGGCTGCTCCCGAGCAGCACGACATTGTCCGACTTCAGTTCGCGTATGTTGAAATCGCGCGCCGAGAAGAAGGAAATGCGGCTCTGGTCGCGGCCGGCCAACTGCCCGATGCGGTATACCGCCGTCACGCTCGCTAGACTCGTGAACCGGCGCTGCGCGGCTTTGTGTGCGAACGCCTGTAACTGCGGGTTGGAGTCGAACTCGCCCGCCGTCATCCACCGCTCGGAATCGATATACTCGGAAAGCGTCATCTGCCGATCCAACAATTCCTGAAAGAGGCTCAGGCTGGAATCGGCGATGACGATATCGGTCCGGCCCGCGCCGGAATGCGGCAGCAGTTGCGACCACAGAGCCTGAAGCGTCGGGCTCCGATCCAAAGCAGTGCGCGCCGCGAGTTCCTGCCGGTGCAGCCGTACGCCGAGCACTAGGCACACCGTCGACAAAAGGGCGATAGAGGCGATGAGCATCGGGATTAGCCAACCCCGGCGGCGCGGCGGAGCCCCGGGCGTGTTCTGCTCAGGCACTGGCGCGGCCACGATCGGCTCCCGGTCACGGAAGACAGGCGTGTACTGGCCTTTGGGAATCTCCAGAATTACCGGTTCCGCTACGCCGTCGGACGAGAAATATTGTTCCAGCTTCTTACGCGCTTGCGACGCGGTGACGCGGACCACGTTGTCAGCCGCCGTATCGTAGTCCGGCGCGCGGCCGAAGACCCGATGCCCGATCTCCTGCTCATGGACCTCCGCCTCGGGCTCCCGCAGTGCACGCTCGCAGACGTAGGAAAGGAAATCGCGAATACGCGCCGATTTCTCGATCTGCCGGCTCCAGAGGACCCGCTGGAGCAGCGCTTTCCGCTCCTCAACCGGCATTCTGACCGATCCATTCTTCGGGGTTACATTCGCCGCTGCCATGGGGGCCTCCACGCGATTATATCGGAGTCTGGCACGGCCCTTATACGGTAAATCGCAGACCCGTTCGCAGCTTTTTACTTGCAACCTATGTATCACATTTTAAATGCGAAGTGCACGGGTGGCCGGTCTTTACCGTGAAATTTGTTGCAGGGTATCACTCCTCTCGACCAAGATGTTTATGCTTCCGGGTGTTCCAAAAATGAGGTGTTTGTCCATGCGCAATCTCTGTGCAGGTGTAATCTGTCTAACGGTCCTTTCCTTCGGCATCGTCGGCCAGGAGAACCGCGGCTCCATCATCGGTCGTATTATTGACCCGTCCGGCGCCGCTGTAGCGGGCGCCCAGGTGCGCGTCACCAATGACCAGACCGGCGGAAACGTCGACGCCCTCAGCAACGACGAAGGCAATTACAATGCCCCCTTCCTGCTGCCCGGGACATATACTGTTACCGCTGAGCACACCGGCTTCAAGAGAATTGAACACCGCAATATACAAATTGGAATCGGCACGGCGGTCGCGGTCAACCTGACCCTGGAGGTGGGCGCCAGTACCGAGACAGTCACCGTTAAGGCAGAGTCGCCTCTGCTGGAGACGGCCGGCAGCGACCTCGGCCAGAACGTCCCCGACAACTACATACGGGACGTCGGCGCGTCCTTCTACCGGAATGCCGCGAACTTCGTGCGTCTGGCTCCGGGAGTTACGGGGCAGTCCATGGGCACCTACACCAGCGACAATCAGACCGCCGTCAGCATCTCGGGTGGCGGGGGAATACAGGGCGGCAACGAGTGGATCATCGATGGCGTCTCCGACACTGTTCCGCTCTCGACAGGATCGGTCGTTTTCGTACCGACGGTGGACGCGGTCGAAGAGATGAAGGTCAGCACCACAATGTTTGACGCCTCGTACGGCCACTCGAATGGCGGCGCCATCACCATCACAACCAAGGGTGGAACCAACGACCTTCATGGCACAGCATACCTGTTCAAGCGTTGGGCGGCCCTCTACGCCAACACGTGGCAAAACGACAGGAATGGCGTATCCAAGCCACCGATCAATTACCACGAGTGGGGCTACTTCCTTTCCGGTCCGGTGTACATTCCGAAGCTCTACAACGGCAAAAACAAGACGTTCTTCTCGACATGGCTTGGCGACGATTTCGATACCCGCGATCTCAACGAGACGGCGCGCGTTCCCACCGCGCTCGAGCGGCAGGGCGACTTCTCGCAAACGTTGGCCCGGACCGGCGGGGGGATCGTTACCATTTACAACCCGTTCAGTACGGTGGTGGTGAACGGCAAAGCCACTCGCACGGCCTTCCCGAACAACATCATTCCCTCCAATTTGATCAATCCCATCGGGCAGGCGGCGATCAATCTGCTGCCCCTGCCGAATCTCGCGAACCCGCCGCAGATCGCCGGCAACAACTGGTTCGAAGACGCCAGCTACTTCGTGGGGCAGAAGGAAGAGGCCGGCCGTATCGACCACTACTTCGGCGACAAGAACCGCATCTTCGGCCGCTTCGGACGTCTGACGCGGAATCAATACGCCGACGCGCTGATTCCCGGCGTTCACCAGTACAACGGCAGCGGCGCCAACCTGGATACGTATCTGCAATGGCGCACTTCGCTGAGCATCAATGACACCCACACCTTCTCGCCGACCCTGGTCGGCACCTTCAGCTACGGCCTCTCGCGTCGTATCAATAACGATAGCTACGGCGGATACGGCAAAGACCCCTCGATTCTCAAACTACCTTCATCGATCATTTCCAACCAGGTGGTGAAGGGCTATCCCGAGTTCAACCTCGGGGAGAACGTGCCGACTATCGGCAGCCGCATTAATCTGATCGCCAACAACAGCCACTCGCTCTTTGCCACCTTCACAAAAGTGCACAGCAACCACACGCTGAAGTTCGGCGCGGACTACCGCATTCTGCAATACAACACTGCCAGCCAGGGAACGTCCGCGGCGGGCAGCTTCACTTTCAGTTCCACGTTCACCCAGGCCGATCCGTATACCGCGTCCACGAGCAACACTTCGGGCACAGCGATGGCTTCGGAGTTGTTGGGAACGGCGGCTTCCGGTTCATTCGGCTACACCAGCCCGCTCTCGCTGCAGGCGCAGTACGCCGCAGGATTTGTGCAGGACGCGTGGAAGGTCTCTTCGAAACTCACGTTGAACTTCGGCATGCGTTATGAGCTGGAGACCCCGTACCACGAGCGATATAACCGCGTGGCGTGGGGCTTCGATCCATCCGCAGCATTCCCGATTCAGGTGCCCGGCCTCAATCTCCACGGCGGTGTACAGTTCGCCGGAGTGAACGGCTTCTCGCGCAGTGAAGGCAACTTCGACACCAACAACTTCGGCCCGCGCTTCGGCTTCGCGTATCAAGTGGCGCACAAGACTGTGATCCGCGGCGGCTACGGACTGTTCTATAGCCCCGTGCTCGACGACGTCAGCAATCTCGGCACGTTTCCGTCCTTCAGTCCCACCACGCCGTACGTCGGCAGCACCGATAACGGCGCGACACCCTTCACCACCCTCTCGAATCCTTTCCCGAATGGCCTGCAACCTGTGGTCGGCTCTTCGCTCGGGCTGGCTTCTCAGGCCGGCAACAGCATCACTCTGCTCAATCCCAACCGCCTGTCGCCGTACAACCAGCAATGGCAGCTCAGCGTACAGCACCAGTTGCCGTCCAACATCGTGCTGGAAGCGGCGTACGTCGGCACTCTCAATGTGAAGGAACTCGAAAGCTATAACCTGAACGATTTGCCGGACGTCTACCTGCAATTCGGCACCGCGCAGAACACCGCCATACCGAATCCCTTCTTCGGCCTGTTCCCCTCGAACTCCACTCTCGGCTCGGGCGCCACGATTTCGCAGAAGCAGTTCTGGCTGGCCTATCCGCAGTTCTCGTCCGTCACGATTGACGGCTTGAACACCGGTGTGAGCACGTACAACGCGCTGCAGGCCCGTGCCGAGAAGCGCATGTCGCACGGCCTTTCGTTGGTAGGCACGTTCAGCTTCTCGAAGCTAATGCACAACAATATGACCAGCGTGGTGAACGCGCGGCATTACCGCTCCATCTCGTCTCTCGATCAGCCGTTCCTGTTCCGGCTGGCGGTCGTGTATGCGCTACCTGTGCATTTCGCCGGTCGCGGCGTCCGTCGCCATGCGCTGCGTGAGATTGCAGGCGATTGGGAGATCACCAATTACCTGACCATGGAGTCTGGTCTGCCACTGGGCATTTCACAGGCCAACGGCCGGCCGATCGTCATCGCAAATCCGGAGAAGGATGGCCCCATCGATCAGCGCCTGGGCGATCGCCTAGTGGGCGGGGTGCCGCAGAATCCCTACTTCAACACGGCGGCGTTCCAGCCGCTCGCATCCCAATTCACCGTCTCCCCGGAGGTGCCGTACATCAGCCAGTTGCGGGCTCCGGGCCTTTGCGCCCTGAACACGTCGCTGTTCAAGAACTTCGCTCTATATGAGCGGCTGCACGCCGAACTGCGGCTGGAAGCTTACAATACGACCAATCATCCCTACTTCAACGCGCCGGGGACGAACATGTCCAATACGGCGACTTTCGGTGCGATCACGGGCGCGAGTAACTCGCGCACCATGCAAGCTGGGCTGAAGATCATCTTCTAACGGGCGGCTTTTCGGCTTCCCACTCCTATGCTGCTCTGCGTGTTCTCCTTCGCGGCGTCGCCAGCAGTGATTGATGCACCGCAGTGGGCACATTGAAATACTGGTAGACTGCCCGGCTACAGAACTCCAGTTGCGATAATTCTCTGGCGTCGTCGTAGGAAACCGTCGCAGCGTGGTTGATTCCACGGCGGTAACGCGCATGGGGCAACCTCCTTCCGGAGGCATAAGCCCCAAAACAGAATATCATGTGCTGTTAAGTGAACAGTATTGTCGGCTAGACCGGATTCTTCTGGGAAGCAGGCCGTCCGGAACCGGGTATTTAGAAGAAATACCGTCATGCAGCCGGATGAGACCGCTATCGTTGGTGCCGATCCATAAAACTCCGGAGCGGTCCTGGTGGATAGACAACACTCGGCGGGTTACGAGCCCCGGAAGATCCTCCAAGCCGAAAAGCTTGAACTTCACGCCATCGAACCGGACGAGCCCGGCGTGGGTCGCCAACCAAAGGTAGCCATCCTGATCCTGCAGCATATCCTCGACGGTGTTCTGCGGCAGACCTTGTTCGGTTTGCCAAACGGTGGCAACGTATGGGGTGGGACCGGGTTGTCCGCGAACGGAACGGGAGCAGTAAAAGCCGTTAGCAAGGCCGCGGCAAGGGACCAGTAGAAGCTGATCGAAGCGACAACCGCTGACCGCAAGTCTTCGACCTCCCTCCCCAGACCTAATGGCCGTCTCACCTGATCCGAGAGCCAGGGCGGACAATTTCCTTCGCGAACGGACGTCCCGGCGGGCACCCTGACCGAGTCAGCCGCGCCAGCCTGTTCATCACCGGACTCCTGGTCCGCAACTCAGATTGCAGTTTTACCGTTCGGTAAACCCATTTTATCTACTTCCTCGGGCTTCGGAAGCCCAACTGGAAATTGCGTCCGAGGTGGGTGCCCGTGTGCCTTGACGATGGGATCGTTCGGCGCGAGTTGGGCATCGGAACACAAACCTTCAGTCTTGGGCCGCGGCTGAAGATCTCAGTCTTGCGTGCTTATTGCAGATTCGGATGGTGGGCAAACCGCTCCCTGACGGTCGCGGCTCAGATTCGAGAGTCGAAGCGGGTGAGGCCAGTTAGCTCACTCACTCCTGCCGCAGCGCGATGGCTGGATCGACGGCGGCGGCGCGGCGGGTAGGGAGAAATGCGGCGGCGAGAGCTACCAACGCTAAGAGCAACGGGACGGAGCAGAAGATGGCGGGGTCGAGGGGGGAGACGCCGTAGAGGAGCGCGGAGAGCAGGCGCGTGACAGCGGCGGCGATTGCCAGGCCCGTGGCGAGTCCGGCGGCGGTGACGCGGGCGGCGTGGCCGAGGACGTGGCGGACGATGTCGAGGCGGCGGGCGCCGATGGCCATGCGGAGGCCGATTTCTCGGGTGCGCTGGGAGACGACGTAGGAGAGGACGGCGTAGATGCCGAGCGCGGCGAGGGCCAGGGCGAGGGCGGCGAACGCTCCCAGGAGGGTGAGGACGCTGCTGCGATTGGCCATCTCACCGGCGACGATGTCATCCATGGTGCGGAGATTGGCGACGGGCTGAGCGGGGTCGATGGACCAGACGGCCTGCTGGAGGTCTTTGGCGAAGCGGAGCGGGTCGGTGGCGGCAGTGCGCACGGCGATTTCGGAGGGCTGGAAGAAGGTGATGGTGGTTTGCGCGAAGGGGACGTAGACGGCGCCTTTGAGGGCGAGATCGAGGCCGCGCTCGCGGAGGTCGCGGACGACGCCGACGATGGTCATCCAGCGTGGGCCGCCATTGCCGGTGCCGGTATCGATGCGGCGGCCGAGGGGGTTTTCATTGGGCCAATATTGGCGCGCGAGGGTTTCGTTGATGACGACAGCGGGCGGGGCGTCGGGACCATCACGGGCGCCGAGGAAGCGGCCGGCAAGGAGGCGGGCGCCGGTGGTTTCGAGGTAGCCCGCGCTGACGAGGCGGAAGAGGACGTCCTGGCCGAGGGCGTCGTTGATGAGGCGGCCTTCGACGCGGATGCCCATGGTGTTGCCGCGAGAGGTGTAGGGGAGGTCGGAGGTGAGGCCGGCGGACTGGACGCCGGGGATGGCGCGGACGCGGTCGAGCACGTCCTGGTAGAAGCGCTGGTTCTGGCCGTGGAATTTGGCGTAGGGCACGTTGATTTCGGCGGTGAGGATGCCGGCGGAGCGGAAGCCGGGGTCGACGGCGCGGAGGTGGAGCAGGGTTTGGATGAGCAATCCGGCGCCGGTTACGAGGACGAGGGCGAGGGCGAGTTCGGCGGCGACGAGCGAATCGCGGAGGCGTCCGCCGCGGCTGACGACGGTGCGGCTGGCGAGGCGGGCGCGCGAGAGTTGCAGGGCGGGAGCGAGTCCGAAGAGGAGTCCGCTCGAGAGCGAGAGGGCGGCGCTGAAGGCGGCCATGCGCCAATCGAGGCGGAGGTGGCCGGCGAGTCCGGTGGGGATCATGCGTTCGAGCGCGGCCATGCCCCAGGCGGCGAGGCCGAGTCCGAGGGTGCCGCCGGCTGTGGCAAGGAGTAGATTTTCGGTGAGGATCTGGCGGAGCAGACGCAGGGGGTGAGCGCCAAGGGCGGCGCGCATGGCGAGTTCGGCTCGGCGGGAGGCGGCGCGGACGAGCAGGAGGGTGCCCACATTCGCGCAGGCGATCAGGAGGACACATGCGGCGGCGGCGAGCAGGATGAGGAAGGCGGTGCGGCTTTCGCCCAGGAACTCGTCTTTGAGCGGCACGACGGTGATGCCGATGTTGCGGTTGGAGGCGGGGAATTCGGCGGCCAGGCTGTGGGCGACGGCGTTCATCTCGGACTGCGCGGCGGCGACGCTGCGGCCGGGGCGGATGCGTCCGACGACTTTCAGAAAATGGCTGTTGCGGCGGGCCAGCAGCTGCGGCGACATGCCGATGGGCGCCCAGAATTCGGTCTGGCGATCGGGGAACTGGAAGCCGGGCGGCATGATGCCGATGACGGTGTGATTGGAGCCGTCCATGAGGATCGTGCGGCCGACCAGATGCGGGTCGCCGGAGTAGCGCCGCTGCCAGAGGGTGTAGCTGAGGACGACGAGGTCGCTGTCTTCATGCTCTTCCTCGGGGCGGAAGGTGCGGCCGAGCAGGGGCGGGGTGCCGAGCAGGGAGAGCAGGTTGGCGGTGACGGATTGGCCCAGGACTTCTTCGGGCGGGCCGCTGCCGGCGAGGTCGCGGGTGGCGGGTCCGGCCCAGGCAGCCATGTCGGAGAAGACCTGGCTGCGGCGGCGCCAATCAAGGAAGGTAGCCGGCGAGACGCGATTCCTGGGCACGCCAAAGGCGGAGAAGTCTTCCCAGAGCATGGTCAGGCGGGCGGAGCCGGGATAGGGCAGCGGGCGGATGACGAGTTGATCGACGGCGCTGAAGATGGCCGAATTGGCGCCGATGCCGAGGGCGAGGACGAAGATGACGGCGAAGGTGAATCCGGGGGAGCGCCAGAGGAGGCGGAGCGCGTAACGCAGGTCGGACCGCATGCACTTAATACTATCCTGCGCGGCAGAGGTAACAAGGTTTGGCCCTTGTGCGGGCGGATTCACGCATAAGATGTGTAGATCGCGGCGGCGATCGAGCGAGGTGAGCGATGGAGCCGATACTGGAGCTGGCGACGCGGATTACCAGTCACCTGTGGTATCTGCACCGGATGTACCCGGCGATGGAGTCGGCGCGGGCGCTGGTGACGGTGGCGGGTTGGCGCAAAAAGGCGGAAGAGGACAGCGATCCGGAAGCATCGGCGTCGTACGTGCAGTATCTGCTGGACTTGGCGGATCTGGAGATGGAGCCTCCGGGGGGGCCGAAGTGGTATCGAGTGATTGCCTGGGCGAGGTGGAGATACCAGACGCGCAAATGGGAGCCGACTCCGGACGAATGGCGCGCCGCACGCAATCGCGCGCTGAATGTGATTGAGGCGCGGAAGCACGAGCTGAAGGCGGAGTTGGACGGGTCGCCGCGTGAGGATATAGCGCTGGTGCCGGCCAAGTCCATGGGGACGGGCGCGCCGAAGCTGCCGATCACCCGCGAGGAATTGTTCGACAACGTGGTGGAGTGGGTGACGGACGCGGCTGGAGCCAACCGTCTCGACCGGCGGGTGTTGCTGGCGAAGGCGTTCATACCGGCAGAGCGCGGGACCCCGCCGGTGCAACGGTTCTTTATCGAGCAAGACCTCAGCGAGCGGGCGGCGGAGCTGCGGCGCTGGTTTGCGCCGCATTGGATGTCAAAAGAACAGGTACGGCAGGCGAAGGAGGATGCGCAGGCGTGGCTGGCCTGGGACGACGCAGCCCATACCGACGAGCGGTTCCGGCTGCTGCTCGATCCGGCGCAGTTGCTGGATTTGTGCCATCGGCTGGAAGCACCGATTCCGTTTTCGATGGTGCAGCAGGCGGAGATCGAGGAGATTGCGCGGCAGCGGCTGATGCGGCTGCGGGGATGGACGCCGGATCGCGTGCAGAAGGATGTGTCGGAGCCGCTGGCCGAGGCGGGTATGGGGCCGGGCGGCGGGACGGTGCAGAAACAGGCGTTCGCCTCGAACCTGTTCGGGATGGCGCTTTCGGGAGGCGGCATCCGCAGTGCGACGTTCGCGCTGGGCGTGCTGCAGGGGATGGCGGACCGCAACATTCTTCCGTACATCGATGTGTTGTCAACGGTGTCGGGCGGCGGTTACATCGGGAGTTGGCTGATCACGTGGATCAAGCGGAAGGGCGGCGTGCGATCGGTCGAGGAGTCGTTGCGGGGCAGCGCGACGGACACCTCGTTTTCGGGCATGCCGGGGCATCGGGCGCTGACGCGGGGAGCGCCCGTTCCGGACCCCTATACGCTGGTGACGCGGAACACCGATCCGGCGGCCGATCACGCGCGGCCGATCCGGCTGTTGCGGCAGTATGCGCGGTATCTGGCGCCCAAAGCGGGGCTGCTCTCGGGCGACACGTGGACGATATTTTCGACGTGGCTGCGCAACACGTTTCTGAACCTGCTGATCCTGGTGGCGCTGATGGGGGCGGCGCTGCTGGTGCCGCGGATTGGGGTGTTCGTGCTGTTCCATTTGCAGTCGGCGATGCCGAAGTGGAGTGGGAGTCTGGCAGCGCTGACGGGCAGGGGGGCGGCGTTCACGTTCTTCGAGGGGGCGCTGCTTTGGCTGGCGTGCGTGCTGATCGGCGCATGGAATCTGCGAACCTTCGGGCGCTACCGCAAGCGGCACGGCAGCAATCAGCGCGGTTGGACGGATTGGGAAGTGGTCTCGCGAATTCTGTCTCTGACCCTGGCGGGGGCGTTCGCGGATGTGGCGCTGGTCTGGTATTGGCGCGAGATGAAGGAAGGACCGCGCACGGGACCCTTTGCGTTCGCGATCGTGGTGGCGATCGGAATCGGGATTCTGTCGGTGCTGAATAATGCGTGGCCACAGCACCGGCGGTCGTGGGTGCTGACGGTGTGGCGGCGCCTGGGGGTGCCGGCGGTGGCGCTGGCCGGCTCGATGGGCGTCGGTATGCTGCTGATTTATTGGCTGTACCTGATTCTGCAGGGCATGGCCACGAATACCGAGAGTGGCTTGTGGCTGGCCGTGACGGCGGGCGTGGCGCTGATGCTGTCGGCGATCGGAGTGGTGGTGATGATCTTCCTGGGGCTGATGGGACACGACCTGTACGATGAACAGCGCGAGTGGTGGGGCCGGCTGGGGGCGTGGCTCATCCTGGCGATTCTCGGCTGGCTGGCGATCTGCGCGATCTGCTTCTACATGCCGCTATGGCTGGCCAAGATCAGCATGGGAGCAACGGTGGCGGGAATCGGATGGGCCACCATCACGGGCTGGGGATCGAAGCTGGCCTACAGTCCGAATTCGGGGCGGGATGGCGAGGACGGCCAGCAGAACTGGGTGAACTCGGCGGTGATGACGATGGCGCCGGCGGTGTTTGTGATCGGGATGCTTTCGGCAGTATCGTTCGGGCTGTTCTGGCTGGTGGGCTGGGCGGTTGGGGAGTCCGCACCAAGATGGCCGTGGCTTCTCGACCGGTCGGTGGCGGCGGAGTTGTGCTGCGCCGGGCGGCCGTTCACGCTGTCGCGGGCGGTGGCGCATTACTGGGCGCTGATGTATCCGGGCTCGCTGGTTCCGGTGGGGCTGATCGTGGGGTTGGCGGGGATCTGCCTGCTGCTGGCGTGGCGCGTGGACGTCAACGAATTCTCCATGCACAACTTTTACAAGAACCGGCTGGTACGCTGCTACCTGGGCGCGTCGCGAGTGCGCGCGCATCGTGCGCCGAACGCGTTCACCGGCTTCGACCTGGAGGACGACGTCCGGATGTGCCGCTTCCGCCACGACGATCAGCCGCAGGCGCGCGATGTGGCGATGGACTGCCGGCCGTCTTACATCGGCCCGTTTCCGATCGTCAACACGGCGCTAAACGTGACGCAGGGCGGCGATTTGGGATTGCAGGAGCGCATGGCGGAAAGCTTCGTGTTCACGCCGCTTTGGTCGGGGTTCGATTATGCGCGGCGGCAGGCGTCGGTGAAGAAGACGCTGCTTTCGCAGTATGCTTTCCAGCGGACCGAGTTATTCGGAGATCCCCAGGATTACGGCGTGCGGCTCGGCACGGCGATGGCGATCTCGGGCGCGGCATTCAACGCCAACGCGGGCTTCCACACGTCGCCGACGCTGGCGTTTCTGCTGACGGTGTTCGGCGTAAGGCTGGGCTGGTGGGCGGGCAATCCGCGGCGCAACAAGTGGACCAAACATTCGCCGGGGCTGGGGATCATGTATCTGACGCGCGAACTGACCGCCAATACCACCACCGATTCCGACTTCGTGCTGTTGAGCGACGGCGGGCACTTCGAGAATATGGGGCTGTACGAGTTGGTGCGGCGGCGCTGCCGGTATATCGTGGTGAGCGACGCGGAGGCGGATCCGAACTTCTTGCTGGAAGGGATCGGCGGCGCGATCCGGAAGTGCCGCGTGGATTTTGGCGTGGTGATCGACCTGGACCTGGATGCGCTGCAGCCCACCGGTAAGCCGCCATTGAGCCGGCTGCATTACTCAGTGGGATCGATTCTGTATCCGGGCGAAACGCAGGCGGGTGTGCTGGTGTATTTGAAATCGTCGGTGACGGGGGACGAGCCGGTGGACGTGCTGGAGTTCCGTAAGGCGCATGCGGAGTTTCCGCATACGCCGACCACCGATCAGTTCTTCGACGAATCGCATTTCGAAAGCTACCGCGCGCTGGGGCATCACGTGGCGCACGGGATCTTCAATCGCAACATGGAGACTGGGACGGCCGGGGTCGCCGACATCGGGTCGCGGCTGGAAGCCTTGTTCCAGAACATCGAAATCGACTGGCGGGCCAATCAGGCCGCCCTGCAGCAGAGTGCGGACAAGAGCAGTGGGAAGGACGATGCGGAACATTCTGATTAGTGTTTTGTTAGCGGCCGTCCTGGTGGGCCTCCCGTGGCTGTTGAAGCAGGCCGACACGGAGCCGCATCAGGACCGCGTGGGGAAGGCGGAGCGTTGGTCGAAGGGCTTTCCGTTCGGTGAAGAGTCGCAGGCCGAAGTGCTGGAGACGGGCCTGGAGGATGTGCGCGGTGTGGCGTGCGACTCCGAAGGCACGATCTATCTGGCGGAAGGCGGCGGGCAGGTGCTCCAGTTTCCCGCGGTCCAGCCCAGCAAAGACTCCAAGCTGGACGAGCCGGAGAATGCCGATCTGCGCGGCCTCGCATTTGCGGGGCATGATCTGTTGATT